>OIBF01000029.1_pt1 | contig 62016 bp, 57 predicted proteins | sample 1580921 | NCBI WGS metagenome assembly OIBF01 (sample SAMEA3882506, study PRJEB24775) | human gut metagenome | biome: human-associated habitat; feature: intestine environment; material: feces | place: Netherlands | collected 2009/2010
GGCCATCTTCAGAGATTGCCGTAATGGGTGCCAGCGGTGCCGTTGCCGTTCTCTGTGGCAAGGAAGCCAAGGCTAAGAAGGAAGCCGGCGAGGACGTGAAGGCATTTCTGGCAGAGAAGGAGCAGGAGTATACTGACAAGTTTGCCAATCCTTATCAGGCAGCTCAGTATGGCTATATCGATGACGTCATTGAGCCACGCAATACTCGTTTCCGCATCTGCCGTGGTTTGGCTCAGCTCGCAACCAAGCGTCAGAACCTGCCAGCCAAGAAGCATGGTTGTATGCCAATGTAATGAGATGATGTTTAATGTTTAGTGCTTAATGTTTACTTTGTGTACATTTAGCACTAACAATTAAACATTAAACATTAATAATTAAACATTATATTAAATGGACAAAAATATTTATGCTGCCATTGCCATGGCACTCTACGAGTATCAGGGCAATAACGTACACGACAAGGAGCCGGGCATCATCACCATACAGCCACGACAGACTATGTGGAATGCCAAGTTCCTGAGTTTAACAGCTAAACCATAAAGTAACAGAAATGAAAGAGTTTAAATATACAATCGACGGAAAAGAGTATAAGGTTCAGATTGACGCTGTAGAGGGAAACATCGCAAGCGTGAACGTGAACGGCGAAGCTTACAAGGTGGAAATGGAACAGGAAGCTGAGCCTGAGAAGAAGAAAGTAGTGCTCGGTCAGCCAGCCGCATCGGATGATGCAGAGGCTACTCCTGCTGCCAACGTGAATACCGCCAATGCCGTAAAGGCTCCTCTGCCAGGTACCATCACCAGCATCGAGGTGGCTGTTGGTCAGGAAGTAAAAGCTGGCGATACAGTTGTCGTTCTCGAGGCGATGAAGATGCAGAACAACATCGAGGCTGAGAAGGACGGCAAGGTAACCGCCATCTGCGTGAAACCAGGTCAGGCTGTTCTCGAAGAGGATGCCCTCGTAGTTATCGAGTAATTCCAAGAAACATAGAATTATACATTCTAAAGGCTAAGAAGCAAAAAGGTTTTCATCATAAACGGGCAGAACTCATGGTTCTGCCCGTTTTTCTGTTTTTTATCATTTTTTTCAAAGAAAAGGGGCCGTTTTTGAGATTTTTATTATACTTTTGCATTGAAAAAGTAAAAAATAAAAAACTATGAACCCATTATACCTACTTCAATTTGCATGTTTAATCTTCATGCTCATCAACGCTTTCATCTTGGCTATGACCCATCTTCACGTGAGTTGGAAGAACAAGCGATTCGAGCGTTCGCGTGGAATGATATTAATCGCCATGATAGGCTTGGCATTGCAATATTTCATGCAGATGTTTTTCGGATTCAGGGCGACAGACGCCAACTTGGGTGCTATAATCAACATCCTGATCTATACCCCCTGCTTCACCCTCATCTCCATGGGTATCTATAACATAGAGGCAACCCATGCCAACAGAAGGAAGTTCCACTTTGTATGCTCAGTCATCTATATCGCCATTATCGCCATCTTTGCCCTAAGTTCCTACCTCAATCAGGGTCTGTACATCGGCAAGTGGCTCTACGTCATGCTGGCACTCTATTTCGGAAATGTGGTGTACTGCATATATATGATTGTGCAGGAAATGATCAAGCGCAAGAACATGCTCGAAACAATGGCGGCATCCGATATGCTCCCCTATGTGAGATATGCCCGTTCCAGCGTGGTCATCCTGTTTTTGGCTGCCATCATCATGCCTTTCGCTATCCTCTCCAACACATTGTTGTTCATCGCAGGACCTTTTGGCCTGCTCGCCCTTCTCTTCTTCAACCTCAGCTTTGTGGCACTCGGCAGCAGCTACACTCCTACCGAAGAACTGTTGGACAAGGAAGAAGAACAGGAAGAAGCCATTAAGGCGAACGCAAAGAGAAAAAAAGCAAAGTCAGAAGAAAAGACAGAAGAGTCCAATGACAACGAGATGGATGATATCGACAATACGCCCCAACTGCCAGAAGAAAGAAGAAAATTCATCCAGGAAAGTCTTGACAAGTGGTGTGCCAACATGGGCTACAAAGACAGCGCTGCCAATATGCTGACACTATCAAGCACACTCCACATCTCGAAAAACGAACTGAGTATCTACTTCGACCAGTGCCTGAAATCCACCTTCAGAATATGGCTCAGCGAGATACGATTCAATGCAGCCAAGCAGATGATGACAGAATGTCCCGACTACAGCAACGACATCGTTTCGGCAGAATGTGGTTTCTCTTCGCGCACTCATCTCTATCGCGTTTTCAAAGCCAAAGAGGGCTGCACTCCTACCGTCTGGCGAGAAATACATTCATAAAAAGAAGATAAATCATAGAAATTTCCCCTTTGCAAAAGTTGAGCGAATAAGAAATACTATTTCTGTTTTCGAACAAAAAACATGAAAAAATCCTCAAAAAGGTGTCGCATTCCTACGAATGCGACACCTTTTTGATAGGAATGCGACACAAAAGTTGAGGAATGCGACACCCTGTTTCAACGAAAAATACTAATTTTGTGCCATGAAAGAACTATATGCAGCAACAACAACAGAGTCTGTACTGCTCATCATCGGAGCGTCCATACTCATATCAGGCATCATCATCGGTTGTGCCATGATACGAGATTATCGCAACTATCTGAACGAGCACATAAAGGCACGGTTCACCCTCGCTGACTTCTTCCGACGGGAAAGATTTTACCTATTCCTGTTCCTCGTTCTGACAATCATCATCCTGCAGAACCTTTGGTACCTTATAGAAAGGTAAAAAGGTAAAAAAGTAAAAAGGTAAAAAAGTAGGAAGGTAAAGAAACAAAGAAAAAGTAAATATAAATATAAACCAAGTAAAAGACAATATCTATGTTGGCAATACTCTTTAGTTTATGCTTCTCATTCCTTTGGGCTAACCGAAAGGAAGAGAAAGAAAGTTAGTGATGAAAAACACAGACACACCGACCTGAGAGTGTTTTATACCTCTCCCGGCCGGTGTGTCTTATCGTTTTATCCAATATGTTTGTTTCTTCGTTTACAGTTTGTTGCCCTCTTTGGGGAACACCACTGTAGGCTCATAGGTCTTAGCCTCCTCAAAGTCCATCAGCGCATAGGCGATGATGATAACAGTATCACCCACCTGCACCTTACGGGCTGCGGCACCATTGAGACAGATGCAACCGCTTCCGCGCTCACCTTTTATAATATAGGTCTCGAGACGCTCACCATTGTTGTTGTCCACTATCTGAACCTTCTCGCCCGCTATCAGCCCTGCGGCATCCATCAGGTCTTCATCTATCGTGATGCTGCCCATATAGTTGAGGTTGGCCTCTGTCACCGTCACACAATGGAGCTTAGCCTTCAATACTTCTATCTGCATAATATCGGTTTGTTTAACAATCGTTTATCCTTTATATCTGATATGGTCGATGAGACGGATAGGAGTCTTACCACAATATACTGTGATACAACCCACTACGTAGTCGCTCGCTTCCCATGAATCCACATCCTGCAGGCTGTCGCCGTCTACAATCTCAAAATACTCTACTTCCAGTCCTTCTATGGCGTTGATGTCAGCCACAACCTTGTCGTGAGTCTCCTTCACCGTATGGCTCTTGGCATATTCCACACTCTCCTTCAGAGCCTTGTAGATAGCTGGAGCTATGGCACGCTCATCGGCTGAAAGCAAAGTGTTGCGGCTACTCTTTGCCAATCCGTCCTCATCACGGACAATAGGACACTCCACAATCTGTACATCAGCCCCAATGTACTTCACGAGTTGCTTGATGACAGCTATCTGCTGCCAGTCCTTCTCACCGAAATAAGCACGGGTAGGACGTACAATATAGAACAGGCGGCTTACCACCTGACACACACCATTGAAATGGCCAGGACGACGGGCACCCTCCATGACTGTAGATACAGGTGGAAACTCGAAATGACGCTCATCGGGTGTAGGATACATCTCCTTGACTGATGGTGCGAACACATAATCAGCTCCACAAGCCTCCAAAAGCTTGCAGTCGGCTTCGAGTGTACGAGGATAACGGTCCAGGTCACCCTGATCGTTAAACTGAGTAGGGTTCAGGAAAACCGAGACTACTGTCACGCCATTCTCATTCACACTACGCTTGACGAGAGAGGCGTGACCCTCATGAAGCGCTCCCATAGTTGGTACAAGACCGATTTCCTTACCCTCCTTGCGAACTGCGAAGAGTTCATTCTGGAGGTCAACAATCTTATCGAATACTTTCATTGCTAAATTTGTTTTCGGGGTGCAAAATAACAACTTTTTTCTTAAATAAGAAAGAAATATTATAAAAATATGCCAATAAAGCGGTTCTTTTTCTTGTTTTCGACAAAAAGTTGGCTTAATTTGAAGTTTTTTTTGTATCTTTGCACTTAATTCGTAAGAATAAAATTATAACTATGGCAAAGAAAGTATTATTCATCAATCAGGAGATTGACCCCTACGTGGCAGAAAGCCACATGTCAGTAATGGGACGTGAGTTACCTCAGAAGATGCAGGAAGCAGGCTTCGAGATTCGCACATTCATGCCCAAATGGGGCACTATCAACGAGCGCCGCGGCCAGTTGCACGAAGTCATTCGCCTGTCTGGAATGAATCTTATCATCGACGATACAGACCACCCTTTGATCATCAAGGTGGCCTCTATCCCTGTCACACGCCAGCAGATATACTTCATCGATAACGACGACTATTTCAACAATCGCCAGATGGGTACCGACGAAACTGGTCAGGAGTATACAGATAATGGTGAACGCGCCATCTTCTTTGCAAGAGGCGTGCTCGAGACTGTGAAGAAGCTACGCTGGCAGCCCGACGTCATCATCTGTCAGGGATGGATGAGCGCTGTGGCTCCACTGTACATCAAGACGGCTTTTGCTGAAGAGCCTTCCTTCGCCAACACAAAGGTCATCTCGGCTCTTTACACCAATGAGTTGAAGGGACAGTTGGGCGACAACTTCTCTAACTGTGTTGACTTCCGCGAGGCCAAGTCGGAACTGCTCGAAGGCTACAAGACTCCATTCGACTTCACCGAGTTGGGCAAACTGGCTATCGACTACAGCGACGGTGTCATTGAGGGAGAAGCCAACGTTTCGGAAGTACTGCTTCAGTATGCTGCCGAGAAGGAGAAGCCTGTGATGAAATTCCCTGGTGATGACTATACCGAAGCCTACAAGAACTTCATCAACGAGGTTTGTCCCGACGAATAACAAAATCAAAGATATTATTTCAAGGATAATGAAACTATTTAAGATAACCACACTGGCCATCGCTGCCCTCTTCATGGCATCATGCGATGACACAACAGACTCTATAGGCCAGTCTGTCACCAACAGAGTAGACGGGCTCAACATATCCGACGCACGCTACAATGTGATAACAGAATCGGCCGCTACAGGTTCGGTGCTCAGCAACAACAGCAACGGCATCATAGGAATGGTAAAGGACCCTGAAACTGGCAACTATGTCACAGGCAACTACATGGCACAGTTCTCTACCCTCGCCTCTTTCGAACTCGACACACTTGACTATATTCGCTACGCCCATGGTGGAGAATACGAAAACGGAGTGTACAAGGGAGGAAAGGTGACTGCCGATTCATGCTATCTGCTCGTAAACTACGAGAGTTCGTACGGCGATACCCTTGCACCGATGAAGGTGACGGCTTACGAAATGAGCAAGCCTATGGAGGAAGGTCAGAATTACTACTCCGACTTCGACCCTATAGCCAAGGGATATGTCAATACAGCTAACAGCTACAAGGCTTCTGCCACCTATACGCTGAAGAACAAATACTTCAAGATTTACCTCAACAAGCGCTATACTGCCAAGGACGGCACCCAGTACGACAACTATGGTGCTTATCTGATGACCATGCGTAAGGACCATCCTGAATACTTCAAGAACAACTATCAGTTTGTTCACAACGTATGTCCGGGCTTCTACATCAAGCATGAGGCGGGTATCGGAAATGTAGCCAAGGTAAACATCATGCAGCTGGTATTCTGTTGGGAGCGCTGGAAGAACATCAAGTCGTATGACGGTCTGCGCGACAGTACTGAGAAGAGAAACTATTCTTACCCCTTCTTCAGCACACAGGAAGTACTGCAGACCAACTACATAGAGAGCGACCAGAACAGCATCAACAATATGCTGACCCAAACCAACTGCACCTATCTTAAGTCTCCAGCTGGCATCTACACCACAGCCACACTTCCTGTTGAAGATATCATGCGAGGACACGAGAACGACACTTTGGCTTTGGCTTCGGTTACATTCCCAAGAATGAACAACCAGGAAAGTGACGACGAATACACATTCGCCACACCTGCCAACATTCTGATGATACCGGTTGATAGTCTGACAAGCTTCTTCGAGCATGGCAACATTACCAACTACCGTACCTCTTACACGGCAGCCTTCAACTCGAGCAGCACCTCTACACCAAAGAACGCCTACACCTTCAACAATATCGGCAATCTGATTACCGAGATGTACAAGGTGCCTGTGGCTAAGCGAACAGCCAACTGGAACAAAGTGGCGCTTCTGCCCGTAAGCATCAGCTACGTGACACGCGACAACTACCAGTATGTAAGTAAGATAACCCACGACATGGGACTCTCCACTACCCGACTGTTCAGGGGTGACAACTCCACCGACAGTGAGGGCAAACCCGCAAGTCCCATACAGATAAAGGTTATCTACAGCAAGTTCAAAGAATAGACATTATATATAATAAGGTATATAAATATAGAAGTAAATATATTGTAAGCATGGCAGACAATTTCCTGGAACGTCATCGCAAACAGTACGAAGCACGAAAGGCAGCATGGCTCAGAAAGAAGAAACATCTTCCCAAACTGAAAGCCAAGGCTGCCTTTCAGCGTCCTGACGACGAAGCACTGTAAAGCATGACAGGCAACAAACACCCCAAAATATTGACAGAAGTCAAATACCATGGCACTGAATGGCAAAAAGTGCCACCATCTTGACATGTATCAAAAAATCGCACATTTTCATATCTTTGTCATGTCTTTGTGACGGATATTCAATAAAATGGCATTACCTTTGCATTCGAAAAGGTAAGATTGTTTTAAAGGATAATGTTAAACCGAGGCTCAAAGGGAGCCTCCTAAAAAGAAAGGAAAAGACTATGATTACAGCAATGATTTTATTGGTTGTAGGTGCTATGGTAGCACAGGCAATCCATGTAAACAACAAAATGGAAATGGGCAAGTAAAATCTCACACAATTGAGCCCGCAGTATTAACACAAAAAAAGAAAGGATAACAATTATGAAAACAAAGATTATGAATTTGGTAAAGTGCATCGTTGCAAACTATATGTCAGCCATGAACAACTATGGCGAGGCATTGCTCAGAGGCAAAGGTTTGAACTGCGCATAAAGAGAGAAAATACAGAGTAAATAACAAATAAAGAGAGAGGCGTGCAAGTAGCAAAATACTTGTGCGCCTCTTTTTTTCGGCAAATAATCTGCCAAACATTTGCTTCTTTCCTGTAGAATGATTAACTTTGCAGACATTATGAGAATAGACATCATTACAGTATTACCCGAAATGCTGGAGGGATTTTTCGGAGAATCCATCCTGGCCCGTGCACAGAAGAAAGGACTGGCAGAGATTCATCTGCACAACCTGAGAGACTATACACTCGACAAATGGAAACGTGTAGACGACTATCCATACGGTGGAAGCGCCGGCATGGTAATGCAGTGTGAACCTATCGACCGTTGCATCTCTGCCCTGAAGGCTGAACGCGACTACGATGATGTCATCTACGTGTCGCCTGATGGAGAGACCTTCAACCAGAAGATAGCCAATGAGATGTCGATGCAAGGCAATCTCATCATTCTGTGCGGACACTACAAAGGTATCGACCAGCGTGTGCGCGACCACCTCATCACCAGAGAGATCTCCGTGGGCGACTATGTGCTGACAGGAGGCGAACTGGCAGCTGCCATCATATCTGATGCCGTGATACGACTCATACCAGGTGTGATCAGCGACGAGCAGAGTGCACTGTCTGACTGTTTCCAGGATGACATCCTCGCTGCACCTATCTATACCCGACCTGCTGACTACAAGGGATGGAAAGTACCCGAGATCCTCTTGAGCGGAAACGAGGCAAAGGTAAGACAATGGGAATTCGACCAGGCTATGGAGCGTACCAGACGACTGCGCCCCGACCTGTTGGGAGAAGAATAGAGAAAATCAACATAAATTATTAACTATTAAACCAATTTTATTATGGCTAATTATGCAGAAAAACCCCAGATGGGATTTATTGAGGCATGCTCGACAGCATGCAAGAAAATCGTAACATTCAAAGGCAGAGCACGCCGCTCAGAGTTTTGGTGGGCCATATTAGGTATATTCATCATCAACCTCATCACCTCTCCACTTGGCTACATGGGAATAACTGGTGTTATCATCTCCAACCTTCTAAGCCTCGTTATCACCATTTTATCCTTATCACTGACTTTCCGCCGTCTGCATGACACAGGCCGTAGCGGATGGTTTGTTGGCATACCCTTCATTATCAGCATGATTGGTCTTGTTGTCATTATCTATGGCATTCTCAGCATGGACATCAATATCTTTGAACTGATAGAAACTCCTGACATGCTGAGCCAAGAAATCATTGAAAACATGAGCAACAGCACCTCTATGAGCATTATGGCTGGTTCATTCCTGTTTTTCATCAGCGGACTGCTAAGTATCGTAGTATTCGTCTTCTGCTGCTTGGATTCAAAACCAGGAACCAACAAGTACGGCGAAAGCCCCAAGTATGTAGAAGAGGTATAAACAACAGAACTTTCGCAAGTACTATAAATAAAACAAGCATATCAAAGATGCTCCTTACAGAAGGCTTCGCCCAGAGCGAAGCCTTCTTCGTACAGGCGCTCCAGCTTGTCGGTATCCTTTTCGATACGTCCCACTTCCAATGGCCGCAAAGGACGTATGCAGGTTATCTTGCCTGCAGCCTCCAGGTCGTCTATCAGTTGTATCTGCTCATTATATGCCTTATGACGATGGCTCAACGCCACACGCAGACGCGGATAGTTCTTATATAAATAAGGTATCTTTCTGTCCTTCCCGTTATCACGCCATCCTTTGTTGCGTGTTAACACCACCACATTGTGCTCATATCCTTTCTCCATGGCTCTCAGCACAGGAATACTATCTGCTATACCACCATCCAGCATCGGGATACCATCCACCCATACTATCTTGCTCACAAAAGGCAGACTGCTGGAGGCACGTACAATGTCGAGCGCACGCTGTCGGTCATGATTCTCTGACATATACATGGCCTTTCCTGTCAGACAGTTGGTGGTAACCATCTCAAAACGGTCGGCATACTTGAAGTAGGTATCAAAATCAAAGGGCAACAGTTGATTGGGAAACTTGTCGTAAAGCAGTTTCCTGTCGAAAATACACCCCTGAGTCACCAGATGGTGCAGACCAATATACTGATAGCGGGCCAAATAATCAATATTGGAAATACGTGCACGACGTGGCTGACGGCTCATATACGACATACCGTTACAAGCCCCTGCCGACACTGCCACCGTGAAGGGGAAATACAAATCATACTTCATAAAGGCATCCAGCACACCACTGGTAAACACACCACGCATACCGCCGCCTTCCAACACCAAACCTGCACTAAGTCTTAAGTTCATAACCTACTATCCGTTTCTATTTTTTATCCGTTTTGCAACAAAATGTAGTCCGAATCTATTAATATTTTATAAATTCACACTAAATATACACTTTTGATTGCAAAGATAAGCATTTTTAGGGAAATAATTACTAACTTTGCAGCAAATTAAAGTAAAATTCTAAAATATGTTTAGCAAGGATACTTATATCAAGCGCCGCAAAGAGTTGAAAGAACTGGTAGGAAGCGGCGTCATCATTATTTTTGGCAACAACGAATCGCCTTGCAATTTCCCTAATAACGGGTATGCACCTTTTCGACAAGACTCTTCGTTCCTGTATTACTTCGGACAAAACCGAGACGGATTGGTTGGTGTGATAGATGTAGACAATGACATCGAGACACTCATTGGCGACGACATAGACATTGAAGACATCGTTTGGTACGGAAGCGTAGACAGTGTGCACGATATGGCTGAACAAGTGGGAATCCTGAACACGGCTCCAATGAAGTCGCTGAAGACCATCTGCAACAACGCCATGTCGAAGAAGCGCAAGATACACTTCCTCCCTCCTTACAGATGGGACATCAAGTTGCAGATATTCGATCTGCTCGGCATTCATCCCAACCAGCAGAAAGAGGAAGCATCGCTTACTCTTATTCAGGCTGTAGTGAAGATGAGATCTACCAAGTCGGCAGAAGAGATTGAGGAACTGGAGCGTGCTGCTGTCATCGGTTACAAGATGCACACCACAGCCATGCGACTTACCCGTCCGGGGCTGACAGAGAAATATGTTGCAGGACAGGTCGACGGCATTGCCAACTCGTATGGTGCCATGGTCAGTTTCCCAACCATCTTTACCCAGCACGGTGAAATCATGCATGGCAATCCATCCATGAACATACTGCAGGAAGGCCGCTTGGCTCTTTGCGATGCAGGTGCAGAAACCATTAACAACTATTGTTCTGACAATACACGCACCATGCCTGTAAGCGGTAAGTTCACACAGCGCCAGCTGGAGATCTACTCTATCGTGGAAGCCTGTCATGACTATACACTCGAGGTGGCCAAGCCTGGCGTAAAATATGCAGACGTACACTTTGCTGTATGCCGACTGATGTTTGATAAACTGAAGGAACTGGGACTTGCCAGGGGCGATACCGAAGAGGCAGTAAGAGCCGGAGCTCATGCCATGTTCCTGCCCCACGGCTTAGGTCACATGATGGGTATGGATGTACACGACATGGAGAACCTTGACCAAATAAACGTAGGCTTCGACGAGGAGGTTCGTCCTAACCTGGAACAGTTTGGTACCAACTGTCTGCGCATGGGACGACGCCTGCAGGAAGGCTTTGTCGTAACAGACGAACCGGGCATATACTTTATTCCAGCACTCATCGACGACTGGAAGGCAAAGGGGCACTGCGCAGAGTTCCTCAACTTCGACAAGTTGGAAACATACAAGGACTTCGGAGGAATCCGCATCGAGGACGATGTGCTCATCACCAAGGATGGCTGCCGATTTATCGGTAAAGACCGAATCCCCTACCACCCTAAGGATGTGGAGGAGTTCATGGGCAAAGAGTAAGATGTTCTCAGATGCCCAACCTAAAGAGAAAGAATACAACATTATTAATAATTTAAAAGAGAAAAGTTAATGAAGAAGACATTGATTGTCGCTGCCATGATGGCTTTGGTTGCCACAGGTGCAAACGCAAAGACAGCGAAGGACTCAGCTGCCATCGCTAAGAACAAGCCTGTATTTACAGTGGTAAAGCAGAACCCTATTACAAGCATCAAGGATCAGAACCGTAGCGGTACGTGCTGGGCATACTCTACCCTCAGTTTCTTTGAGAGCGAGATTCTGAAGAAGACTGGCAAGACATACGACCTCAGTGAGATGTACGTAGCCAACAAGACTTATATGGATCGTGCCACTATGGCAGTCCGTATGCATGGAGACGTTAGTTTCTCACAGGGTGGCAGCGCCTACGATGTACTCTATGCTTTGCAGCACTATGGCATCGTTCCAGAGAACGCCATGCCAGCACCAGGCACTTTGACCGGTGACTCACTTGCCAACTTCGGCGAGTTCTTCGACGTCATGACTCCTTACGTAGAGGCTGTAGCCAAGAGCAAGGCCAAGAAGATTTCTACTGCATGGAAGAGCGGCTTGCAGGGCATCATCGACTCTTATATCGGCGAAACTCCTGAGAAGTTCACATACGAAGGCAAGCAGTACACTCCTGAGACTTTCTGCAAGAGCCTCGGCATCAATCTTGACGATTATGTTTCCATCACCAGCTATACTCACCACCCAATGTGGAGCAAGTTTGCTGTTGAGGTACAGGACAACTGGCGCTGGCCTTTGAGCTACAACGTGCCTATGGAAGACCTATGCAAGATCATCGACAACGCCGTTAATAATGGTTACACTGTAGCATGGGGTGGCGACGTGACCGAAGATGGTTTCACACGCAAGGGCTTAGGTATCGCCTACGATGTTAAGAAGGTACGCTCTATGGCTGGCACCGATGCCGACCACTGGTTCAAGCTCTCAAAGAGCGAGAAGAACGAAAAGCTCGACTCACTCGGCGTGAATGCTCCAGAAATCGTTCCTACACAGAAGATGCGTCAGGATGCTTTCGACAACTGGGAGACTACCGACGACCACGGCATGCACATCTATGGTATCGCCAAGGATCAGAACGGTAAAGAGTACTATATGGTAAAGAACTCTTGGGGCGAGTATGGCGACTACAAGGGAACCTGGTACATGACCAAGGCTTTCGTAGCTTACAAGACCATGGATTTCATGGTTAACAAGAATGCCATTCCTAAGGATATCCGCAAAAAGCTCGGCATCTAAAAACAATCAACAAACATACCGTAAGGGGCTGCAAAAATACTTTGCAGCCCCTTATTTTATTATTTTCATCTAAAACATTTCTTATTGTCATAATATTTTCGTAACTTTACAGCCAGAAAATAAAAAACAATAAAATGCATTTTAAATGGAATTATGAAGCACCGACACCAGAACAGCAAAAAACGGCTAAAGAATTAGGCGACAAGCTCAATGTCAGCCCTATCCTTGGTCAGCTTCTTATCCAGCGAGGCATCACCACAGAATCGGCTGCAAAGAGATTCTTCAGACCACAGCTGGCCGACCTCATCAATCCCTTCCTGATGAAGGATATGGATGTGGCTGTCGACCGACTGAATGATGCCATGGGACGGAAGGAACGCATCTTGGTCTATGGAGACTACGATGTAGACGGATGCACGGCTGTTGCCTTGGTATACAAGTTTCTGCAGCAGTTCTATTCCAATATAGAATACTACATACCCGATCGGTACGACGAGGGGTATGGAGTAAGCAAGAAGGGAATAGACTATGCCCACGAAACAGGTGTCAAACTGATTATTATCCTCGACTGCGGCATCAAGGCAGTCAAGGAAATAGAGTATGCCAAGACTCTTGGCATCGATTTCATTATCTGTGATCACCACGTGCCCGACGAGGTGATGCCACCGGCCGTGGCCATACTCAACCCCAAGCAACCAGACGACCCTTTCCCATTCAAGCATCTCTGTGGATGTGGCGTAGGCTTCAAATTCATGCAGGCTTTTGCCAAGGACAACGGAATACCTTTCTCACGACTCATTCCCCTGCTCGATTTCTGTGCCGTCAGCATTGCTGCCGACATCGTACCGGTAGTAGACGAGAACCGCATCCTGGCTTTCCATGGTCTGAAGCTACTCAACTCCAATCCCAGCATAGGCCTGAAATCTATCATCGATATCTGCGGACTCAACGGACGTGAAATATCCATGAGCGATATCGTCTTCAAGATAGGACCACGCATCAATGCCTCCGGACGAATGGAAAACGGCAAACTGAGTGTTGACCTCTTGGTGGAGCGCGATTTTGCCACAGCCCTGCGCATGGCAAAACATATCAATGAATACAACGAACAGCGCAAGGACATCGACAAGCAGATGACCGAAGAAGCCAACGGCATCGTGTCGAGACTGGAAAGCCAGAAGCACAACTCCAGCATCGTCCTCTACGACGAAGGATGGAAGAAAGGCGTGATAGGTATCGTGGCATCACGACTGACCGAAATCTATTTCCGCCCCACCGTGGTACTCACAAAAGAAGGCGACATGGCTACCGGCTCTGCCCGCAGTGTGACAGGATTTGACGTTTACTCTGCCATCAAGAGCTGCCGCGACCTGTTGGTCAACTTTGGCGGACATACCTATGCTGCCGGACTCACCCTGAAATGGGAACATGTCAAGGAGTTCAGAAACCGTTTCCAGAAATATGTGGAAGAACACATCTCGCCCGAACAAACCGAGGCTATCCTGAACATAGACGCTGTCGTCGACTTTAAGGATATCACCAAGCACCTCCACAACGACCTGAAGCGCTTCTCACCCTTTGGTCCCTGCAACCAGAAGCCAGTATTCTGCACCCACCGAGTGTACGACTATGGCACAAGCAAGGTGGTGGGACGCGAGCAGGAACACATCAAGTTGGAACTGGTAGACTCCAAGTCGAGCAATGTGGTCAATGGAATTGCCTTTGGACAGAGTGCGTCTGCCCGATACATCAAGAGCAAGCGCAGTTTCGACATAGCATATACCATCGAGGAGAATGTCTTCAAGAAAAATCAGGTACAACTGCAGATAGAAGACATACGCCCCAATGAAAACTGAATAGACACAAGATCTCATACCCTATCAACCCATGGATAAATTTCAGGAGATATTACATACTTACTGGGGATTTTCCGACTTCCGTGGCATACAGCGCGATATCATCGAAAGCATTGCCGCCGGAAAGGATACTTTGGGTTTGATGCCTACGGGTGGAGGAAAGTCTATCACGTTTCAGGTTCCTGCACTTGCACAGGAGGGTGTGTGCATCGTCATCACACCTCTGATAGCCTTGATGAAAGACCAGGTACAGCACCTCAAGGAGCGCGGCATACAGGCTGCAGCCATCCATGCCGACAAATCGAGAAGCGAGGTGATACAGATTCTCGAAAACTGTATCTTTGGTGGTATCAAGATTCTGTATGTATCACCCGAACGACTCGCCTCCGAGATTTTCCAAACCAAACTGCGCCATATACCGGTGAGTTTCATCACTGTAGATGAAGCCCATTGTATCAGCCAGTGGGGCTACGATTTCCGTCCTTCCTACCTGAATATTGCCAGCATCAGGGATATGAAACCCGACACCCCTATCCTTGCCCTTACCGCTACGGCTACACCAGACGTTGTCAACGACATACAGGAAAAACTGCATTTCGAGAAGAAGAATGTGTTCAAAATGAGTTTTGAGCGCAAGAACCTGGCATATATCGTACGCACCGTAGGCGACAAGATCAACGAGATGGTGCACATTCTGAGATGCACAGAAGGCTCTGCCATCGTCTATGCCAGAAGCCGGAAACGTACCAAGGAGATTGCCACCCTGCTCAACCAGAATGGCATCAAGAGCACCTTCTATCATGCAGGACTCCTGCCATCTGTAAAAGATGAGCGCCAAAAAGCCTGGCAACAGGACGAGGTGAGAGTCATCGTGGCTACCAATGCCTTCGGTATGGGTATCGACAAACCTGATGTAAGGATGGTTATCCATATCGACTGTCCCGACTCATTGGAAGCATATTTCCAGGAGGCTGGACGCGCTGGCCGAGACGGCAATAAGGCTTATGCCGTATTGCTCTACGACCCCAGCGATGAGCGAAAACTCAGGAAACGCATCGACGACACATTCCCGCCAAAAGACCTGATCAGGGATGTTTACGAGCATCTGGCCTACTTCTTCCAGATAGGCGTTGGCAGCGGAAAAGGAAAGACATTCGAGTTCAATATAGAAAAGTTCAGCTATATCTACAAGTTTTTTCCTGTCAGGGTGGACTCTGCACTCAGAATTCTGGAACGTAGTGGCTACATACACTACGAGGACAATCCCGACGGAAAGGCACGTCTCATGTTCTGCCTGAACAGAAACGATCTGTATTTGCTCGACAACCTCTCTCCCAAAGAGGAGGCCATTGTGACGGCTCTGCTGCGTACCTACGGCGGGCTGTTCACCGACTTCGTATATATCGATGAGAGCCTGATAGCCCATCAGGCTGATACCTGCACAGAACAGGTATATGTCGTACTCAAGAACTTTGCTGCACGCCATATCGTCAAGTTCGTGCCAAGGCGCAAGACTCCTTATATCACATACACAAGAGACAGAATAGATGGTGAGAAGGTTCTCATACCACAAGAAGTATGGGAACAGAGACGCGAGCAATACGTACGGCGAATAGAAGGAATCCTGCACTATGCACAGGAAGATTACATCTGCCGTTCCAGACAGTTGCTGGCATACTTTGGCGAGGCAAGCCGCGAGGACTGCCACCAGTGTGATGTCTGCCTGGAACAATACACCAGCAACAAAACAAGAAAACAGGAATTCGAGAAAGCCAAACAGGCCATACGCCAGCTGCTTGGCGACCACAAACCGCACTTCATCACCGAACTGCGCAACATCCTGCTTCCTTCCGAGTACGTGGATGAAGCATTGGAATACTTAGTGGGTGAAAATCAAATCCATATCGATGGATCGTATATCTCTTCTGACATAGAAAAATCCTGAGCAACTTTTTGTTGCTCAGGTACTTATAAAGAAAAACATAAAATCAAAGTGTTGCATTTCGATTGTCTATCTTGTCGCATCATCCATAGACAAGTAAGCTAAGGATGGGGTGATGTGGAGTCACCTCATCCTTTTGCCTTTTATAGCCTATGCTACTTTTCTTCCCTATTTTCCAAGAGACTTGAACATCCTGGTGATGCACTTTTTCTTCTGTTCCATGTTTGGGTGAACATAGAGATTAAGGGTTGTTGTGATGTTGGCATGACCGAGCAGTACGCTTACGGTCTTGTAGTCGCAGTTGCTTTCAATGCAGCGTGTGGCAAAGCTATGGCGCAGTCCGTGATACTTTAGTCGAGGAATGTCGAGACGCGCCATCAACCGATGGTAGTAGTTGCGGTAGGTACGTGGCTCTGTGGGCTTTCCTTCATTGGTCAGTACATAGAAGTCTGTGTTTACCACCTTTTTCAGAGGTTTTACCATCGCCAGCAGTTCCTTGTTCATCGGTATCTCACGGCATGAGTTCTTGGTCTTGGGTGTGTTGATGACCAACTCTGTGTGCTTGCGTTCACCCTCCACCATGTAGATTCGCTCAATGGTGCGGTTCACGATGATTGTGCCGTTGTCGGTGTTGATATCCGACCATTTTAAACCGCAAATCTCTCCGATACGCAAGCCTGTGGTCAGACTGATATAGATGCCGAGGTTGCGGAATGTGAAGTTCTGTTTGATGAAATCGAGGATCTTCTTGTGGTGTGCCACCGTCAGCACCTCTATTTCCTTGTTGGTCTCTGTCGTAGGGTATTTGATATCCCATTCGCAATAGTTCATCCACTCGTTCTTTACTCCGAACTTCATCACCATTTTCAGGACAATCAGAATGTCCTTCACCGTTTTGATGCTGAGTCCGCCATTGAGTTTCTGCAAAACGAACTCCTGCACAAGTTTCTCACTCAGAGCCTCACAATCGCCAAATGATGGCAGAATGTGGTTCTCCAGAATTAACACATAAGCAGCGTATGTGGACTGCTTAACATAGCGTTGCTTGTCTGTTTTCCAAGCCAACGCAATTTCTCTAATTGTTTTTGTTGTCATTGTAATCCTTAATTTTGAAGGTGTATATATATAATTAGAGAAAAGAAAGCCATTTAGTCCCAAATCTCAGATTTTCGGAGTTTCAGGGGGAGTGGGAGAAGTGCAAATTTAGGGATGTGTGCAGTATCTCCACTGGCAATAAGAACACACAAGATAAGATAGACGATGGTATTTATCCATTTTATGTACGTTCTCAAACCGTAGAACGCATTAATTCATGGACTTTTGATGGTGAAGCTATTCTAACTGCTGGTGATGGTGTTGGAGTTGGCAAAGTGTTCCATCATACTTATGGGAAAATTGGTGTTCATCAACGTGTCTATATTCTTAGTGATTTTAAGTGTGATGCAAATTATCTTTTTCACTTTTTCTCTTCCAAGTTTTACAATAGGGTAAAGAGGATGAGTGCCAAGAATTCAGTTGACTCTGTGCGTAAGGAAATGATAACAGACATGCCGTTATCCTTACCTAGCCATCAAGAACAAGTTAAAATAGGACTTCTATTGTCACTCCTTGACGAGCGTATAGCGACCCAAAACAAAATCATTGACAAGTTGCAGTCCTTAATTAAGGGAATTAATCAGAGGGTATTCATGAATAGTGGTAACAATTATAAACTTGGAGAAATCTGTGAAATTAGGAGCGGTTATTCGGGAAGTCAACATTTGTCAAAGAAAGGATTAAAAGTGTCTCGTATTGAAACAATTTCTGGACATAAGGTGAATATGGAACGAGTAGGATATGTTGCACCTTTTGAATCTTCAGAAAATTACAGATTACGAGTTGGAGACATTTTGTTCAGCAATATCAATAGTGTTGAATACATAGGCAATACCGCATTTATAGATAAAGATTATGACTTGTATCATGGAATGAATCTACTCAGATTGACACCTAACAATATGGTGGTCATACCATTCTATTTATACTTGTTATTGAATACAAATAGAATGCTCAATCGCTTTAAGACTGTCTGTAACAAAGCAGTATCACAGGCAAGCATAAACCAAACAGAGTTGGGAAAAACTGTTGTTCAGATTCCTGATATAAATGCTCAGAAACAAATATGTGAGTTGTACCAAGCATTATATGACAAATTAGAGTCTGAGAAATACGCAAATTCACTTTTCCAAAAGCAAAAGCAGTATCTGCTCCGCCAGATGTTCATATGAACATCTGGCGGAGCAAGTATTGCTTCTGTTTTGACAAATGAGCAGCATAAGCTTCTTCACTTTCAATTTTTCTGTCAAAACTCCCAATCATTTTTACTATATATTGCTGGTGTTCTTTTGACGGAATAGTTATCTTCATACTGAGCCACTCATCTACATTTATAGAACGCCCATCACGAATGCCATATGTCACAATTATCAAAGACTTTATAAATCTTTGAGAAGTGAAATAATTGGATAAGTAACTATATTCTAAAAAGCTATTTGGACGAAGAATTGTATATGCAGGACTACATACTCCCGATTTGTCCGAAAAAGCAAAACCTCCTTGAAAGGAACGCAAATGAATAACATAATCACCAGTTCTTACAATCTTGTAAGTATTGATATTACTACGTTCAAATTGAATATCTAAATTTAGGTCATCTCTATTTATCATGCCTTTTTCTTGGCTTGCAGAAAGGATATTTGAATATTCCATTTGTTTATTGCGTTCATTTACAACATCAAACAATTGTCTATACGAGTATTCTTTTCCTTGAATTTCAGAGTATAACTTTTCTATAATCGCAGACTTTAGTTTCTTTAAGTCCTCAATGATTTTGTTTTGGATTGCTATGCGCTCATCAATAAGATTGAGCAACTTTGCTATTTTCTTTTGTTCTTCTATTTTTAGAATAGACATTCTAATCCTTGCGAAATTAGGATAGAATAAATACACTCTTACACCACCTTCACCATTAACATTATAATAGTAATTCATTTTGGGTGTTTTAAGAAGTTGCATAAGCCATTCGTTGTTTACCTCTTTGGTAGTCTTAAAACAAACATACAAAGAACTTATCATGCAAGGCTTTTCACCTGTATACATGGCTATTGAGCCAACATTTATTCTTGCTGGATTATAGGCAAAATCATTTGTGTGTATTATTTTATATGCTTTAATGTCTTCACCGACCATATCTCTGCCTTCAAATTGTTCAGATTGAGGGACAAATCCCCTATCATTAGTTACAGAAAACATTGGATATTGTATCTTATCCTTATTCCTTAAATTAAAATTTTCTGTAATGTCCCCTAACCTGCACTTCTCCCACTCCCCCTGAAACTCCGAAAATCTGAGATTTGGGACGTTGGCCTTTTTATTTTTATTATTAATTGTTGTTGTCATTTTTAATCCTTAATTTTAATTCACCAATCATGGCTCAGTTACATACCAGTTACATGGTTTTATTCGTCCACCAACTTGGTGGACAATTTCTTCCATAACTTGTGGCAGATTTCAAACGTTCTTACTCGTTTTCAGAGGCTTCCTGCTTGATTTCAAGCAATGTTCGTTCATAGACCTCTTGCAGCTGATAGCTTGCCACTCCCAAAGGAGTAGTTATGCCACGCAGAGACCATTCCACGACGGACGAATCTTTGTCCTTGCAAAGAAGAATACCGATGCTTGGATTATCTCCTTCGCCTCTAAGCAACTCGTCTGCTGCCGAAACGTAGAAATTCAGTTTACCAATGAACTCTGGCATAAAGTCCACAATCTTCAGTTCCACCACCACATAGCATTTCAGCCGAGTATGATAGAACACCATGTCGGGGAAGTATGACTTGCCACTTGGTGTGTCGAGTTCCATCTGTCGACCGACATACGCAAACCCTTTACCCAGTTCCAAGAGGAAGCGAGTGATATTTGTAGCCAATTTATTCTCCAAGTCCATTTCGCTGAACTTGTTTGGCAATGAGAAGAAATCCAACTTGTAAGGGTCTTTTATAATCTCTGTTGCCAATGCGTTTTGAGGTTGTGGCAGTGTAACATCAAAGTTATTCAAAGCCTTGCCTGTGTGCTCGTACAGTTTTGTTTCTATAGCGTGTGCCAACTCAGTACGGCTCATGTTATCAACAAGCACCTTTTTGAGATAAAACAAAGCAGTTTTTATATTCTCACATTTGGATACTATTACTGTCTGGTGTCTCCAAGGCACACAAAGCAATATGTCTGGCATTGGTATTGTTGAATTTTCCACATCTTGTAATTTTTTACCAGCTTGGTAAAAAAAGTTTGTATGCGAAGAATAAAAAACAAACCAACGTTTGATATAGTACAAGTTGACAACAGAAAATCCCTCAGCTTTTGGAAATTCTGCACGCAAATCAAGGCTCAACCTTTTCATGAAGTTTGCGCCCCACTTGTATTGCTTCTGCTTCTCACAAATGTCCTCGCCCAAACTCCAATAGAATTTGAGCATTTCCGTATTCACTTTGACAGCTGCTTTAAGCTGTGACATGCGGAAACGTTTCTTCAAGTCAGACAACCACTTCACATAGTTCTTATCTGCCATAAACGAATCGCTATTCACAAATTGCGGTATATTGTTCTTTTCTGCCATTTTCTTTTGCTCTCTATCAACTTGTTGAAAAAAACAACAGGTTGCTTTTCGTTCTCTTTTATCTCTCTTTAGTTAGAACTATCCTAAAATATTGGATAGTTGGGTATTGGACACATATAAAGTCTTTATTTTCAAGCATGTCCATAACAACCGTTTGGTTGATATGGTTACGCCAATCCCAATTCCTTCAGATAACCTTCAATCTCCTTGTCAAGGTCGGCTCGTTTGGCTTCCAGCTCCTTGATTTCCTTCATCACGGCATGGATGTCGATAGGCTCTTCTTCCTCGAAAGTATCAACGTAACGAGGAATGTTGAGATTGTAGTCGTTCTCAGCCACTTCTTGCAGTGTGGCAAGATGGCTGTACTTTTCTATCTCCTTGCGCTCACGATAGGTATCAACAATCTTCTTGATATGCTGCGGACGAAGCTTGTTCTGGGTCTTGACCTTTTCAAACTCCTTGCTGGCATCAATAAACAGAATGTTGTCATCCTCCTTACGACACTTCTTGAACACCAAGATACAGGTTGGGATACTTGTGCCATAGAAGATATTGGCAGGCAGACCGATAATAGCATCCACATAATTTTTCTTTTCAATGAGGAAACGGCGGATTACGCCCTCGGCATTGCCACGGAACAACACACCATGAGGAGCGACACATGCCATTGTGCCACCCTCATTAAGGTGATAAATCATGTGAAGAATAAAGGCATAGTCGGCTGTCTTGCGTGGTGCCAAGCGTCCTGCCTTACTGAAACGATCATCGTTGTTGAACTTATCGGCAGCACTCCATTCAGCAGAGAAAGGTGGATTTGCTACCACAGCGTCAAACTGGGTGTCTCCAAATGCATCTGCTTCCAAGGTGTCACCATTCTCAATGCGGAAGTTACTAAATTTTATGCCATGAAGAAGCATGTTCATACGAGCCAAGTTGTAGGTCGTAGGGTTCTTCTCCTGTCCGAATATCTCATTGGCATGACCGATACTTGCTGCACGGAGCAGCAGCGATCCACTACCACAAGTAGGGTCATAGACATTGCGCAGACGAGCGTGACCAATGGTTACGATCTCTGCCAAGATACGGCTCACTTCCTGAGGAGTGTAGAACTCACCAGCTTTCTTGCCAGCACCAGCAGCAAACTGGCTAATCATATATTCGTAGGCATCACCGAGAATATCAATCTCTTGTGATGCTTCCACGCCAAAGTCAATGTCATCAAGTGCAAGAAGAACATTGCTCACCAAAGCATTCTTGTCATCTGCAGTTTTACCCAATTTTGGTGAAGCAAGGTCAATGTCAGAGAATAGACCTCCAAAGTCTTCTTCGCTGTCCTGTCCGAGGGTACTGTCCTCAATACGCTTCAATGAGCGTTCGAGCATCGGCAGAATATTCTCCTTTTTCTTAATGCTCTCAATGACAGACGAGAACAGGAAGTTTGGTTCAATGAAGTAGCCGATATTCTCCAGACATTCGGTCTTGACAACCTCCTGAAGTTCTTCTATATCTTCGTCTTTCTCCATTGCCCACAGTTCCTTGAACGTGACTTCATCATCCACCAATGCATCATTGGCGTGTTTCTCTATCTTCTCCGACAAATACTTGTAGAAGATAAAGCCAAGGGTGAAATACATGAAGTCACTTGCCGACATATTGCCACGCAGTTTGTTTGCGACTTCCCATAGTTGGTCACGGAGTTTCTGTTGTAATTCTTCGCTCATATTATTTGTTCTCTGTTTTATTAATACTTACCCATTTAGCAAATCTAATTAAATACCTCCCTACAATAAAAACACAAAGTGAAATTATTGTACTCCATTTTAAAGACAAGTTTCTGTCTTTCTCAAAAAGAAATTCTCTTTGCTCCGTGATAACATTTCTAAAATCTTCTTTATCATTTTGAGCTGCTTCCTGAGCTTTCTTTTTAAGGACTTCTTGTAAGTCCTCTGGTATATGTTTAGATTGCGCTTCCTTTCCTGCAAGTTCAAGAGCCGTCTTGGACTCATAATTAATAAGGATTGGATTTTTAGAGTAGTCATATTCTGGAAACCTCATCTTTCTCTGCAAGTCACTCCACTCTGAATATGGAAGTATTGCCAAAATCTCTTTGTAATAATGAATTTCCCATGAAAATTCCCAATTACCACTTAATGTCTTATCATAGCAACTTTCTCCAAAATATGAATTATCATCCATTGGCTTTATATCTTGGGCATGATAGGCGTAAAATCCTATCATGAATAGGACTATGGTAGTAAGAGCATAACAAATCATTTTTAGATTTGCTATTACTTCGTTGGCAATGGTGGATTCTTTTATTGTTTCATTCTTTGCAACATCTATCTTAATTGTTTTTTTATCTTCAATAGAAACGGCAGGAGATAGTTGTTCTTTCTCTGTATTTAATTGTATATCAGAAGATTTAGCCAATTCATTGACTTGCATTCCACAATGACAACAAAATTTAGAATCATTTGCGATTTCTTTACCACAATATTTACAGTACATACTTTATTCCCAATTAAAAGTTACAATAATATTACGCAATTTATCAAGTATTCTTGTCAATGCCTTGCGCTTTTTTATCAGTCCCAAGTGTTTCTCCTTCAATGCCTCTTGTATGATTTCAGGCTGCTCTTTCTGCAAGTAGTCATACTCCGAGAGGTAATGATTGAGCACGGAAGCATCCAAATCTTCATCCTTTGCAAGCGTATTGACAGCATTGTTACGTTCTGTGACGATGTAGTTATTCAACCGTTCTTCAAGGTCGCTTGTACCATCAGCCTTTTGTTTGCGAGCCATGAAATTGTCACGGTCATCATCCACATTCTTCTGGATAAATCCGTCAATGAGTTTTGCCTTACTGCGAAGTTCGACATCCTTAATCATTGTGTCGATGATGTGCTTACGCCTCTCTTCGTAGTCCTCGCTATAAGGATTGAGGTCTGCAATCAACTCCAAGATATAGGCAACATTGATAATATCACTATGCAGGAGTTCCAAGCAAAAATCAATATCGCCCATACCAGTTGCGGCTTCTTCAAGAGGGTCTGGCTCACCAACCATGCTTGAGTCTTCCTCTGGAACTTGACAACCTTTCTTTGGGTCATCGTTCTTGACAGCAAACGAATCGTATATGTCAAGATACTTGCTGCGGAAGTCCATAAACTGCTGTTCTGTCATTCCGAGGTCGGGAGCATCCTCCTCAAACTCATCATACACTTGTATCTCTGCGTGTTTTTTGATGATGTCACGGAAAGCGAGGACAAACTGCTTCTTGTCGTTCTCACTTTGCAAATAGTCCACAAAATGAGGTTCGGGATAATGTTCCAAGAAATCCTTTGTCAGTTCTTGATAGTGGGTTTTGACATCATCAAATGGTGGGCGCACAATTTCTTCAAGATTATTGCTGTTGCTGAAAAGTTTGATAGACTCGTCCACCTTGCTTTTCAAGTCACGGAAGCAAACCACCTTACCGAAACGCTTCTTCTCGTTCAACACACGGTTGGTACGGCTGAACGCTTGCAATAATCCATGATACTCCATGTTTTTGTCAACATAGAGAGTGTTGAGCTTCTTACTGTCAAAACCAGTAAGGAACATTCCGACAACCAAACAGAGATCAAGAGACTTCATGTCGCCCTTCTTTTTCTTCATTCGAAGGTTGATATCATCATAGTAGGCACGGAAATTTTCAGTAGTGAAACTTGTTCCATACATATCATTGTAGTCATCCATGATGGCTTGCAATTCATCTGCCTCGCCAATACTGTCACTCACAAAGTTGCCTGTATTCATACCTGTCAAGTCATCATCCTGACTATTATTGGCTGCGTATGTGAAGACCGCTCCAATCCTAATCTTCGGATTGAGGCTCTTGAATATCTTGTAGTAACGGATTAGCATCGGCACTGACTGCACGGCAAACAATGCGTCAAACTCACCGTCGAATGTTGACTTATTGAAATTATTAAGGATAAATTTGGCAATCTCCGTCATGCGGTCTTGGTCGGCATATTCCACATCTTCATTGCCATGGTAATACTCCACAAGGAAACCCAGCACGTTTTCATCGGCAATGGCATCCTTTATCAAGTATTTGTGAAGACAGTTGCCGAAGATTTCTTTTGTAGTGTGCCCGTCCACCGCATTCTGAACAAATATAGGAGTACCAGTAAAGCCGAATATCTGCGTGTTGTCGAAGAACTTGACGATGTTCTTGTGGCATTCTCCAAAATGGCTTCGATGACATTCATCGAAGATCATAACGATACGAGAATGGCGTATTTCCTCAATACGACTGCTATACCACTGCTTGCTAACAGCGGCATTGAGTTTCTGTATGGTTGTTATGATAATCTTTGAATTGCTGTGCAAACGCTTCACCAATTCGTCTGTGTTGTCGGTGCTGTCAACGGCACCAGGCTCAAAAGCCTCGTATTCGGCTTGGGTCTGCGTGTCGAGGTCGTGGCGGTCAACCACGAACATAACCTTATCCACATCGTCCAACTCTGATACAAGTTGGGCTGCCTTGAAAGAAGTCAAGGTTTTGCCTGCACCTGTCGTATGCCAGATATAGCCATTATCATTAGAGTTTTCCACACGGTCGAGAATCTTCTCCACGGCATAGAACTGGTAAGGGCGAAGCACCATGAGACATTTGTCGCCCTCATGCAATACTATGTATTTGCCAATAATCTTGCCCAACGTACACTTGTCGAAGAACACTGTAGCAAACTTCTCCAAGTCGTTGAAAGGCACATTAGCAGCATCCGTCCAGTTGAATGTGAACTTATAGCCACTATTCGGGTTGTTGGCAAAATAGCGAGTGTTCACGCCATTAGATATGACAAACAACTGGATGTAATCAAACAGGCCATGGAAAGAAGTCTTGTGATAGCGTTGTATCTGGTTGTATGCCTGTTTCAGTTCCACTCCTCTGCGCTTCAGTTCTATTTGAACCAAAGGCAGACCATTGATAAGTATCGTCACATCGTAACGGCATTTCTTTCTGCCCTCAACCGTAATCTGATTGGAAACCTGAAACTCGTTCTGACACCAGTGAGTGCGGTTCAAGAACTCCACCCATAGGCGTTCACCGCTTTCCATTTCAAGAGGAAAGAGGTCACGAAGTTTCTTTGCCTTTTCAAAGCGAGTACCACCTTCAAGATAGATTAGTATCTTTTCAAACTCAGCCTCCGTAAATTCAGTGCGACCAAGTTCTTCCAATTTCTTCTTGTTGTGTTTCTCCAACTGTTTCTTGAAATTGGCAGACAGGTTCTTCTCCTCTTCAATATGAACATACTCGTAGTTCATCTTTTGAAGAGTATCTATAAGTCCGTTTTCAAGGGCTGCTTCACTTTGTACTGGCATATCTTATCTTTTTTATCATTATTATGGCTATTGCCATTTCGCCCACAAAGATAACTGATTTTCACGAGAAAACACAACTATAGGGTTGATTTTTTTGACATAAATCCCAAAATGGAGATAGATGCTCACGGATAGTATTACCACGACTACTTATTCCTAAGAATTCAAATCCTCTATATTCCTTACATGATAAAATTTTAAAGTTATAAGACTTAGGTATCTCCTCTGTCAGTATATGCTTTTTAACATCACCATCTGTTTCATACAAACGGAACTCCCAGAAAAACCATAACATCAGACGATGACATCGGATACAGTAACGACTCAGAAAGGTAAGTCTTTCACTTTGTATAATATTCCGTTATATTATGCCAGATATCTGCAGATGTTCTTGGATAGAAATTCCGCATAAACGCAGTGATATTTACATTTATTCAGCAACTTAATGGAATAGCTGTAGATGGTTGGCTAAATTAATATGGTTCATGCACGTTAATTTGTTTTTTGATAAAAATGTATCAAAGTATCATTTTTGATATTCAATATCGTTATAACTAATTGATATAATACCAGTTATCAACAATGAGACTTCTCTTGAAATATGACATAAAGTATCATAGAAGTATCACAAAAATCTCATTTTAAGCGAAAAATATTATTTTCGATGCGGCATTATGCCTTATTCCACGTTATTAAGATAATCAATCATTAAGCCAACTTTCGCAAATGGGAAGTTAAAGAGGTTAAAGAAGTTCGTGCCCACCACATGATCCCTTACGGACCAACGGACGGGCATCCGCTGAACAACCAGCGGGCATCAACAGAACAAGCCTCGGGCACACACTGCCAATACGGCGGGCAACGAATGCCCAATTATTAGATTTATTTTGGGCACTATCATTTCTATTTCCAACAAGCATTCAAAGAAAACATAATGAAGAATACCTGCATCAACTTTCGCAAATGGGGAAGTTAAAGAATTTAAAGAAGTTAGAGAAGTTAAAGCCATATGCTTTACAGATAGATATTCAACCCAAAAGGCTGTTGGCTATAACTTCTAACGACCGAAGGGAGTGATAACTTCTTTAACTTCTATAACTTCTGAACTTGCTAAAGTTCAGTATCTGATAAAGAAAAGATAAAGCAGAAGACTGGGAAAAGGCTGAAAAAGCCAAAAATCGGCCTAAAATGAGACTTCTATGATACTTTTATGAGACTTTTTGTAACAAAACACAAAAAGTATCATTTATTATATACACCTATAAATCAACGTGTTACAAATATTTTTAAGTCAAAAATGATACTTTGAGACTTTTCTTTCAAAAAAAAACTATTAGACAACCTACAACTTTACATATATTCTTTACTTCTTCCATTAGAACATGAATATTACATCCATTATTAAAGCATATAGGCTAAAGCTCCTCACGTTTATAATACAAATGAACTCGCAGGGTATCATTTTGCTTTATCAATAAGATTTCCTTTGTTCCTTTCAACTTTACGATTTTATCTCCTACTGAATATTTTTGATATAAATCCCAGAATGGAGATAGATGCTCACGAATAGTATCACCACGACTACTTATTCCTAAGAATTCAAATCCTCTATATTCCTTACACGATAAAATTTTAAAGTTATAAGACTTAGGTATCTCTTCTGTCAGTATATGTTTTTTAACATCACCATCAGTTTCATACAAACGGAACTCCCAGAAAAACCATAACATCAGAAATACCAATATTCCGATTACTCTTAATATATTCTTGAAATCTTTCATTATATCATTATAAATTTAATGTACAAGAGGACTATCCTTTATCCCTGAAGTCCTATATTCAAACAAATGGTTGCGGAAGTCCTTCTTAGTTACCATTCGCCTATCATAAAGCCTTCGTCTACGGATTTCTTTCATGGGATAATGCTGCGCAATGTTTAACTTTACAACGTAAATATAGCACGTATCCTTGGGACGAAATACGTCAGGACTAACGTCTATCTTTGAATTTGGAACTACCAAAGTGACAATAGTAGCTTTATAAAAGTCCATTTTACTTTCATCTTTTTCTATTGGCAAATTAATTCCTTGAAGTTGCTCATTCCAATATTTCCAATCAGAGAGTGTCTCTACTGCCGACAAATTCAGCAATAATGTATCTTTGGTACAATTCTTTACAACATAGAACTTTTTTATATCCATAATACAAGAACCAAGGACATATATTAAAGATTGTCTTATCAGGAACCATAATTTCAGTTACACTATCTATATCATCATAATAAGACAATCCAATAAAAAGAGTATTCTTTGTACAATTTTTAAACCATATTCTATGCCTTGAAGAACAAATGAAAGGCACACAAGATGATGTTAAGCAAAGAATTGCAACACTCATTAATAATTTATTTATATTCTCCTGTCAAATCGCCAATATGAACATACTTATGATTAATTGTCCAAACAAACCACTTGTGCGAAACGGTAAGATGAGAGAAGTTTCCTTCAGAAAACAAACGGATTTTAATATTTTCCGTATCTCCAAGATTTTTACTGCTGCCAACCTTTTCCAAACATTCTTCATATAAAACAGCTCGCAACATAGTATGTGCATAAAAACAAACTTCACCACACACGACATCCTCCAAATCCACAACTTCATTTGACATTCATTTGCAAGAGAATTGTTTCATTGGGTTTCACTACCCGAAGAATACTATCACCAGCAACCTTGAAAATGCTATCTCCCACAGAATAAGCCCCTTTTAGATTCCAGACCTTAGGAATTTTGAACTTTACCCGTTTGCCCTCTCTTGTCATACCATCAAAATTGAAGAAACTATCTTCACTACTATCTATAATTTTAAAATCATAATGCATTGACACAGCATACTCCACAACATCATCGTCCACCAAATATTGCTTTGATGAAAAAGCATACCATACCAAAACAAGCAGCAGAAAACCAACAACAAGGTTTGCCACCTTAAATATCAATAGAAATCTCTTTTTTGACATATTCATAGCAATCTAATTTTTCGTCCAACACCCCCATGCGTTAAATTTCTTCGCCATGTACTTTCAAGGGTAGCCTAATAACCGTATCAGGCTTTATTAAATACAACTCCTTCTCACCCGAAAGTTTATGGATACTATCCCCCTCAGAATATAATCCTTGTAAACTCCAATGTCTTGGTAATTTAAATTTTACAATTCTTCCCTCTTTTGTCTTTCCCTCAAAATTATAGTAACGATTGTCATACCCTGATATAATCTTAAAATCATATTGCAATGGGACACATTCTTCCAAGACTGTTTCTTCTATCTCTTCCTTGCTCGGACTTAACCTAAAGAAATAAATATAAAAAAACAGCAAAAAGGCTATCAGACACCCTACGACTTTACCTATATTTTTTAAATCTTTCATAACTTATATTTTTTTAATAATGAATCAAATATTGCATAGTTGAAGAACTGCCATAAAAACCCCAACCTCCCCCAACTCCAAGTCCATACGCCTTATATTGGTTCGTTGTTGGAACCCCCAACCAATCAACCCCTGTGCCATAGTCAACAGAAATCACACCCAAGTTTGCTCCCGCATTATACCCAGAGCCTTCCAATAAAGACAAATCAAATGAATTATCACCCATGTTCACATAAACATTGGCATTAAAAGAAGTTCCTGCGCCAATTCCTCTTGCGGATAAATCGATTCCTACATTATAATCTATATATGGATAAATCTTGCCAGGTCCCAACATAAACCCAAGCGTTCCTCCTATATGAAAAGGCCCCACTTGCACATTTCCTCCATAGCTTAGACTTATAGCATCAGGGTTCCACATTTTATAAGGTCCAGAAGAAGCACCACTTCCGATACCAAGCAACAAATAGCCAAATGTTTTACGATAACTTAAATCCTTTCCATAAACATACACTGTAGGTAATTCTTTTTCTATAGTTTTCACTTTATCACCCATTCCGTGATTAAACATACCTACTTGCATACCTATATGAAATCCATCCATAAAGTTTCCATTGACAGCCCAAGAAGCCAAGCCACCTGCTACTGCTGTTGATGCCAACATTGCATCAGCCTTAAAATGTAATGCTTGTGCTCCCGACCCCATCATTGAAGCCGAAAAGCCACTCATAGCACCAGCAAAGAAATTTCCCCCATTAAGATAACTTAGAGTTCCCGAAGTTAGCCCATGAGCACCAGCTCTCAACAACTCATGCCCAAATGTTCCTACACTGTGCCCAAACAAACTTCCTACTCCATAACTGGCAAAAGAGGACAAACCTCCCACTAAGGCACCTTTCCATACAGGAGTTCCAGTCATCTTTGCTTCCATTGCCCCCATAAGAGCACCAATACCAGCACCAATCCATACAATGTCATCAATGCCAAAAAGCTCTCCACTTGGATCTGTAAACTTCAAAGGGTTATTCAAGCAATAAGTATAACGGTTAAAATTTTGGCTATTATCTGGCATTTGGACATAATTGTCAGGACTAAAGAAACGCCCAAGAACAGGGTCATAGAGACGCCCATTCATATTAATGATGTCGAAGTCGTTTAGCATCTCATGCCCACAATAGCCACGCAAGAAACCTATAGTATTGCGAGTAACAGACTGCTTACCCCAAACATCATAAGTGGCATCAAATACTTTGGAAGCATCTATACCATAAATTTTCAAGACACTACCCAAATTATCCTTTTCCACGAAATACGGTCTTATCGTAGTTTTATTAAATCTCACCAAGATAACATTATCATCTACATAATAAAATTCTGTTGTCTTGTCACCTTCTACCACTTTCTCATAATCATCACCATAGACAATCGTCCTTATAAGATTGCCGTTTTTGGTCATAATTGTCTTCCAACGTTGCATATCTGGTCCATACACAAAATCCACCTTACGCAAGGTGTTACCATCTTGTATATTCCTTATCTTCCCAAAGTCATTAAACACTGTTGTCATAGTTGCACTTGGTATTGTACCATTAACATTCTCCACGCTCACAACCGCATGAGGTTTTTGCCCATACTCATATTTACCAACGCCAGTTTTATCCATAATATTGCCATTATCGGCATATTTAACATTCAAAACCTCCTTGCCATTTTGCGTTACTGTTGTTAAGCGGTCCAAATCATCATATATAAAGTTTTCATTCTCAGAGTACATCCCCTCTCGTGAGAGCACATTTCCAGTAAGATTATCATACTCATAGCTCAATGTCGAGCCAATTCCTCTCACTGTTGCATTTATAGACTGTAGATACCCTTCAGAACTTAGGGTGTGAGTGACTTTTCCAGCATTATTCATCACAGAAGAAGTTGTCACCAGACCATTATAGGAGTCCAACTCACTAAGAACCAGACTTCCATACTTCTTGGAAACAAGATAGCCATTGTCATCATAAATATAGCTAATTTCTACCCCACCGGGATAGACAACCTTATCCAATGCACCATTCTTTAGATATGAATAATTATACTCTAACGGTTTCTCTCCCCGTACGGTACGTATTTTGGTTAATACACGCCCATCTTTGTCATAAGTATAGCTCTCTACATTACCATTGCAGGAAGTTTCCACCAATCGACAATTACCATAACCAGAATTACCATAAGTATAAGAAATCTTGGAGTCGCAAATGGTCGTAGAAACCAATCGACCTAAATTATCATAAGTATTAGTTGCTACTACCCCACGAGCATCTGTTTGTTTCAATAATTTTCCATCAGCAGCATACTCATAGGTAGTAGTACCAGCATCTGGGTCAGTGATAGAAGATTTATTACCCACTTCATCATAAGTGATAGTTATTTTGGAGTCACCAGAAGTTACCTCCATAGGTTTTCCCATCGAGTTATACTTATAGGAAACACTTGAAATTGGATCTGAGGAAGTCTTGACATTTCCCCAAGCATCCATTGTTTTTGTATATGACTTATCACCTATAGTCGTTGTTACACTACGATTACAATAGGTGCAATCTATAGTTCTATGCTTACTCAATTCCAGTTGCTGGCGAATGCGCCTTCTTGAATCATAAAGATAAATCACATAGTTTCTTAACTTCCCCTCAGAATTCATTGTCTGAAAGAGCTGTCCATTTGGTTGATAATCAAAACTTTCCTGATGTTCTTGACCATCAGGAAGAGAATACTTGCTAAAAACTTTCCAACCAAATGAATTATAAAATGTCTTAGTCGTTGGTTTGCCCGTCGTACGATGTTCCACATAATAACGTCCTTTATTAGTCGTGTCCCAATCTACAACATTCTCTTCCACAACTCCATTTGAACAAATCGTTTTTATTCTATTTCCCCAATTATCATAACGATAAGAAGTTTGTAATGTATAGCCATGAGTTCTGTCGAAGGTATACTGCATATTTCCCCAAGTATCATACAAATACCCAATAGATCCACCATCGCCAACAGTATATTCATCTATAACAAACCTACCTGTCTTTTCGTAAGTATAGCTTTTTGTTATTGGCGACATACCATAGCCTTTTACTATAGAAGAAGTCACATTACCAAACTTGTCATATTCATTTGTTGTAGTCAAAGCTAAAGCTGTTCCTGCATGTTCAACATTCTGCACCACAAGTCCATTATCATCATAGGAGAAAGTTGTCTTTTGCCTATACTCTTGTGAATCATCCTCATGTTTTTGTATATTGATTACTTGCTGAGGCAAATACACTCCAGCCTTTTGCACATAGTTTCCATAAGAAGTTTCCTTATACATCAATCTCCCAGCACCATACGTTCCTTGGGTAACAAGATAGCCATAGTCTTTATCATAGTTCGAATATGTAAACATTTCATTTCCATCATAGTCTATACTTTTCGAAGAAGAATTTACCAAGAAATAAGTTTTATTCTTCAAGGTATATCGATTGGTAGTCACAGTCTCTGCATAGCAATTACCGCCAATGGAATCTTTTGTCGTAATTTGCAAGGGAACATAGTTATTCATGTCCCAAACAGAGATGATATTTTCATTAACTTTACTTGTAAATGACTCTTTTAACTTTACTCTTTCAAAGCCCAGTATGCCCTTGCCTTGCGCATGTACTTTTAAACCACCATAACTATAAGTAGTAGTCGTTAGGGCTTGTTTTATCTTTTCCACAACAGGTAAATCCAACCAAATATCTACAAAGGGATATTTAGTTGCATTTATAGCGGAAAGACGCAAAGAAGGTTTGGTCAATGAAGCATAGCTTATTTCAGTAATTGCTCCCAAACCGTCAGTTATAGAACGAATTTTTCCTGAGGAAATATCAACATTCTCCCCAACATACAATCGCATTTTTATCGCATCGGCATTATTTGTCGTAAAAATATTCTTACCATAGTTCATCAGTCCAACCTGTCCATCACCAGAGAAATTCCCTAAAACGATGTTGCCAGCCAAAGCATCATCTTGATTGTCTGTCACTACTATTTTTTCCTTAACAAACTTATAGCCATTGAAACGTAACCAAATATTTTGAGTTCCTTTGTAAAGGGCACCATGATTTACAAACGTAGCTTTAGTTACAAGCAAATCCGTCTTACCATCCCCATCCATATCGTAAGGATACAAACCATAACGAGTATCATCATTCTTGGTTATTTTATCAACCATTTTCAGGTCGATGGAAAAATTTACAGAAAAAGTTCCATCACCATTGTTCATTGCCAAAGAAATCTTTGTTTTATCATCTGAGAAAATAAAATCTACCAAACCATCTCCATTAAAATCACCTTGCTCCACACGGTAATTATTGCCAAAAGATGTATCTTGTACAACTTTTGCATCCGAAAAAGCTGTGGCAAAATTACCTGTTCCTTGGTTAAAAAACACTTTATATCCACCATCATAGAGAATGATGATATCCGTCAATCCATCATTATTGAAATCTCCAGTAAAAACTCTCTTAGGAGCATTTGGCAAAGAAAAGGACAAAAGAGTCTCTTTTGCTGCACCTTTGTCATCACAACTGATACAACCACCCAAATACTTACCGTCTTTTGGCTGAATTTCCAAATACAAGATTTCGCCACGACCATTTTTATTGATGTCCAACTGGGTGTACAACGGCATTTCAGAAGTAGCACGCAGATGCGTGGCAATTCCTCCTATACTCGCCGTTGGTCCCAAGAGTAGATACCATGCGACATATTGGCTATCTTGTCCTAAATTTGAATCAGTCTCAAGTATCGGCACCAAGACATCAGCCTTTCCATCCCCATTAAAATCTAAAACAGAACCACCACCAGGACGAGAAGCAATACCCAACACATCGCAAACTTTATCTATTTTACGTTGATAAGCATAGTCATAGGATATTGTTCCGTCATCATGGCGATTCGCTAAATAAATATAGGCAATCGTTAAATCACTAAATATTTTATTATTAGCATTGTTGACAATATAGTCTCTTGCCAAAGCCAACTTAACAATGTCAGAGAGACCATCTCCATTTAGGTCTGCACTAATGAACGTCTTATAAAAAATATCTTGATTAGCCTCTTTGTAATCAGCATCAATTTGAGGAGAAGACACCTTTCTTACCATTCCCCCTAATCTTTTCCAATTAAAAGTAATAGGATTAAGCGACTCTCCTTGAGCATTTTTCTCTATGATTTTGATTAATCTTGAGTATTTTACCATCGAAGCATCCAAGACAGAATCATATACACAAGTATAAGTACGAAATACCTCCACGTTCGTACCCGTGGTTATTTGTTCCAATTTATTGCAAATTCCCCCAGTTGCCGAGCCTAACTTAAACCCATGGCTCGCTCTATCTACAGCCCAACCATAGCTAAATTTGATATAATTCGTAACTCCTCCCTCAATTCCATAAGTAATCGTTTGCGGATATTGGCATAAATAACTGGGAGCATACTCATAGTTAATGTAACGCCCCAAAGCATCTTCAGCACGATTGACATACCATGCATCAACATAAGTTATCCCTGCAGTTGTATAATTTATGATAGCATTTTTATTATGTCCATACTCATAACGAACACCATCAGGAGTTGTCACTTCCATCCAACCACTCGTAGAGCCGACATCAAAATCGCCATGAAATGTCACTTTCGTAAAGGGTTCACCTTCAGGTACATAAACCGCCCCTTCATTTCCTTTTTGTCCTGACAGTAAAACCAATCGCTTACCATCTATAAAAAAAGCATCATTTGCCGTATGGCTTATTCCTCTTGCCACACCGTCGTGGTAAATATCCTTACAACCACGAGTAATAGCAGAAATACCAGTAATATTAAAGCCATATCCCACTATACCATAACCAGCCTGACTGTTATATGTCAAAGCTATGTTAGGTTGCATATTGCCACTGCCTTTAGGAGCATCTATCGTTACCGAATACACCGCTCCACCCATAGATGAGAGAGTAAAGGAACCTTTTGGTGATCCCACAGCATTATTGGTTGATACATCTACAGCATAAACTTGCTCATAAAGACAAAAAACAATCATCAACAGGAAAACAAACTTCTTCATAACGTTACCTTTTTATTATTTTCCATGATGAAACACAATCACCAATCTTTACATGTAGGATATACAAGCCATTAGGGCAAGAACTTATATCCAACGATGCAGAACCATTGATTATTGGAGTCGTATAAATCATACCACCATTATTACCATGAACAGTAACAATACCTTCGGTTTTCTTCAACTCATTAAAAATTTCTACTCGCAACTCACCCTCAGTAGGATTGGGATAGATTTTAATCTCCTTTTCATCCAACATATCGGAATAGGCTACTACTTGTGATTTACTTTGAGATTGCTCAAATAGAATCTCTTTTTTTATTCGATTTCCAGCTGCATCATATGCATACATTACCTTTTTCTGAGCAGAAAGAGATAATGAAAACAAGACAAAAAAAAGAAATACATTTACTCTTTTCATAATTGTATGATGAATGTTTCCGCAAATTTACTATTAGGTTTCAAAAGATACAAACAATATAAAGAATATATAGTAAAAATAAGGGAACACGAAGGTACATACATATATAAGTATCTGTAATAAAACTATTTACACAAAATAAAGCTTTTGTATCCTCGCATACATGTATAAAGATTGTACTAAAAATTTCTAAAACAATTATCTACGTTGGCGATAGTTAGTATCTGCATTGGAACAAAAAAACAAAAGGGAACGACCCCTCACGGACCATTCCCTTTCCAACATTATGTACGAGAAAAAAATTAGTTGTTCTCAGGACGAAGTTTACGTACAGTAACACCAGCCTGCCACATCTCTTTGTTGCGCATAGCCTCGAGTTCTGCGTTCAACTTCTCACGGTAGTCAGGCTGAGAGTTCTTGTCGATAGAAATCTGTGCCTCATTACCTGTCTTAACAGAGTAATACAACCACTCCATAACTGGCTTGATAGCCTCGCGGAAACGAGGAGCCCAGTCGAGCGCACCACGCTGTGCAGTAGTAGAGCAGTTAGCATACATCCAGTCCATACCCTTCTCACCGAAGAGAGGGCCAAGGCTCTGTGTCAGCTCCTCAACAGTCTCGTTGAAAGCCTCTGATGGTGAGTGACCATTCTCACGGAGCACATCATACTGAGCCTCCAACAATCCCTCGATGGCACCCATCAAAGAACCACGCTCACCAGTAAGGTCAGAAGTAGCCTCACGATGGAATGTAGTCTTGAACAAGTAACCGGCACCGATACCGATACCGAAGGCAATTGTCTTCTCCTCAGCCTTGCCAGATGCATCCTGGTAAACAGCATAAGAGCAGTTCAAACCACGACCCTCGCAGAACATAGTGCGGAGAGAAGTACCAGAACCCTTAGGTGCAACCATGATAACATCAATATCCTTTGGTGGAACTACGCCTGTGCGATCGCTCCAGTTGATAGCGAAACCATGTGAATAATACAAAGTCTTACCTGCTGTAAGATACTGCTTAATCTTTGGCCAAACAGCAATCTGGCCGGCATCAGAAAGCAACATACAGATGATAGTACCCTTCTGAACAGCCTCCTCGATAGAGAACAAAGTCTTACCAGGAACCCATCCGTCCTTCAGACATTTCTCATAAGTCTTACCCTCACGCTGACCAACGATTACGTTGAAGCCATTGTCACGAAGGTTGCATGCCTGACCAGGACCCTGAATACCATAACCGATAACGGCGATAGTTTCATTTTTCAATACTTCACGTGCTTTCTCCAATGAAAATTCATGACTGGTGACTACTGTTTCAATTACGCCACCGAAATTCATTTCTGCCATAATAAAAATTTTTTGTGCGACTACTGTTGTGAAGCCGCGGGTTTTACTTATCCATACGGATGCGAGCCCTACTTATTCAAAGAAAGTCTTTTGATCCGTCCACTCCCTATCCAAGAAAGCGGCTATGGGTTTATTCCTTTTATTAATTCGGTTGCAAAGGTAATAAATCATTATGAAACAACCAAATTTTTCTTTCACTTTTTTATAAATTTCGCTTTACTTCTTACAACTTCTATATCTTTTTCAGAATTTTGCATGCTTTTTGTTACTTTTATGCAATATTCATTCTCTCCTACTTTCTCCATATAGAAGTTCAATTTATCGCCTTGATGGCTCTCTGCCACATAAGCTATTTCGAATCTTTGCAGGAAATGGGCCTTATAGTAATCCAAATCAAACAAATCGAGGATGTGCTCGATATATTTCACCGAATTGATATGTCCATTGACGTCCACATCATTATAATAGGTGTCAATGGTTCTGACGAGTTGGGCATCTGCCGACATCTTCACCCTCGAGCTGGCAGCAATGGGACATTCCTTTTCTGTCTCGATATACTGAGATATCAAGCCATCGTTGATCGAGAAGATGTCTACAGGCTGGCGGCTCTGCGTGTCTATCATAGCCCACACACTCTTGCCGTAACCATATACTTTCTCCTCCTCACCTGCCGGTGATGCGCTGCAGATCTTGAAGTCGCGCGCTGTAAAATACTTCATGGCATTCTCCACCCATGTCTCCACTGCGAACTTGTCATACGACTTGGGCATCTCTGTCATCTCAATGGCAAGACGGCTCAATACCCATGTGCGATGGCGAGGCATGAGATAGTTCATACCATATCCCCTGTCGTTGCTATGAAAATCGGCAGCATTCAACAGATGATTGCCCAAATGCCCCATAAACAAGTGACTGGAATAGTCACAATGAAAAGGTTCCGAAAGGAACTCATATCTTCCTACTTTGCTTAATAATTCCATATCTCGTACTTGTTTTATTATATAAAAGTCGTATTTCCATAGTCAGATGACCATAGAAATACGACTCTTATAATTCATATTTTATACTATTTTCATCACTCTATGAAGTTACTCCTCTTCGCCTTTTTTAAGATAATCGGATACAGGCTCATCATAACTTCTTGTCACAGCAATGCGTCCAGAGCGAGTATACTGCAAGAGACAGTCAAAGCTGTTGAGCTGATGGAACAAGTCGGCGATGTCTTCTGTCAGTCCTGCAAGGAGCACCGTGCTGTAAGTAGGATTTACCTCCATCATGCGTGCATCGTGCTTGCGGATGGTACGCGACACCTCAGGATTTTCCAGCAAGACGGGTGTGGAAATCTTGAAAAGAGCCACCTCGTGGATAAAGATCTGGTCATCGGTATAATAGTCACTCTTCACCACATCAATCTTTTTCTCTATCGCCTTGTTGATTTTCTCTATCTGCTCCTCGTCACTCCACACTGTAATGGTGTACTTGTGAATGTTCTTGATACTGCTGGCAGATACATTCAAACTCTCGATATTCACCTGTCTGCGAGTAAACACGGCTGTAATCTGATTCAGAATACCGGCAATGTTCTCAGAATAAACAAGCAGTGTATATAATTTCTTTTCGTTGTTATTCTCCATAATCTTATCGTTCAAAGAAGTTGATACTTCACCCCTCTTTCACAAGGAGTCGATTCCTCACTCTTCCAGTTCCACTCTTAATAGTTCAACTCGAGCTGCATCTCGTCCACGCTCTTGCCTGGCAGAGTCATAGGCACGATGTCCTCGTCCTCCTTGATGGCGCACTCCAAGAGATAAGGGCCCTTGGTGGCAATCATTTTCTCTACCTTTGCCTTCAAGTCCTTGCGGTCGATGACCACATCGTAAGGAATACCATAGGCATGAGCCACCTCTGCATAACGTGGATTCAACATGTGGGTGAACGAACGGCGACCCTCGAACATCAGGTCTTGCCACTGACGCACATTGCCCAAGTAGTTGTTGTTCAACAGAATCATCTTCACAGGAGCCTGCTGTTCCATGATAGTACCCAGTTCCTGGATGTTCATCTGGAAACCGCCATCACCGAAGAAGCAGCAGATTGTCCTGTCGGGAGCACCGAAAGTAGCACCGATGGCTGCAGGCAAACCGAAGCCCATGGTTCCGAAGCCACCACTGGTGACGATAGACAATTTCTTGGTAAACTTAAAATAACGGCTGCTGATCATCTGATTCTGACCGACATCATTCACGAGCACAGCCTCGTTGTGAGTAGCCTCGGTCACCACATTGGTCACCTCACCCATCAACAGTGGACCTTCCTTAGGATGAATGTCTTTCTCGATAACTTTCTCCTGCTCCTGCTGGCGATACACATCGAAAGAGTCGCGCCATTCACGGTGTACATTCTTATTCAGCAGACGTGTGATGGCTGGCAACGACTGTTTGCAGTCACCGATGACAGCGACATCCGTCTTTATCACCTTGTCTATCTCGGCCTTGTCAATATCGAGATGAATCACCTTAGCCTGAGGAGCATACTTGGAAGGAACACCCGTGATACGGTCGCTGAAGCGCATACCGATGGCTATCAGCACATCACACTCCTGCGTCTTCATGTTGGTGGCATAAGAGCCATGCATACCGAGCATACCCATATTGAGAGGATGATTGCTGGGCAGAGCTGAGAGTCCGAGAAGCGTACGTCCTGCAGGGATATCGGCTTTCTCCAAGAACTCCAACAGTTCATTGTGGGCACCACCAAGTTCCACGCCATGACCCACCAAGGCAAAAGGTTTCTTTGCCTTGTTGATGAGTTCGGCTGCCTCAGCCACAGCCTGCTCGTCAATCTTAGGATAAGGATTATAGGATGTCACCTTCTCACACTTCACCGGTTCCCATTCGCAAGAAGCCACCTGGGCATTCTTGGTGAAGTCGAGCACGACAGGACCCGGGCGACCGCTACGGGCGATATAGAAAGCACGGCTTACAGCCCATGCCACATCCTCAGGACGTCTGATCTGATAAGACCATTTGGAGATTGGCTGGGTAACACCCACCAAGTCTACTTCCTGAAATGCATCAGTACCTAAGGCACCAACACCCACCTGACCAGCAATAACCACAATAGGGGTTGAGTCCATCATGGCATCAGCAATACCAGTCAGCGTATTGGTTGCACCAGGACCACTTGTCACAAGAGTCACTCCCACCTCACCGCTGACTCGGGCATAACCCTGTGCAGCATGAGCAGCAGCCTGCTCGTGACGTACCAAGATGTGATCAAACACCTTATTTTCTCCTCTCGTGTAACCATACAGTGCATCAAACACTGGCATGATGCTGCCACCCGGATAGCCGAAGATGGTTGTCACCCCTTCTGCCTGCAATGAGCGCATCAATGCTTCTGCTCCTGAAATTACTTCTTTTGCCATTTATACTTATTGTTTTTATATGATGAGGGAAGTTAAGTGGGAACTCACTTAACTTTCCTCCGAATTCTCTTAAATTTCTAAAGATACTACTAATCTATGATTCTCACACCACCCTTGTCGGCAGAGCTTACACTCTGTGCATAGGCACGCAAAGCCTTGCTTACCACACGGTTGCGCTTCAATGGCTGTTGTGGACGGGCATTGAGTTCCTCATCACTCAACTTCACATTGATGCTGCGGTTAGGAATATCAATCACGATGATATCGCCATCCTTTATCTTGCCGATGTTACCACCTGCTGCAGCCTCTGGTGAGATATGACCGATGCTAAGACCTGACGTACCACCCGAGAAACGACCATCGGTAATGAGCGCACACTCCTTGCCAAGATGGCGGCTCTTGATATAAGAGGTAGGATAAAGCATCTCCTGCATACCAGGACCACCTTTAGGGCCTTCGTGGGTAATAACGACACAGTCGCCCGAGTTCACCTTGCCATCCAAGATTCCCTCGCAGGCATCCTCCTGAGAGTCGAAACATACGGCAGGACCCTCGAAATGCCAAAGCACAGGGTCTACACCGGCAGTCTTTACCACACAACCGTTCTGGGCAATATTGCCAAACAGCACAGCAAGACCACCATCCTTGGTATAAGCATGCTCCAAATCACGAATACAACCATTCTCACGGTCGGTATCCAGGCTTTCCCATTGAGCATCCTGACTACCCATCTGGGTAGAGAACTTACGACCAGGTGCAGAATGATAGATTCTGTCGGCCTCTGGGTCGAGTTGACCAGTGGTGATATCATATTTCTTCATCTGTTCGTCAAGAGTATGACCATCAACTCGCATTACAGAGCCGTTGATAAGTCCTCCCTTGTTGAGCTCATTCAATATACCCATGATTCCTCCTGCACGGTTGCACTCCTGCACACTGTATTTCTGAGTGTTAGGACTCAACTTGCAGAGACAAGGCACCTTGCGGCTCAACTGATCGATGTCCTCCATCTTGAAGTCGGCGCCAGCCTCCTGAGCCACAGCCAACAGGTGAAGCACGGTATTGGTACTTCCGCCCATGGCGATATCCAAAGTCATGGCATTGAGGAATGCATCACGGGTAGCGATATTGCGTGGCAATACGCTCTCGTCGCCATCCTGATAATAAGCATAAGCATTCTTAACCACCTGACGTGCTGCATCCTTGAAGAGCTGAATGCGGTTCTTGTGAGTAGCCAGAATGGTACCATTGCCAGGAAGGCTCAGACCGATAGCCTCGGTAAGAGAGTTCATGGAATTGGCAGTAAACATACCCGAGCAACTACCGCATCCAGGACATGCACACTGCTCTATCTGAGTCATCTCCTCATCAGAGACACTGGTGTCAGCACCCTTGATCATTGCAGTGATCAGGTCGGCATTCTCGCCTTTCCATCGTCCTGCCTCCATAGGGCCACCCGAACAGAATACAGTAGGGATGTTCAGACGCATAGAAGCCATCAGCATACCCGGAGTCACCTTGTCACAATTGGAGATGCAAATCATGGCATCAGCCTTATGTGCATTTACCATATACTCTACAGAATCGGCGATGATATCACGGCTTGGAAGTGAATACAACATACCATCGTGACCCATTGCAATACCGTCGTCTACGGCTATCGTATTGAATTCGGCTGCATAGCAACCCATTGCTTCTATTTCCTTCTTGACAATCTGACCGATCTCATGAAGATGAGTATGACCTGGCACAAACTGTGTAAAACTGTTCACAATGGCAATAATAGGTTTGCCAAACTGCTCATGTTTCATACCTGCAGCAACCCAGAGTGCACGGGCACCTGCCATTCTTCTGCCTTCAGTACAGACACTACTTCTTAATGGATGTTTCATCATTTTTGTATCTTCGTTTATTTTGCCTACAAAGATACTGAGTTTTTATGTAATAACCAACAAATTTCGTATAAACTTTCACAAATACGCGTATTTTGTTACAAAAATAACCTATAATACTTACAATCTATAAGACATTTGCTACATTTACATATCAATCAGTTACTATAAACAAAAAAATCCCTAAGACCGAAGCCTTAGGGATTCCCTATTTTGATATTATTCAATATCGTTTTAAGCGTATTGCTTTCAATTACTCAGCAACAGCGTTGTCGTTGAAAGTAGATACACGGTTGAACTCAACCTGCTTGAAGAGCTTGTCTGTTGCGCCCATACCCTTAGTAGTCAAACGATCAGCAGCGATCTTGTACTTCTTAACGAGTACGTTCTTAACAGCGTCAGCACGCTTCTGAGAAAGAGCCTGGTTGAAGTCCTTGTTACCCTCTGGAGAAGCGTAACCCTTAATCTCAACCTTAGCATCCGCGTGATTCTTCATATACTGAGCGATCAACTCGATGTTAGGCATCTGGCTCTTGTCTACAACAGCCTTGCCCTGACGGAACAATACAGTTGGCTGCAAGTTTGTAGCAGTAGCTGGCTTCACATACTTAGGCTTCTTGTTGCACTCGTCGAGAGCATTCTGAAGATCCTTAATCTGCTTGTCCTTAGCAGAAAGCTGAGCGTCCTTGTCGTTCAAGTCACCACGAAGGCTGTTGATCTGGCTGTTCAAACCATCGATCTCGTTCTGGTCGCGGAGCTGAGCGATTGTGAAGTTGTGAGAACCGTTAGAGTTCTTGAACTTGTAAACGATACCAGCGTTCAACTGGAATGCAGACTTGTTGATGTCGTAAGCAACACCCTCATAGCCATAGCCGTTCAAAGACCAGTTCATAGAAGGCTCAACATATACCTGCCATGCCTTAGCCTTGCCCAGGTTGAATGTGAAGTCGATACCAGCCTTAGAAGTCAAAACATTATAGTTCTCATCTGTACCGAATGTGTGACCCCAACCGAAGCCGAATACAGGAACAACCTCGAACAAACGTGGCTCACCCTTGTAACCAGCAAACCAGTTGCTCAAGTTTACAGTACCGATCAAACCTACGTTCATGTAGCGAGCTAATGTCTTAGACTGTGGCATGTAGTGCTTGCAGTGATCGTTGAAGTAAACATTACCCTCAGCAGCCAAACCGAATACTGGAGTGAACCAGCGACCGATACGAAGGCCAGCGTTTGAGTTCAGGTTGTTCATCCAGCTCTCGCCAGTAGTCTTTACCTGAGCACCGCCGTTGATGCCGATGTAGAAGTTGTCAAATGTCTTGCTCTCAGTAACTGTCTGAGCATTTACTGAAACTGCCATTGCAGCGGCAGCAAACAATAAACCTAACTTTTTCATGTCTCTCTAAAAATTAATTTATTAAAAATGTTATTGAAATCTTTATTATTGCGCAACACATTGCACATTTTTGAAATCGAGTGCAAAGTAATAAAAAAAAAACTTAACTACCAAACTTTTCCCATAATATTTTACATTTGTCCCGTAAAAACTGGAAAAAAAGCACATATTTTCTTCTTTTTGTACGATTGCAAAATAACTTTAAGACTTTCACACCGCTTATTCACACCCTATCACAACCTCCCAGTCTACTTACATTTTCAAGCTAAAACACAAGTTTTTCCATGCTTCTACGCGCGCGAACATTATTTATTATATATAGAGAGTTTCAGTAAGTTCTGGAGGTAGGGAAACAAAAAAAGACCGAGTGCATCACTACACTCGGCCTCCAACAAATTAGAGAGTTATAAAAAATCAAGTATATTGCTACTTGTAGAATTCCTTTTTTCCTGCAGCCAATGTATTCTTCATCAGCGAGCAGATGGTCATAGGACCTACACCACCAGGAACAGGGGTGATATAAGAGCAACGCTCTGCCACCTCGTCAAATTTGACATCACCATTCAGACGGAAGCCACTCTTACGGGTAGCATCTGGCACGCGGGTTGTACCAACATCTATCACCACAGCTCCCTCTTTCACCATATCGGCTGTAACGAAGTTGGGCTTTCCGATAGCTGCAATGATGATATCCGCCTCACGGCATTCCTCCTTCAGGTTGGCAGAGTGAGAATGGCAAACTGTTACGGTAGCATCACCCCACTGTTTCTGCATCATGAGTTGCGCCATAGGCTTGCCCACGATGTTGCTTCTGCCAAGCACTACACACTTCTTGCCACTGGTAGGAATATGATAATGCTGCAACAGGGTAAGAATACCCAACGGAGTGGCAGAGATGAAACAAGGCAGACCTATAGCCATGCGACCTACATTGATGGGATGAAAACCGTCCACATCCTTGCGATAATCAATGGCCATGATGATTTTCTGCTCGTCAATATGGGCAGGAAGAGGCAGTTGCACGATGAAGCCATCTACATCTTCATCCTTGTTCAGCTTGTCCACACAGGCCAACAACTCTTCCTCGGTCACGTTGTCCTCGTAACGAATAAGGGTCGACTTGAATCCACACTTCTCACAGGCAAGCACCTTATTCTTGACATAGGTCTCGCTGCCTCCATCATGTCCTACGAGTACAGCAGCCAAGTGTGGCTGTTTTCCTCCGTTGGCAACAATTTGTGCCACCTCTTCGGCTATCTGCTCCTTAATGGCATTTGCCGTTGCCTTTCCGTCTATCAGTTGCATTTCATTCAATATTAAATAATCAATGTTATGTGTTATCACATTCCTGGCATCTTTGGCATACCGGGCATTCCCTTCATACCCTTCATGCGGCTCATCATGCCTGCCATTCCGCCACCAGTCATCATCTGCATCATCTTGCGGGTCTGGTCGAACTGCTTGATCAGCTTGTTCACCTCCTGGATATTGGTACCCGAGCCCTTGGCGATACGCTGACGACGGCTGGTATTGAGGATACCTGGGTTAGAACGCTCCTTAGGAGTCATACTCTGAATGATAGCCTCAACGCTCTTGAATGCATCATCAGGAATATCCACATCACGGATGGCCTTGCCTAAACCAGGAATCATACCAGCCAAATCCTTGATATTACCCATCTTCTTGATTTGCTGTATCTGAGCATAGAAGTCGTTGAAGTCGAACTGATTCTTGCGAATCTTCTTCTCCAGTTTCTTTGCCTCCTCAAGATCGAATTGCTCCTGAGCACGCTCTACCAACGAAACCACGTCACCCATACCGAGAATACGGTCGGCCATACGGGCAGGATGGAACACGTCGATAGCCTCCATCTTCTCGCCAGTACCGATAAACTTGATAGGCTTAGTCACCACAGTGCGGATACTGAGAGCAGCACCACCACGGGTATCACCATCAAGCTTGGTAAGAACCACACCATTGAAATCAAGACGGTCATTAAACTCCTTGGCTGTATTGACAGCATCCTGACCAGTCATCGAGTCAACTACGAAGAGAGTCTCGTCGGGACGAAGATGATTCTTTAGACCGCTGATCTCGTTCATCATCTGCTCGTCAATGGCCAGACGACCGGCAGTATCCACGATGACAACATCGTTGCCATTGGTCTTAGCCTGCTGGATGGCATGGTCGGCAATGACACAAACATCCTTGTTCTCAGGCTCACTGTATACAGGAACACCCACTTGCTCTCCTACCACCTTCAACTGGTCGATAGCAGCAGGACGATAAACGTCGCAAGCCACGAGCAATGGCTTCTTGCCCTTCTTGGTCTTGAGCATATTGGCAAGCTTTCCACTGAAGGTGGTCTTACCCGAACCCTGCAGACCGCTCATCAGAATGATGGCAGGATGACCTTCGAGCTTCAGAGGAGCTTCCTCGCCTCCCATCAACTCAGCCAGCTCGTCGTGAACCAGCTTTACCATCAACTGACCAGGCTTTACAGCCGTGAGCACATTCATACCAAGTGCCTTTTCCTTCACCTTGTTGGTGAATTCCTTAGCTACCTTGAAGTTGACGTCGGCGTCGAGCAAAGCACGGCGTACGTCCTTCATGGTCTCTGCCACGTTGATTTCGGTTATCTTACCCTCACCCTTCAGAATCTTGAAGGATCGTTCCAGTCTATCACTTAAATTTTCAAACATTTTAAATTCTTTTTTTATTTTGGCTGCAAAGTTACGAAAATAATTCCGAAAACCCTATATTAGTAACCAAAAAAGCACGTCAAATCTGTCACTTTAGGATACTTACCGACTGTTCTACCGACACGCGTACCTTTTTTGACGATTTTTCATCATTTACAGGAAGCGGCTTCTTCCCTTGTTCCTTGTTTTTTCCTTTACCTTGCTCCTTGCCGGGATTCTTTTCCGACACATTGCCTTGCCCATTTCTTTCTCCTGCAGCTTTTGCCTTTTCTGCATCAGATGCAACGGCAGGTTGCTGGCGAGGTTCTATAGGCTCCACGCTCGACTTCATCATACTGCCGTTAGCCTGATATTTCTTTCCTGTGGCCTTCTCGTAGGCAGCCACAATGGGGTCTTTGCGATCCATCTCGCCGAATATCTTTTGAGCCTCTCGCAGGTGCTTGCTGTCACGTCTGCCCCTCTTGTCAAGCATCTTGGCCAAATCGAAGCTCGCTCCGCTGGGAGCATTTGCACCACCTATCTCAGCCTGCCGATGCGCATCGTTCTGAATGCCTTTGATGCCAGGCATATTCTCTCCCCATACTTCCACCTCTCTAAGTTGGTGGCTCTGCGGCAGCAGAAACACCGTATCGGGGAGATTCTTCAGATAGATGGTAGTCTTCAGAAAACCCGGTTTCGACACCGTAGCACTGTCAAACTGATACTTCATGGTCCAGTAACCTCTGTAGTCGGTACGTGCCCAATGATTGTTATCGGTATGAATCAATGCTTCACGCACAGGCACATGGTCTTCGGCATTGGCTATGACACAGGTTTTCTGTGCCCTGACCATTGCCACAGCCCAACATACCAGCACGATCATCAATATAGTCTTCTTCATTCGTTTTTCGTTTTATCTTATTGAACTTCTACAACTTACATAAGTTGAGTTATGCCTACAAAAGTAAATAAAAAAATAATATCTCCCAAAACCACCAATGAGTTTTGGGAGATATTAATGCGATTTAAAAGTCTATAACGTTATTCTACGTCTGTCGTGCCGTTCTTCTCGATGCGCTTTGCCTCTTCGAGCAACTTGATGGCATCGACATATTGAGCAATACCCTGAGCCACCTCCTTGGCAGCCTTCATGGCAAGCACCACGGTCTGAGGACGATGAACCACGTCGCCTCCGGCAAACACACCTCTGCGGGTGGTCATACCAAAAGGACGCTCCACCACCTTGACATAACCTTTCTCGTCAACCTCGATACCAGCAGTAGTAGAGACAACACGGTTGGCAGGACGTGATCCGATGGCCAAGTAGATGCGGTCGAATTTCTCTACACGCTCACCTTCTGGAGTATTGAGTACACAGCTTCCCAGTCTTCCGTTCTTACCCTTGAGGAAAGCCTCGACAGTAGTTTTCCATTCAAACTTGACACCCTCCTTCACAGCCTCATCATACTCACTCTGTATGGCAGGCATCTCTTCCTGTGTCTTGCGATAGAGCACAGTCACATCGGCCCCCAGGCGAATGGCAGTACGTGCAGCATCCATGGCCACATTTCCTCCACCTATCACGCCCACCTTCTCTCCATCACGAAGAGGCACCATGTCGCGTGTCAAGGCTCCTTCGTTATAGGCATTGACATTGTGCAGGAAATAAGTACTCTGGCTCACACCATGCAACTTGGCACCAGGTGTAGAGTCCATATTCTGAGGTACGCTGGTTCCTGTTCCCATGAAAATGGCATCGTAGCCAGCACGGAAAAGACTGTCTATAGTCACATTGTTCTCACCCACCATGCAGTTGGTGATAAACTGTACACCGAGAGCCTCTATCTTGCTCACCTCAGCACGTACCACGGCCTTGGGCAGTCGATATTCAGGAATGCCATACATCAGCACACCACCAGGCTCGGCCTGTCCTTCGAAAATCGTGACATTGAAGCCCTGACGTGCCAAATCACCAGCAACAGTAAGTCCGGCAGGACCAGAACCGATGACAGCCACACGTCCACGAGTCTTCTGTGGAAGCTTCTCGCGAGAGAGGTTCATCTTGGTATCGAAGTCGGCAACAAACTGCTCCAACTTGCCTATCTGTACAGGTTTTCCCTTCTTGCCCAGCACACAGTTGCCCTGGCATTGCTTCTCATGAGGGCACACACGTCCACAGATAGCAGGCAGATTACTCTTGGCATTGATGATAGACATAGCCGCACCCATATTACCCATAGAAAGTTCATGCACAAAGTCGGGGATATCATTTCCGATAGGACATCCCTTCTTACATTGTGGCACCTTACAATGGAGGCATCGCTTGGCTTCCTCAATAGCCTCACGTGTAGTGAAGCCCTCGTTTACCACCTGGAAACCAGCCACCTGTTCTGCAGCCGCAGTTGTTTTCTCTGCTGTTGTCTGCACCTTGTTATTCTGTTGCTCAATCTGTTCACTCATAATCTAATCTTTTAATCAGTTAGAAAACAACTTTTATCAAATTGTAGTTTGCGGGTGCAAAGTTACAGCAAATCGAAGACAAAACAAAATAAAAAGTGAACTTTTTGTTTTTATTGTTGAGATGCAGCGTAACTTATTTAAAGTTACAGCAAATCGAAGACAAAACAAAATAAAAAGTGAACTTTTTGTCGACTATTTAGCCATAAAGCATATGACTTTAACTTCTATAACTTCCCTATTTGCGAAACTTCTGTAAAGCGAAGTTAAGTAAATAAGGTATGTACATTTCCATTTCTGTATATTTTTATAACACTACAAATTATATTCTTACAAGTATCAGAGCCACATTTAGTTGCCAATATCTTAAAAAGAGGCTCAGTTTCTTAATTTTGCTATTACATCAAAAACATCATCTGCCACATAGTAGGTAACTATCATCATGGCTATGGCCTTGGCTATCGTAAGGTAAAACTCTATAATGGCAGAGTCATCCCAATAAGCTATTACAACAAAGCCAAAGCAATATATGATATAGGTTTTAAAAGCAAATATCATCATTTGGCAAAACCTATCCTTTTCTGATATCTTAAATCTTTGAAACAGAAAAGCCACAACAGGTGGTATAACCAATGCATAGCCTATAAATTCCGTAATGTCATAAGCCCACAAACTTGTATTAGCCATGTGGTAATTAAAAGGATATATACAGGCGATTCTGCTACCTGCTTCAGCCGTTTGCCTACTTGCAATAATCAACAAACTTAGGTTAAGGAATAACCATATACTCCAAACCCTCCACACTAATTTTCTATTGAAAATCATATTGTTTTTTTTTCGAGTTTCATATAATGCTTATTATTCATTCTATTAATCCTTTTATAGTAACCATGAAAACTTACCCAATCAATGTTAGTCAAGAAATCCTTTTCCTAACATATTCCGTAATGATAATTGAAATTAAAGATGAAAAGAAAATTATTATCAAATTTTCATGATTAAAATCAAATAAAGCATATGCAATAGTTGTAATAACAATTGCTACGAAAAGAATTGAAATAATATAAATTATTCTTTTCATGTTGATGACTTTATTATAAAAGATTGTGCAAAGATATAAAAATACCCCAAAAGGATAGCAAGAATATCAATCCTGCCATCCTTATATTAACTCAACTTTCCCCATTTGTGAAAATAGAGTTATTGCTTGTGGTCTTTCTGAGAAGAATATTCATAAAAGAAGTCGAGTAATTGAAACGCCAAAATAATGGTCCACAGCAGCAGGCTATCATAAACGGAATAGTATATGATAAATCCTATCAATGAAATCATCACATTATAGATACTGTCTTCGCGAGTATGCTCAAATGCCTTCATCACACTATCGGAAATCCAGCACCAAACAAAACAAACCAAAGGTATTGCCAAGGCTATGACTCCCATGCTTATAGCCAGCCATTCATGTTTGATTGCAGGAAAAATTGCAAAAATCATGAATGCGAATTTAAGTAAATAAGGTATGTACTTTTTCATTTCTGTATTTTTTATAACACTACAATATTTCCTTACAAGTATCAGAACAACGTTTAGTTGCCCATATTTTCTATATCTGAAATCTCTCTTATCTTGATACTGCTATGTAAGAACAGCAAAATACCAAATGACATGGCAAATTTAAACAAATTTTCCGAAAGATACAAACAAAAAACGTTTTTATTGATAGTTTTATTTAATTTCCAAGTTCCAATTGATTCTTTACCAGCTGAAAATAAGCTCCTTTTTTTAGAGTTAGAGTATCGTGGGTTCCCGTTTCCACGACCTTACCATGATCTATTACAACTATTTGGTCTGCATTCTTTACCGTGCTAAGACGATGAGCAACAATAACCACAGTCTTTCCCTTATAAAAACGATCAAGGTTTTCTACAATTTTTCGCTCATTATTGGCATCAAGCGAATTGGTTGCCTCATCCAAAAAAATATATTCTGGGTTCTTATATACAGCCCTTGCTATCAGTATGCGTTGTTTTTGACCTTGGCTTAGTCCAATTCCATCTCTACCAATTTTTGTGTTGAATTTCAAAGGAAGCCCCATAACATAATCAAAGATACAGGAAATCTTTGCAGCTTCCAACAATCGTACTTGGTCTATTTCAGCATCATCCACGGCTATATTTCTGGCAATACTTTCCGAGAATATTACACCGTCTTGCATCACTACACCACATTGACGTCGCCACCACTGTTTGTTTACATCGTTGATGTTGGTACTACCTATACATATCCGTCCTTCAATGACTGAATAATACCCAAGGATTAGTTTGATAAGCGTTGTCTTTCCGCTTCCAGAAGCCCCGACTATGGCAGTTACTTTTCCTTGTGGTATCTGTATATCAACATGATCTATAGTCTTTGTTAAGACATGTGGATTATACTTAAATATCACATTCTGTATATTGATGCCTTTACTCTTTTGTTCTATTGAGGTGAGCAGTCCTGCTTTTCCGTTTTCATCTTCCATGCTATGTATTTCATTGATACGTTCCAGGCTTATCTTTACATCTTGTATGGAATAAAAGAAATCCATCAGCTGTTCCACGGGTGAGCAGAGTTGTCCTATTATATATTGCACGGCCAACATCATGCCCAGTGTCATATTCCCTTCTATAACAGCAGCAGCGGACATCACCGTGATGGCTATATTCTTGAGTTCGTTAATAAAAATACCCCCAGCTTCTTCTTGTTGTTGCAGTCGAAGTGATTTTTGTTGTATTTTGAATAAATCTTTCTGTATATGCTCCCACTCCTGACGTTTTCGTTGCTCACAATCTTGCAATTTTATTTCCTGCATCGACGTTATAAATTCGTATGTACGATTGTTGTTGATGGCCTGTTGCTCAAACAATTCGTAATCTATCACTTTTCGTCGTTTAAGAAACAAAGCAACCCATACTCCGTAAAGCATACTACCAATCAAAAAGGCCAAAAAGACGAGTTTGTCATATATTACAAGTACAACACTAAACACAATAAGCGTAAGCAACGAAAACACTATATTAAGTACATCTTGTGTCAAGAAGTTGTTTACCCTACCATGATCATTCATGCGTTGCATCAAGTCTCCCATAAGCTTTGTATCAAAGAATGACATTGGCAACTTTAGCAACTTGATAAAGAAATCGCTGATGAGCGATATATTGATTTTCATGCTGATACGCAGCAATATCCACCTACGCAAGAAGTCGATGACAGTACGGCTTATTGTAAGCATGAGTTGCCCAAACAGGATAAGCAAAATAATATTGAGGTCTTGATGTTTGATACCCTTGTCAACAATAGCTTGAGTAAGGAAAGGCAACACCAATTGTATGATGCTTCCCAAAGCTAATCCGACGGCTATCATCCCGAAATATTTATAATAACGCCTTACATATCCATAGAGAAATCTAAAAGAATGAATTTCTTTTTCATTTGTTCCTGATGCATTTTTTGTATCATAGAAGTGAGAGGCAGGCTCCAACATCATGACCACTCCTTTTTCTACGCCTTTCGAATTAGTGCTCAACCAGTACTCTCTCATCTCTTCATTGGTATAGGCTGTCAATCCCTTTCCAGGGTCTGCAATGTAATATTTTCTACCTTTCTTTATTTTATACAGTACTACAAAATGTTTTTGATTCCAATGTAAAATCGCAGGCAGCGATATTTGGTCAAGTTCATTCATGCTTGCCTTGACACAGAGAGTCTTAAGCCCCAGTTTGTTAGCTGCATCATTAATGCCTAACAAGGACACACCCTCGTTAGTAGCAAAGCACAGCTTCGACAGAAAGTCGAGAGAAAACTTCCTGCCGAAATGCCTGCATATCATCTGCAGACAGGCTATGCCGCACTGCATACTGTCGTGCTGAAAAGTAATAGGAAATGACATTTTTACATATCAGGATTTCTGTCGTCAATCCTTAGCTTAGGATTTTTATAAAGAGTCCACGAAACGAGCAACCATGGCCTTAGGCTTTCACTCTTAAATCGCATCTTATTATTCATCGTATAACCAGGCATCTCTGTAATATTGGTCTGGCTCTTTATTCCCCAATAATAAGGCATGGCTATGGATGCATAGAGTTGTTTGGTAATTTGCCATGCCAGTTGAACATGGGCTTCTATTGGGTTGTGATACTCTGTATGGCTGATAGCCGTGTAACTTTTGTTCTGCCAGTTGAAGGTAGAATAGAGGAAAAATTTTCCAAAATCCCAACGTACATGTCCATTGAGGTCGACATATCCCTTAGCCGATTGACCATTATATTTATCCCAGTTATACTCAGCTGAGAAAGAAGCCTTAAACGACTTGGCACGATAGGAAATATAAGAACCTACATTAGTACCAATATAGGTACCATTGTTTCGGTACGACTCTATCTGTATGTTATCCTCTGTTCTTACATACGACTCTATCATTTTGTTATACCGATTATGACTACTATATATACGGATCATAAAGTCACCAATCGACTTGTCATACTTCAAGTCGATATTTTGTATCATGACAGGTACCAGATATGGGGTTCCCTCTATCCGGTACCAAGGGTTGGTGGAAGTATTGTATGCTGTCAACTGACTGGTTTCTGGAAGGCGGTTGGTGAGATAATAACTTGCTCGTAATACTTGCTGATGAGGCAACTGCCACGTCAGGCTTGCCGAAGCCTTGGGACGCCAATGAGTAGTTTTGTCCGCATCCGTAGATATGCTCAGTAACTGCACACCTGTCGAAGCCATATAGTAGAGTTTGCCTATTCCGTTGGCATACGATGTATAGGCAAAACTGTTCAACCGTTTTGTGTGCAACTCTTCGGTAGGTGTGGCTACATAGTTATAGTCTTTATCCATGGTATACTCCATGCTGGCACCCGAAGTTATGTTTCCATATTTCTTTTCACCACTGTCATAATCTATTGACACTTCATATTGGTCTCGTCTTGAGTCGAAATCTACCATGGTGAGTACGATGTTGTCTGCATTCTCCTCCACATTCACCTGACAGGATTTTGCAAATCCATAATTATATTTGGCATACGATGCCAATATGCTGTTATCCTTGAAAGAGTGTTCATAATAAAAAGACCCCAACATACCTCCGTCAGAGCTCGTTTCCGACTGATTGTTATGAAAAGGATTGTTTGTATTTTCAGTGATATAGCGACCATCAAAATGAGCCTTGTTTCTATTGTCGTTATTTAGTCCCTTGAATATAGCAGAAAAGTAATCGTTTGAATTTGGCATCCACTTCACCAACAGATAGCCATCCTGATTATCAGTTCTTTTCTTGACCTCACCATTTCGATTCTTAATAGCGCTTCCGTTGCTTTCGTTTACTTCATAACTTGTTTTGTCGTGGCGAAGATAGGTAAGACCAACATAGCCCGAGATTGCGAATTTTTTCTTTCCTACTTCAAAACGTCCAGCACCTAAACCATATCTTGAAGGAAAATCATGGCGTGTGCGAAGCTCTGAGAAAGAATACCAAGGCGTGTCTTTACGTAATCGTATGTTAAGTATCTTGGTTACTCCCATTTGCAGATAACGTGCACTGACAACTTCTGAAAGTTCCACAGATTCTATACGAGAAGGATTAATGGGGGCTATGCCTGAATTGAACAACTTGCCGTCAACGAGAATTAGCGGACTTTCCCCATCAGCCATCTCAACAGTCTGATTAGAAATATCCACTCTCAACAAGGGTATTTCCGACAAGGCCTTAAATGGATTGCCACATTCCTTGGCGTTCTGCGAAAGAGTATATACTGTACCTGTAGCTGTGGTTTGGGGTATTTTCTTAGCTGTCACAGAAACCTCGTCAAGTAGGATGGATTGTTCGGTCATTACCAGTACAACCTTGCTTTCTTGCGTCACCTCCTTCGAAATACTTACAGGAGTGTATCCCACACAGGATGCCTGTATGCTGTAAATGCCAGCCGAAGGCACAGTAGCAGTAAAAACGCCTTTTGCGGTAATACCAAAGTCCACTATTGAGTCGCCGTACTGCACACTTACTTCAGCACGTTCAACGGCTTGTTGTTTGCTATCCTTTACAAATATCTGTAAATGAATTTGGGCAAATACACTGATATACGTCAGCAGAAGGCCAAGAGTTAACAATGAAACACGCTTACAAAAATTATTTTCCATATACTCTATCTCTTATCATTTTAATATTAAACTGCAGGAGAACAAACTCTGCCATATTAAAGTTTATATTTTCCAGAAAACATGGAATATCATCAGATTCTTCCATTTTCTTTTGGCATGGTCCTCCACATATAGGTAACAACTTACATTTCTTACATTTATCCTGTAATTCAAAATTGTTTAAGTACGCTGTCTTTTCCCTGTTCCACATGATGTTTCCATTTTCCATATGTCCAAGAGCATGCTCATTGTCAAATTTTGGTATGGTAGTACATTTAAAAACATTTCCATCATAATTGATGACCGCTTCATTTTTTCTGTCACACAGGCAAACACCACCTTGACCATAATAGTCAACTACAAAATTGGCCTTAAAAAGTTTTTCCATTGTAGATAGAATCAATGATTGAGGAATGTTATCAACATCTACCTGCCAAACTTTTTTTAAAATTACTTTGGTTCTTTTTCTATCTACAGCCTGCAATTCTTCTAAGATAGAATCAAAGTCATTAAGGGTATCTTGATCAAAATTGATTCTTATTGCAATATACGACCGCTTGATATGGTCTAAAATATTATGTATATTTTTTACTGTTGCGGAAAAAGCATCAAATGAAGAAGATTTTGGATGCTTTGTCTTATTATGCTGTTCTCTATTTCCATCAAGAGTAATTTGGAAAAAGCATCTGTAGTCTTTTAAAAAATTTATTGCCGTCTGAGTACAAAGTGTCCCGTTTGTGGTAAAGTCTATAATAAAATTTATATTATTGGCTTTGCAAAAGTCATCGGCTTTAGCCACTATCTTTTTTATTACAAAAAATCTAAGGAAAGGCTCTCCACCAAAAAAAGACAACTTGAGGGTTGAAAAAGGTTGTTCCTTATAGTGTGACTCTATGTTTTTAGCAACAGCTTCTATTGTTTCTTCACTCATCACACTTTTAGGTATTTTATTTTCATAGCAATACCAACATGACAGATTACAATCTAATGTTGGATTAATAATGAGTTGGTACATACTTGTATCTTCAAAATCCCTTTTACGCTGGGCCTGTATCTCTACAAATTCATCAGCATCCTCAGATACAAGAAATTTTCCTTTTTCCAATCGTTCGTATACTTGCGGATATATTTGTTTTATTTGTTCCAAATTGTCTGCATCATATAATTTGAACACATCTTCAGACAGCAAAATATGTGTTTCGTTGCATAAGTTTGAGCAAAGATATACTTTGGGAGCTACTTTTTGGCTCAACTGATAAAAAGATTTTCTTACATTCATCGATGCTTACATTTAAAAAATCTGGAAATACAGTAATTATTATAAATAACTGTATTTCCAAGATTATATTGTGTTGTGAATTTTTCTATATAATTAGTGTCGTATTATATGACAAACAGATCTATTATTGACACTTGCACAGTTGACACCATTATTAATGGAAGAACAATTTGTTCCATCATTGATGGTATCACAATTACTACCATGGTTTATAACATTACAATGTAACCCATTGTTTAACGATTCATTTAAATCAACACCGCCAAAGTTTTCTCCTCCGAACAACATTGACATTCCATTTTTAGAGACTTGCTCTAACAGTTCATTTGGGATGTTGACTAATCCCATTGAGTTTTTTACTTTTTGTACCATAATTATAACATTTTTTGTATTTGTTATATAGGCAGACTTTCTGCCTCTCTTTTTATATTTCTACATCACCTTGATAACTGACACTACCATTGGTAATGGCGAGTTCATATACTCCACTAATTACTTGGGGAATAAAAAGTGTTGTGCCTGTTATATAATAGGTATAACTCTCTTCCTCGTTTGAAAGTGTGAGCATATAACCTACTACATTTTCTGGTACAGTAATGACATTAGCTGTAATGTCAATACAGAGTGGTCTTGACGGAACCTTGTTAGGACGTGGACTTAATTGTCCCTTATGCTTAATGGTACACACCAAATAATAAGGATCGGCTTTACTTTGGTGCGGGCAAATGAGCATTGCTCCCCCGATTAGTAATAAATAAAAAACTTTTTTCATGTTGATGACTTTATTTTAAAAAAAACGATGGTGCAAAGATAATCTGATCTTTCTGAAAAATTATAAGAAAAAGGCTATGAAAAATTCACAGGAATTCACAAAATCCATATAAGTCACTATGAAACAAACAATTATAAAAACTTCACAAAAATCAACAAGAATAGATTTATCATAAAATTTTGAAGTCAAAATCTTCCTGAAAGAAAAACAACCACATCAATTTGCATTTTTCCGATAATTATATTATCTTTGCATAAGATAAATATATAGAAAAAATGAAAAAACTTCCGTTAGTACTTTTAGCAATTGTGTCCTTATTTGTGCTTGTTGGTTGTCATGGCGACAAGCAATATGATGACTTGTTGCAGCAAGCTGACAGCATCATGAATATAGATGATGATTCGGCAAAAGTTGCTATCAAACTATTGGATAAGGTCAAGCCGCAACTAAATGACTTTTCTAAAGCCCAACGTATGCGTTATCAGTTGCTCTATCATAAGGCGATGAATAAAGCAGACATTTCGTTTTCCTCAGATAGCATCATGAAAAATGTCGTAGCTTATTACGAAAAACATGGTACATCTAATGAACGTATGCTCGCCTACTATATGCTTGGTTGTGTATACCGTGACCTATATGAAGCTCCTATGGCTTTGGAGAATTATGATAAAGCAGCGGAGCAAGCTGACACAACCAAAAAAGATTGTGACTATACCACACTTAGTAGAATATATGGACAAATGGGAATATTGTTTGAAAAACAACATATTCCATATCAAGAATTATCTGCTTTAAATAATGCGACAAAATATGCCTATTTAGCAAAAGATACATTAAATGCCATTTTGTTTTTTCAAAATAAGAGTACAGCTTTTTATGATTTGAGTGAAATAGATTCTGCAATTCATATAAATCTAAAAGCATACAATTTATTGAAAAAACATGGATATGACCAAATTGCAAATATTGTTTTTGGATGCAATTATGGTTATTATATAGAAAAGAAAGATTATAAAAGAGCAAAAGAATCATTTAAGATTTTTAAAAAGACAGAATATAATGGAAATGACAATTACGAAGATTCTAAAGCTTACATTTTTTGCGAACAAGGAGATTATTACTTATTTTCTGGTCAATTAGATTCTGCATTTCTTTGTTTGAATCAAAGCTTAAAACTTAGCAAATCTTACAGCAACAAATGTGCAGCCACAAAAGGATTGGCAAAATATTACACAAAAACAAATCATTCAGCTTTAGCTGCAAAGTATGCCTTATTGAGTTCTGAATATAATGATTCCTCACTCTATGAGTTGAGAGAATCGCAGTTGCAACAAATGCAGGCAATGTATGACTATAGCAGAAATCAAAAACTGGCTAAAGAAGCTGAATATAAGGCAAAGCAAAGACTAAATACAATATACCTTATTATTATAAGCAGTTGCTTGATTTTATTATCGGCTGTTTATATCTACAGAAAAAACATCAGGAAGAGAAACCATAAGCTATTGGTGGCTCAACGCCTATACAAAGCCAGCATTCTGAAATTGCAAACTACAAAGACTGAACTGGCTCATCTGAAAAACTTGAACGAAACAAAAATAGCGGCTCTCATCAAAGAAAAAGAGGCTGTCATAGAAAATCTCCAAAAAGAAATTAATCAATACGAAAGCATTCATTCCGGACGTAATCTTGTCGAGATAAACAAACAACTGATGGATACATTTGTGTATAAGAAACTGGCTTATATAGAATGTCATCCGCAAGAGAAAATCACTGACGAAACCTGGGACAACTTAGAAGAAACTCTTGAGGGAATGATTCCATCTTTGGCAAATATCAAATTGAAACTAAGCAAAAAGGAATATCGTATTTGCCTGCTGACAAGACTGCACTTCTCCCCCTCTGCCATCAGTTGCTTCATGCAATGCAACTTGCCCGACATTTCCATGTCGCGTAAACGTATGCTGTCGAAACTGTGTGAAAAGGACGGAAAACCCAAAGAGCTGTAAAGGGCACAAAACGAAGCGTATATAAATGAAAGAGATGAAAAGTAAGATAAGATGATGAATGATAGAGAGTTACAGAGATGAAGAGGAAAAGAGGGTGCAAAACGAAACGTTTACATAGCTTTAATTTTGGTTTAATTTTGGAGTGCCTGGAGGTGGAAAAGAGAGGGCGAAAGTTTACATTAGGTTAACATGGGGTTAACATGGGGTAAATGACCTGTTTGAGGATCTGAGGTGCCGGGGTGTTCTGAGGCGGACTGTGTGGGGGTTGATGATGCAGGAAAGATTGTAAGGGCGTGAGGGCTTAATGATGATACGGGGCGGCTGTGAGCCGCTTTTTTTGTGCCTTATAGTGTGGAAAAATGAGGGGTTTAGGAATATTTAAGACGCAAAAACATTCCAAATAATAAATATTTGGTATATTTGCAACCGATAACGAGGGCGATGCGCTTAGATGATGCGTGGCTCCCGATGTGGAACTTTAAACGATAAGAAATGGCAAAAGTAGTACACGTCCACCTGTTGGTGGGCAAGCATGAAGGACGGAAAGACTTCTATTTCAGTTCCATCTCGGCCGTATATACCGTGCTGACGGCTGAAGAGGTGGGTGCAACAAAGGGATATCTGCTCCACGCAGGGCTTGGAGGAAACGGGACGGTATGCACGAAACGCGCTATAATAAAGCAATCTACGCTCATTTCGGGTGGTCGAATGGGTGATGTATCAGCTGAGGAAGAATGAGGGCTTAGAACGCAATTTTTGGGGTATTCGGACGGTGTTCGAATGATGTTATAAACCAGGGATGATTTTGGGGGTATTTTTGGGATTATTTTGGGTTATTCGGGGAGCTTTACGGCTCCCCTTTTTTGTGTCCAAAATGGTCGATTTTGGGTAGTGGACTTGCAGGTGGACTTGCAAACTGGACTTGCATTTTTCAAAAACTGGACTTGCAAAAGTGGGTAAAACGGCATACCGATAGCTGAGGTAGGAAAACTACCACTTTTGCCACTTTATGTGCAGGAAACATACCCTTTTTCGACTTCGATTTTTGGCGCTTACACCTTATTATATATAGTATATAGGGGCTTTTTAGCCTATTTTAGCGCCTTCCAGGGGGAGGGGGAACACACTAGGGGTACTTTTTGGGGGTGTATCATCTTCCCGGAGCCGGGAAAATGATACGCATCCTGGAGGTGGGTATGAAACGGGGTTACTCCAGACGGATGATACCTCTAACGAGAGCGATGGCGTGGAGATATGATTTCTCCAGTTCGAATGGCGGGTATTTCTCGTTATCGGAGACGATGCAGATATGATCATTATCCTTGCCCGGTAGTACTCGCTTGATGATGGCTCCCTGATTGGTGTCGAGAACATAGGTCTTGTTCCATTGGAAGAAGATGTCGTTCATCGGTATCTTCTGACAAGCCACGAGGTCGCCAGAGTAGTATGTAGGCTGCATGGAGTCGCCTTTTACCCTGATAAGGAAGTCGGCGCCCTTAAAGTCTGGTATGATATAGTGCTCGCATTCGTACTCCATGAAGGAGATATCGGAAGTGAATGCGCCCGCCATGGCGCTGGTAGGTATGAGTGGAATACCCTCAATGCTTCCCTCCGGCAGCTTATGAATTCGAGAAGAATAGTCTCTATTTTTCTCTGATTTTCTCTGCTTTTCTCCATTTTTCTCCGTTTTTCTCTCCTTTTCGTCAGGGCATGGTGCTTCATGGGCGCTGGAAGTACTCGTCTTGAGCATTGGTCCTTTGCCTGTTAAGAGCCAATCCGCGCTCAAATATCTACATTTTGTGTATATCAGTTCGGAATCGAATGTATTTCGAGCCAGCCACGCACTTATTGTTTGTGGAGACACACCTAACATCTTTGCAAACTGAGCCTTGTTTCCGTCAGTAAAATGCCCGATTAGGGCGTTAACCATAGCCTTTTTATCCATAATATGTTAAAATTTACAGAATGTAGATAAAATAATCCACAAAATGTTTGGTTATTATAAACAAATTGTATATCTTTGCACCGTGTTTAAGATAAACACCGCGCCAAAGATACTAAAAAAGCGCGAGCTGGGCAAATTTATAAACTTAAAAAACAATAATGATGGAAAATGTAGAGAAGGCCTTCAATGGCCTTGGTAGAACGAAGAAAGTGGAGTTTATCTCCAAGAACATCGAGCTTGCATCATCAAGCGCAGTTG
>OIBF01000034.1_pt1 | contig 57801 bp, 50 predicted proteins | sample 1580921 | NCBI WGS metagenome assembly OIBF01 (sample SAMEA3882506, study PRJEB24775) | human gut metagenome | biome: human-associated habitat; feature: intestine environment; material: feces | place: Netherlands | collected 2009/2010
GGATTCTCTCTTCACTCAATACCCTCATCAAGGGCGTTGACAGAGAGTTGGCTGGTTACGATCCAACCCGCGCAGGACGTCTCATCGATGCTTTCGTCAACGATGACCTCTCCAACTGGTATGTTCGTCTGAACCGTAAACGTTTCTGGGGTAAGGAGATGAGTGAGGATAAGCTCAGCGCTTACCAGACTCTCTATACCTGTCTGATGACAGTGGCTAAGCTCTTGGCACCATTCGCTCCTTTCTATGCTGACGAGTTGTATCACGACTTGGGCGGCGAGTTGGAGAGTGTACATCTCGACAAGTACCCTGTAGCCGATGAGGCTGCTATCGATGCCGACCTGGAGGAGCGTATGGCCATCGCCCAGAAGATTACTTCTATGGTATTGGCATTGCGCCGTAAGGTGAACATCAAGGTTCGTCAGCCACTGCAGCAGATCATGATTCCTGCCGTAGATGATGTACAGAAGGCACACATCGAGGCAGTAGCCGGACTGTTGAAGAACGAGGTGAACGTGAAGGAGGTTAACTTCATTGAGGGTCAGGGCATTCTCGTGAAGAAGGTGAAGTGTAACTTCAGAGTGATGGGTAAGAAGTTCGGCAAGCTGATGAAGGGTGTTGCTGCCCAGATGTCAGCGCTCGACCAGGACCAGATTGCAGCCTTCGAAAAGGCAGGCAACATCACACTGAACGTTGACGGACAGGAAGCCGTGGTAGAGGTAGCCGATGTGGAGATTATCTCAGAGGATATCCCAGGATGGCTCGTATCTAACGAGGGTAATCTGACCGTAGCGCTTGAGGTAGAGTTGACCCCTGAATTGAAGAAGGAGGGTATGGCCCGTGAGCTGATCAACCGTATCCAGAACCTCCGCAAGGAGACAGGTCTTGAGATTACCGACCGCATCAAGGTGACTGTGGCTCCTAACGAGGAGACCAATGCTGCCATAGAGGCTTTCGGCGACTACATCAAGACACAGGTGTTGGCTGACTCTATCCTGATAGCAGAAAACAATGGATCAGAAACTGAGTTCGACGAGTTCAAGCTCAATATTCTGGTAGAGAAAAATTAATCATACATTTTTATTAACTTAATACTTAATATCTATGGCAAGCGAAAAGAAAAGATACAGTGATGAGGAGCTCGAGGAGTTCCGCGACATCATAAACGAGAAACTGAAAGTGGCACGAGCCAATTATGAGGAAATGATGGCACAGCTCAATCATTCAAACAGTAATGACATCATTGATACATCACCCACCTACAAGGCTTTGGAGGAGGGCAGTGAGGCTCAGAGCAAAGAGGAGATTATCCAGATGGCACAGCGCCAGCAGAAATTCATCTTGGGGTTGGAGGCCGCTCTCATTCGCATCAAGAACAAAACTTACGGTATCGACCGTGAGACAGGAGAGTTGATTCCTAAAGAGCGTCTCCGGGCTGTTCCGCATGCTACGTTGAGTGTCGCTTCTAAGCAAGCCAGAAAGCATTAACTCAACTTTCGCAAACAGGGAAGTAAAAAAAGTTAAAGGAGTTAGACAAATGCTTTAGAGCACTTGAAATAAAACATCAAGGCTATTGGCTATAACTTCTAACGATTGAAGGGAGTGATAACTTCTTTAACTTTTATAACTTCTGAACTTGCCAAAGTTCAATTATTAATAAATGAAGCAATGTAAAATTCATACAGGATGGCTCGTCACGGCAATGGTGGTGATATTGCTGGTTATTGACCAGATAATCAAGCTATATATCAAAACCCACTTTTACCTTGGTGAGTCTGTTCGTGTTACAGACTGGTTCTTTATAGATTTCGTGGAGAACAATGGTATGGCATGGGGCATGTCGTTTATCAACAAGCTCACGCTGAGTTTGGTTCGTACTGTTGCCATCATTGTCCTGCTGTGCTATCTGCGCAGCATTATCAAGGCTGGAACCCATCGCCTGCTGTATATCTATATGGTGGCGCTGGTTACCACGGGTGCCATTGGCAATATGATAGACTCTATGTTCTATGGTCTCATATTCACTTCTTCCGAACCTTTCTATGTAGCCAAATTTGTACCTTTTGGTCAAGGTTACTCAGCATTTATGATGGGTAAGGTGGTCGATATGTTCCGTTTTCCTTTCTTCACCTTTACATGGCCTTCGTGGTTCCCGTTTTTGGGAGGAAGCGAGTTTACGTTCTTCGATCCGGTATTCAACTTTGCCGACTCTTGTGTCACGGTAGGTATCATCTCTCTCTTGCTCTTCTGTCGTAAGGAGTTGGAGGCTTTAGGTAAGAAGGAGGAGGTTACGGACAAGAAGGAAGAAACTTCGGATAAGAATAAGGAGAATTTAGGCACGAAGAATGAGGAGGAAAAGGCATGATGAAAATGAAGCAGACTCTGTGGGTATTGGCTCTCTTGATGTCGGCATGCTGTATGTCGCTTACGGGGTGTAAGCCCAGCCTGCCCGATGACGTATTGTCGCAGGGCAAGATGGAGGATATTCTTTATGACTATCATCTCGCCTTGGCCATGGTTCAGAATGAGGGTGGCGATGAGACGCAGCGCTTTATCTACAAGGATGCCGTGCTGCGAAAGCATGATGTGACATCGGCAGAGTTCGACTCTTCTATGGTTTACTACATGCGCCATACCGACAAGATGTACACCATCTACAAGAACCTTAGCGACCGGCTCAACGATGAGGCTGTGTCGTTGGGTGCAGATGCCAGCGACCAGAGCCGCTTTGGCGATTTGGCTTCTTCGGGCGACACTACCAACATCTGGCGTGGTGCGCAATCATTGGTGTTCATGACAGCCAAGCCACTCAACTATTATAATTTCGAGGTGAAGGCAGACACGTCTTTCCATAAGGGTGACTGTATCATGCTCGATTTTGAGTCGCATTTCATTTATCAGGATGGTATACGTTACGGACTGGCTGTTTTGGCGGTTCAGTTCAGTAACGACAGTATCGCCTCGCAGGTAGTTCATGTACAGAGTTCTCAGCATTACTCCATGCAGGTGGAGGACCGTGATACGCTTGGTATCAAGAGTGTCAAGGGATTCTTCTTGCTCAACAGTGGTGACTTCTCCAACGACTTCAGTTCGGCAACAACGCTCAAACTGATGTTTCTGGATCATATCCGCATGATCAAGATGCACAAGAAGCCAGTACAGCCCGTTAATGTATCATCGGGTGATGCCGACAGGTTTGACAAGGACAGTATGGGTAAGCCCGGCGTCAATACACCGGCAGAAGCTGTGAAACCGGTTGATGAGTCGGTTTCTCCAAAGACAGTTTCCCGCAAGGCCGACATGCCTCTGAAGCCAACTCCTGCTGTAAACAGAAAGCTTATCGCTCCTCGAGAACTAAAGAAAATAGAGAAGGTGGATGTCAAGGCTATCAAATAGGTAGCCGTTCAAATGTCAGTCAATCAAACGGAAGTGAGAGAATGAAGAGATATGCAGCTCATCAGATCGTCCTGGAAGATGGAACGGCTATAGAACAAGGAATCGTTGAGTTGTCCGACGGGGGTGTTGTGGCAAGGACTTTTCCCTTTTGGCACGAACAGCCCATGACAGAATGGCTTGGAGGCGTGATAGAAGTCAAGGCTGACGAAGCCGGACGCCTCAGAGCTTATCATCATGGACATCGGTTGGGAGTATAGAGATTTCACTCCTTCACTCCTCTTATCCGGTAGTTCAATTATAAACAAAGAGTAATCAATAAAACTAAAACGATAGATTATGTTAAGCGTAGATCAGTTAGAAGACAAATTGATAGACTTGGCTTTCGCTGAGGATATTGGTGACGGTGACCATACCACTCTCTGCTGTATTCCAGAGGATGCTATGGGTAAGAGCCATCTGCTCATCAAGGAAGATGGCATCTTGGCAGGTGTGGAAGTAGCCAAGAAAGTGTTTGCACGTTTCGACCCAACCATGAAGGTGGAGGTGCTCATGCAGGACGGTACTCCTGTCAAGAAGGGTGATATCGCCATGGTGGTAGAGGGAAAGATCCGTTCTTTGCTTCAGACAGAGCGACTGATGCTCAACATCATGCAGCGCATGAGTGGTATTGCTACTATGACAGCCAAGTATGTGAAGCGTCTGGAGGGAACAAAGACACATGTTCTCGATACCCGTAAGACCACACCAGGTTTGCGTATGCTTGAGAAGCAGGCTGTGAAGATAGGTGGAGGAATGAATCATCGTATCGGTCTCTTCGATATGATACTTCTCAAGGATAATCATATCGACTTCGCTGGCGGTATCGACAACGCCATCGACCGTTGTCATGCTTACCTGAAGGAGAAGGGACTCAACCTGAAGATAGAGATTGAGGTTCGCAGCTTCGACGAACTCGACCAGGTGTTGAAGCATGGTGGTGTCAACCGTATCATGCTCGACAACTTCTCTGTGCCTGATACCAAGAAGGCTGTGGACATCATCGCCGGCAAGTACGAGACGGAGTCATCAGGCGGCATTACTTACGACACCATCCGCGACTATGCCGAGCAGGGAGTTGACTTTATCTCTGTGGGTGCGCTTACCCATAGCGTGAAGGGATTGGACATGAGTTTCAAGGCCTGCGAGTAAGTAATTGAAGATTTAGAGTGAAGAAGAACGAAGAGGGAGGACTCTTTATGCTTTTCTTTTTGTTCTACAGTACAATATTCTTGAGGAGTTGGGATTTTTTCCTAACTCCTTATATATATAATAAGGTGTAATTTTATGAATAAAATTTTTGCTTCGGCCTTGATGGCTGCAGCTTTGGTGGGCGGTGTCTCAGAGGCAGATGCCTGCACCAATTTCATTGTGGGCAAGAAGGCATCTGCAGATGGTTCTGTGCTCTGTTCTTACAGTGCTGACGATTATGGTATGTTCCAGAACCTTTGTCATTATCCAGCTGCCAAGCATGCCAAGGGAACCATGCGCAAGGTGTTCGACTGGGATACCAACAAGTATCATGGCGAAATACCAGAGGCGCCAGAGACCTATAATGTAATAGGTAATATCAATGAGTGGCAGGTTACCATTGGCGAGACTACCTATGGCGGTCGCGAGGAGATGGTCGACTCTACAGGTGTTCTCGATTATGGATCGCTTATCTATATTGCCTTGCAGCGTTCCAAGACAGCCCGCGAGGCTATCAAGGTGATGACTACATTGGCCAATACCTATGGTTACAACTCAGAGGGTGAGACCTTCACTATCTGCGATCCCAACGAAGCTTGGATCATGGAGATGATGGGCAAGGGAGCCGGCAGTAAGGGAGTAGTATGGGTGGCTCAGCGTATTCCTGATGATGCCATCTGTGCTCATGCCAACCAGAGTCGTATCGGTAAGTTCAACATGAAGGATAAGCACAATGTGATGTATGCCAAGGATGTGGTGGCTTTTGCACGCAGCAAGGGATGGTATAAAGGTAAGGATGCCGACTTCTCTTGGAAGATGGCTTATGCCAAGCCCGATTTCTCGGGTCGTCGCTTCTGTGATGCGCGTGCCTGGGCTTTCTTCAATCATTTCAAGGACATGAGCCGTTACCTGCCTTGGGCGCTTGGCAAGGATCCTCAGGCAGAGGACATGCCTCTCTGGATAGTACCCGACCGCAAGGTGAGTGTACAGGATATGGAGGCTTGCATGCGCGATCATTATGAGGGCACTCCGCTTTCGGTAGCCGATGGTGACGACTTGGGTGGCGGTATCTGGCAGATGCCTTATCGTCCTACACCACTTTCATTCAAGGTGGATGGCAAGCAGTGCTTCAACGAGCGTCCTACAAGCACACAGCAGAGTGGCTTCGTCTATGTAAGTCAGATGCGCTCTTGGTTGCCTCGCGAGATTGGCGGTGTGCTCTGGTTTGGCAACGATGATGCCAACATGGTGGCTTTCACACCTGTTTACTGCAGCTCTACCATTCAGCCAGAGTGCTACAACACACCTGGTGCCGACGCTGTTACCTTCAGTGACAAGAACGCCTATTGGGTTTGCAATATGACAAGCAATATGGTTTATCCTCGTTACAGCCAGCTGTTCCCTTCATTGAAGGAGGTGCGCGACAGTCTTGACAATAGTTATTTTGCCGCCCAGAAAGAGGTGGAGGCAAAGGCACAGGAACTCTATGCGCAGAATCCTCAGCAGGCAGTCAAGTATCTCAACGATTATGGCATCGAGAAGGCTCAGCAGATGCTGGCACGTTGGAAGCAGCTCTTCCAATTCATGGTGGTGAAGTACAACGACATGATCATCAAGCCTACCGACAAGGATGGTAACTTCGTACGTACCAAGGAGGGACTGGGTGCTCGTCCTGTACGTCCTGGCTATCCTGAGAAATATGCCAAGGAGCTCATCAAGCAGACTGGAGATAAGTTTGTTGAAAAGTAAAAAAGTAAAAAGGTAAAAAAGTAAAAAAGAGCCTTGCTGCCTTTTAAAGGTAAAAAAATAAAAGGTAAAAGAGTAGGAGGGTGGTGCTCATTCTTCTACTCTTTTTTGTTAATGTCGGTTAAAAGCCACGGGTGGCGTGCAATGATTTTGTCATAGTGGTGTTTAATCAGGTAAAAACAACAAATAAGAGATTATAATGATGAACAAGAAAATGACAACAGTGGCTCTCGCAGCTATGGCAATGGCGCTGACCACATCTTGCAGCACAAGCAAGAAAGCACAAAACCAGGTGCATGAAGGCACCACCAGTTTGGAAGCTTCTAAAGGTAACGCGGAGAATATGGATCCGGAATATCTCGTTCTTTCTGATGCTCAGGAGGCATTCGTCAAGAAGAACAATCAGTTTGCACTCAATTTCTTCTCGCAGGTGGCTGGTTTCGACTCCAAGGTCATCTCGCCGCTGAGTCTCACCTACCTCATGGGCATGCTTGCCAATGGTGCCGACGGACAGACACAGCAGGAGATACTGAAAGCTTTGGGATGTGAGGGTGATATGACTCTCGACGAGTTGAACGCTTTCAGTCGCAGCATGATGCAGTATGCTGCTAAGGCTGACCCTTCTACCACAGTCAATATTGCCAACTATATCGCGCTCAACAAGCATTATGCTTTGAAGAATGAGTTCGCCAAGTCGGTGTCAGCCAACTATCAGGCTGGCATAGAGTCGCTTGACTTCAGTAGTAGCAAGACTACAGCCCATATCAACGACTGGTGTAAGAAGCATACCGACGGCATGATTCCTACTATTATCGATCAGGTGGACGCCAATGCCATCTCGTACATCATGAACGCCATCTACTTTAATGGCAGTTGGGAGAAGAAGTTCAAGAAGAGCGAAACCAAGCTGGAGAACTTCAGGGGCTATACTCGCGACATCAAGCGCGTGAACATGATGCACCGTGCGGGCAAGTATTTCTTTGCCGACAATCAACTGTTCTCGGCCATCAACCTTCCTTATGGCAATGGTGCCTATGCGATGACCGTCTTGCTGCCACATGAGGGCAAGTCTATCGACGAGATGATGAAATCGCTTGATGCAGAGAAACTGGCTGCTGTCAGCGGACAGATGGAAGAGTGTGTGGTAGACCTTAAGTTGCCACGTTTCACCACCGAACTGGAACTCCCGCTCAATGAGATCGTCAGCAAGTTGGGTGCTCCAAGCATGTTTGATTCTGGTAAGGCCAACTTCAGTAAGCTTGCAGAGGGCAATGTCTTTGTATCCAAGATGCTCCAGAAGGCAAAGATTGAGGTGAGCGAAGAGGGAACCAAGGCTGCAGCCGTAACAGCTGCCACCGTCATGATGACTTCCTTGCAGCCCGAACCACGTAGGGTAGTGTTCCATGCTGACCATCCTTTCGTCTATATGATAACCGATGTTCGCAGCGGCTCTATCTACTTCATTGGCCAGTTTACAGGCGAAAATTAGAATATTTGAAAAATAATTGCCGAAAAATTTGGTGGAATGAAATAAAAGCGTTACCTTTGCACTCGCATTTGAGAAATGATGCTTGAGTTCGGTTAACGAGTCCGACAAGGAAGGTTGGGTGAGTGGCTGAAACCACCAGTTTGCTAAACTGACGTGCGGGTTTACCGTACCGGGGGTTCGAATCCCCCACCTTCCGCAAGCTGATTTTCGTGAGTGCAATTTTGGTCGATTCATCTAATGGTTAGGATACAAGATTCTCAATCTTGGCATAGGGGTTCGATTCCCCTATCGACTACAGTGTTTTTCATGGTATTCGCCTACATCAGTCGTGAGACCCGTGCAGGCTTTTTTATTGAGGTCGATTCATCTAATGGTTAGGATACAAGATTCTCAATCTTGGCATAGGGGTTCGATTCCCCTATCGACTACATAACAACAATCCGCTGCAAATCATCGATTTGCAGCGGATTTCTTTTTTATTTCTTTCTTTCCGATTCTTTCACGAAGCCATGTCTATAGGCATACAGCAGTTCTTCCAGATCGGCAATTTGCTTGCGCAACTCCCTGCCTATGTCGGTATCTGCCACGAGCATGCGTCGGTTCGACATTTCCACAATCTGTGTGGTGCTCTTGATGTCGGTGCCTCGCAGGATGGCATCCTCTGTACTGGTGAAGGGTTCGTGCTGTACCAACTGGAATCCGCGGGAGTGATAAACCAAGGTGTAGCCGGCAATACCCGTCTCGTTGTGGTATGCTTTCGAGAAACCTCCGTCTATCACCATCAGCTTGCCATTGGCTTTGATGGGATTCTCGCCCTTGGTGGTGCGTACGGGCACGTGTCCGTTGATGATATGGCGGTTAGGACCAGTCACTCCAAAGGCATCCATGATATGGTCGATGACTTGCTCGTCGTCACGCAAGAGGAAGTAATAGCCCTTTTCTTCCTTGTGGGTTTCTTTGTCGGTGATGAAGTATCGCTCAAAGGTAGCCATCTTGCTCTTGTCGAAGAGAGGACTGTCAGGACCGCACCATAGGTAGATGAAGTAGTCGATGGCGTATTCGCGCTCTTTAGGGTCGGAGTCAGACTGGAAGGCTGTGCGTATCTGCATGCCGGTCTGGTGCATGAGGTCGCGGCCAGCGAACTTCTTGCCAGGGAATATCTCTACCTCTTTCAGCGAACCGTCCTCATTGAGTGGGCACGATGCGTGGAAGAGCAGGTTGTCGTTGATGATGGTGTACATGCAGCCGTGCTGCAGCATTACCTTGATGTGCTTGTGCAGTTTTTCGCATACCATGAACGAATGGTGCAACTTTGCCATCAGCACCATTTCCTCTGGCGACAACTCGTAGGGTGAGGCGGGATTGATGGTAGGGAAGTGGCACGATGTCATGGGGTAGATCTTACCGTCTATCTCAATCTCCTTTTTCTCATAGTTGATGTGTTCGAAGAGTCGGCGCTTGTCCATCTTCCATTCGGGATGCTTGGCGATGAGCTGTCCCTCTATCTTAAACTGGATGATGGCAATGGCTTTGTGCATCTGGGATGTCAGGCGCTTGGTCTTCTCGTCTATGGCAGCTGCGCCACCACTCATCTTGGGCAAAAATTCTGCACATTCATCATCCTTGTAGGCTTCCATGGCAAAAGTGGCTAAGGGGATAAGGTTGATGCCGTAGCCTTCTTCCAAGGTGGAGAGGTTGGCATAGCGCAGGCTCAGACGGATTACATTGCAAATGCAGGCGTCATTACCTGCGGCAGCACCCATCCAGAGTACATCGTGGTTGCCCCATTGTATATCCCAACTGTGGTAATGGCGCATCTTGTCGAGGATGATGTGGGCTCCAGGTCCACGGTCGTAGATATCGCCCAGGATGTGTAGCTGGTCTATGGCAAGGCGCTGTATCACGTTAGCGATGGCGATGATAAAGTCATCGGCACGTCCTGTCGATATGATGGTATCGACGATGACGTTGACATAAGCTGTCTTGTCATGGTCTTCGGTATGTTCGTGCAGGAGTTCCTGTATGATGTAAGAGAAGTCGCAGGGTAGCGACTTTCTCACCTTCGAGCGGGTGTATTTGCTCGACACATCACGGCATACTGCCACCAACTGGTGCAGTGTGATGTGGTACCAGTCGTTGATGTCGGGTTCGTTTTGCTTTACCAGTTCCAGTTTCTGCTCAGGATAGTATATGAGCGTACATAACTCACGTTTTTCAGCTTCGCGCAAGGTGTTGCCGAAGAGCTCGTTCACCTTTCGTTTGATGTTTCCTGATGCGTTTTTCAGCACATGCAGAAAAGCCTCGTATTCGCCGTGAATATCAGCCAGAAAGTGTTCTGTACCTTTAGGAAGGTTGAGAATGGCTTGCAGGTTGATAATCTCTGTGCTGGCTTCTGCTATTGTCGGGAACGACTGTGCCAACAATTGCAAGTAACGCATATCTTTGTTTATCTCGTAATGTTTCATTCGTTGATAAAGTTTAGTTCTACATATCTTTTGCAAAGTTAGCTTAAAATTCAGACTTAACAAAGTTTTTACTGAAAAAAGTGTTTCTGACAATAGTTATGTAACTGAATTTTTGCAAGTTCTAAACTTGCTAAAGATCAAATCAGATTGATATATACAACAAACGGGAGACAAACGAAACCTGTTCGTTTGTCTCCCGCTATATTTATTTGAGAGTAGGGGATGATTACTTCTTCAGAACCTTAACGGTAGTACCGTCATTGCGCTCTACGATGTAAACACCAGCCTTGCTCATGCCAGATACCTGCTGACCGCTGAGGTTGTAAACAGCCTTTACACCACTCTGAGTTGTAACAGTCTGAGGCTTGTTGATGCCTGTGGTTGCACCCTTAATATTAAGAGTATATACGTTTTGCTTCTTTAAGTCATTTGAAGTAATAGTTATAGTAACTTTGATGCCGTCAGCAACCTTTTCGAGAGTTTTGCTGATATAGGCACCATTTCCGTCTGATTCAACTTCAATATCACTTAAGTTAATAGCACCATTGGCATTGACTGTATAGTCTGTTTTACCAGCTTCAAACAACTCTGTATTATTCAACTTCAATGACTTTAAGTTCGCATTGTAGATGAGACTCAAGTCATCAATATAGATGTAGTCAGGATTGTTTGCATCTTTGCTTGCAACGCCTGGCTCGGCGTTTGTAGAAATAGTTACAAGAATAGCCTTTGGGTTTATAACTTTAATTTCATGATTCTCGTCTTCTTTTGGTTTGTAACTATCATAATCGAAGTCTGCTGTCACTTTTTGCCAAACATCTGTTCCTTCAATAGTCTTGTTAGCAGCTACAGCTACAATGTTACTATATGTTTTATCTTCTGGGTCCTGATAATAAGTTCCATCAGTAATGACGGCTCTAATAGAAGCATATTTGCTTGACAAATTGTTTTGTCCCTGCTTAAAACGACACCAAAATTCTACAGCATCAGGCTTTGCTGTGAATGTTGTATAGAAAGGATCACCTTTATCATCTTTTTCGTTGTAGCTAAGATCCAAGAAAGCACAATTCTTTGTGTCTGTTGCTTTCCTTGCTCCAGCTTGAATTCTTCCAGTAGTAACAGTGCCGTTGGCAGGGATGTTTAGTGGAAGAGCAGACTTAATGAGGAGGCATTTCTCACCGATTATTTCGTCTGTGGTTCTCACATCGGTTGATTCAAATGACTGTTTTTGGCGTCTTGCAGTATTATATACAAAAGATGTTGTAAGCGCACTTGTAAATGAATGCCAGTGATCGGCTTCTTGAGTGGTATAAACCTCAAACTTTGCCTCGTGGAAATTTTCGAAATCAGAATTAGGTATATATGCACCTGCAGATGTGAAATTAACTGTTATGTCCATGCCCATAGCGTTAATTACTATATCTGCACCTAATTTATTGTCACCAACGACTGCATTGAGGGTAATATTTACTTCTGTTTCTCGTAAATCTCCTCCTCCTTCGCTATTAGCCAGAATAGTTGTAGGTCCATCGAATGTTAGATTAGTAAGGTTTCCATTTTCTACAGCATCTACATCTTTTACATCAATGGTTCCAACAGGCATACCTCCAAAAACAAAATCTTTAATGATCAGTTCGTATTTACCATCATTTTGTTTGTTGACAGTGATGTTAGATTCCTGGTTTACGTTCAGATTCATATCTTTCACAATAACATTTAGTTTACCTGAATAATCAGTTGCCTGCATTGTTAGTGCGCAAAACATTGTCAACACACAAGTTATTAATTTCTTCATTTTTAATTCCCTTTCTTTTATTATAAATGATTATGTGATTATTTCAATTGATATATCAGTCCTATTTCGCCATAGATGGGGTACATAGGCTGTTCGATGACATCGAAACTTTTCTTAAAGACCTCTGAAAGTCCCCAAGTAAGTCCAGCGAAACCGCCCCAGCGTTTAGAGAAATACCAGTCAACGCCAGCATCGATTCCAAACTGCCAGTTACGCATGTCACCAGAGAAGTCGAAGTCACCGCGTGAATTGGCATCATTTCCCAATTCTATTTTTGGACCAGTAGGACTGCCTTCACGGAGATAGCCGTCATAGGCATATCCGCTGAATTTGTGAGAGCTGACGTATGAGAAATAGGGGCCTAACTTCAGGCGGACCTTATCGCTCAAATCGTAAGTAGCCTGTACTGGGATAGTACCTAAACTTTGGTCAACTTGAGTCATAACTCTACCGGTAAACATACCTTCAATAGACTCTCCTCCCTGAACCATTTTCATGTGGTAGTTCTTTACGGTTGCATCTACTTTCATGCCCTTGTTCTCAAAGTGAAGTCCGAACATGATTCCCCAACGGTCGTTAAAAGGGTGGAAGGCATCCACACCCAGCATAAAGTTAGGGCGCAGGCTATAGCTGTTCATCTTTCGGATAGTGGACGGCATTCCGATAGGAGCTGTTCCACCCAGATTATAAGCAGCACGGGCATAATAGCTGTAGTTATGCAGTAAGTCGGCTGGCTTCCATGCGTATGTTGCAATACTGATTGCAAACAGCGAAAGTGCCATGAATATCTTTTTCATTCTTTGTTGGCTTTATCGTTTATTATTTTATTCTGCATTGGCGCATTTGATGCTGTAGTTGTCTATCCATAAGGTACTACCAATAGCACCTTCGAAGATTGCCCCATCGATGCTTGATGAACTTACAATGGCCAAGTTGTATCCTCTGTTGGCAAGTTTCACGGGGTCGATAGTCTTACCTGGCTGCATGGTAAAGTTGATGTTAAAAGCTGTCCATTCAGGTGTATCATCAATCTTTCCTAAATCTGCTATAGATATAATTTGTTCGCTTGACAGAACATCGTCTCCATGAAGAACAAAAGGCTTTCCTTCTGCGTCGTGATTATCGTAGAATACAGCATAGATAGAACCAAAGTCTTTTTTGTTTTGTTCTGTTCCGTACTTATCGGTAAATACCTCTCCACGCTTATATTTGTAGAAACCATTGAAGGATATTGGTTGTGAAGAGACTGGAAGACCAAATTTTGTAGCCAAAACTCCTTTAACACCAGCAGCATTGGCAACCAATGCTTTGGACATATCAAATTCGCCAATGAACAAGTTTCCTGCAGCAATAGGCATCTTCATTCTTCTACCAAAATCACCCGTTTCTCTTGTAGTGAGCTTTACACAGGTTTCGTGTTCTTGCTCACTGAATGGAACAGTAGGATATTCTTCTGGTGTAGCACTTCCTTTGGCAAGTCTATAGCCAGGGTTTCCGTTGGCCCAATTGTTCAACAGGTTTCCTTCAGAGTCAACATCGCTCCATACGTAATATTTGTTGGCGGGTGTAGGATAAACATTGAGGAAGAAATGATCGAAATTATACTCCATGATATCCTTGTTCGACATGAAGTTGATGCGGTAGGAACGCTTATACTGCTTATCTTCTGATGTTACAGTATACACGATAGGTCCATTGCTGAAATCTTGTTCTGATCCATTATCGGGATAAATGGTTGCTCCTGGTGTCATGCGGAACTTGGGAGCTAAAGATGTAAGATCGGTACTTTTACGCACCACGAAGTTTATGTCTTCAGCTGTAGATAAAACACTTATCAGCGTATCACTCTTCTGGAAAAACATTTCCAGCGGATTATCTAAATGGATGTAAGCTTGTTCAATGTCACACTCTGCGTTCAGAGGTTCCTCTTTAAAACAAGAAGTGAGGGTAGTGCTTAACAAGGTAGCAACTACAATCTTTTGTATATGTCTCATATATAAATATATAATCTTAAAATTCTGATGCAAAGTTACGACAAAAACTTAAGTTGTGCAAATGTTTTTAAAGAAAAAGATGCATTTAGCGTAAAAACGTTCATAAAATAGGAGTTTATTATATGTTTGATAATCAAAAGGATAACAAGATTCTTGTTTAAAGGAAAAAGGATGTTTAAAGGAAAAAGTTAACTACTCAGCACACCCTATAGCCATAAGTAGTAATTTTAATACTATTCAACTAAAATCGTTAAACCACATTGAAATCTCTGTTCAAAGCCTTTGAACGGACATTCAAAGCCTTTGAACAGAGATTTTATAAGCTAAAGAAAACATTTATATAGTATCTATTGAACTTTAGCAAGTTCAGAAATTATAGTAGTTGGAGAAGTTTATCACTCTTTTCGGCATTGAAAGTGATGGTCAATAGCCTTAAAGAAATGAATATATGATTGGGATAAAAAAAAGGACCAGTTCTCGGAAGAGAACCAGTCCTTGGTATTTATAAGTGATATCTATTATGATTCAACTTATGCAGAAGACAGGCTGATGATTAAGCCTTGCCCTCCATCTGAGCCTTGAGCTTAGCAAGAGCATCGATGTCACCGAGAGAAGTACCAGCTGCTACGTTGTTGATAGCTGCTGCCTCGTTCTTGCGTGCACCACCGTTGTTGTGCTTGCGTGGAGCTGTTGTCTTAACATCGTCCTTGCCCTCCTCGAATGTACGAGAGTGAGAGAGGATGATACGCTTAGTCTCCTTAACGAATTCGATTACCTTGAAGTCGAGCTCCTCGCCCTTCTTAGCCTGGCTGCCGTCTTCCTTAACGAGGTGCTTTGGAGTAGCGAAGCCTTCACCACCCTCAGCGAGTGTGATAACGGCACCCTTGTCCATCAACTCTGTGATAGTACCCTTGTGTACAGAACCAGGAGTGTAGATTGCCTCATACTCATCCCATGGGTTCTTCTCCAACTGCTTGTGGCCGAGGCTCAAACGACGGTTCTCCTTGTCGATTTCGAGAACTACTACGTCGATAGGAGCACCTACTGTTGTGAACTCAGATGGGTGCTTAACCTTCTTGGTCCAAGAGAGGTCAGAGATGTGGATCAAACCATCAACACCTTCCTCGAGCTCTACGAAGATACCGAAGTTAGTGAAGTTGCGTACCTTAGCTGTGTGCTTGCTGCCTACAGGATACTTCACCTCGATGGTCTCCCATGGGTCTTCCTTCAGCTGCTTGATACCCAAGCTCATCTTACGCTCAGCGCGGTCGAGAGTCAAGATAACTGCCTCTACCTCGTCGCCAACCTTCATGAAGTCCTGAGCTGAACGCAAGTGCTGGCTCCAAGACATCTCAGATACGTGGATAAGACCCTCTACACCAGGAGCGATCTCTACGAATGCACCGTAGTCAGCCATAACGACTACCTTACCCTTCACGTGGTCGCCCACCTTCAGGTTAGCATCGAGAGCATCCCATGGATGTGGAGTGAGCTGCTTCAGACCAAGAGCGATACGCTTCTTCTCCTCATCGAAGTCGAGAATAACAACGTTGATCTTCTGGTCGAGAGCTACAACCTCGTGTGGATCGCTTACGCGGCCCCAAGAGAGGTCTGTGATGTGGATCAATCCGTCTACGCCACCGAGGTCAACGAATACACCGTAAGAAGTGATGTTCTTAACGGTACCTTCGAGGATCTGACCCTTCTCGAGCTTGCTGATGATCTCTTTACGCTGTGCCTCCAACTCCTGCTCGATAAGAGCCTTGTGAGAAACAACAACGTTGCGGAACTCCTGGTTGATCTTTACAACCTTGAACTCCATTGTCTTGCCTACGAATACGTCGTAGTCGCGTATAGGGTGAACGTCGATCTGGCTTCCTGGCAAGAAAGCTTCGATACCGAAAACGTCAACAATCATACCACCCTTAGTGCGGCACTTGATGTAACCCTGGATAACCTCCTCGTTGTCGAGAGCTGCGTTAACACGCTCCCAAGACTTGCTCAAGCGAGCCTTCTTGTGAGAAAGTACCAACTGACCCTTAGCGTCCTCCTGGTTCTCTACGTAAACCTCAACCTTGTCGCCTACCTTGAGGTCTGGGTTGTAACGGAACTCAGAAGCTGGGATGATACCGTCGCTCTTGTAACCGATGTTTACGATAACTTCCTTCTTGTCGGCAGCGATAACTGTACCTTCTACTACCTGGTGCTCGCTTACCTTGTTAAGGGTTTCGTCATAGGCCTTCTCGAGGTCCTCTTTGCTGACGTTTGCGTTGCCGCCATTCTCGAACTCGTCCCAATTGAAGTCGTCCAATGGCTTTACGTTCTTTAAATCTGACATAAAAATAATAATTAAATTTTAAATTAATAAAGTTAGACTTTATGTGAATATAAATATAAATCGGGCGCAAAATTACTCATTTTCTGTGAATTAGAGCAATCTTGCGCCCGATATTGTTGTCGCTTTATGTTTTTTTAACTTCTTGTGTGGAACCTTGTGGTTCTTTTAGCCTTTATACCTTAATATATAATAAGGTGTAGCTGTCCTTAGCATCGAGTTTATCTGATTCTCATCTTTATCACCTTGCTGTTTTGGCGTATGATGACGATGCTGTTGGCATTGGTTTGCGAAGGAGTCAACTTTCTTCCGTCGATGCTGTAAACATCGTAAGGCTTAGAGAAGTCGATGAAGTCTTTTGGCTCTGTTGTCGTTTCCTTAATGCCTGTGGCGGTCTTCTTGCCTGTGATGGTAGCCTTCTTGATTTCCCAAGTGCAGCATATGTCCTTGTCGCTCTTGTAACGGAACGAAATGGTTGACTTTGTTCCACAGTAGTGGGACAGGTCGAAAGTGAAATCATAGTATGTCCAAGAGCTTGATTCTATAACCTTAAAGTCAGACAATGGCGAAATCTCTACAGTTCCGTCTTCGGGATCGACAGATCTTACTACTATCTTAAGATATTTTAGGGCATTGCCTTTTGCAAAGTTGACAGCCTGACTGATGGTGAGTTTGGCATCATCATAGCCTGTCAGGTCAACCTCTGGCAATGTGAGTGTTGCTTCTGCAGCATGGTTGCTCTTATTGCTTGAGTTGTAGGCAGTTGCTTTCCAGCCATATTTAGCGTCGCGTGTCCATATATTGTCATGAGGACTGTCATTGCTGATGATGCTCTCCTTGCATCCGCCATCATTTGAGGTGAAGGTGGCTTGATAGACATTCACCTCGGTAGCGTCAGGGTTGGGGTCTGGGTCGATAGAGCCACCGCCTCCGCCATCTCCATTCACGTAACTTGAAGATTTGACGGTAGTCTCAGGATTGAAGGCTATGTTGGTGCTGTCGCCCCATACATATTCCATCAAGTTTGGGAAGTCAACGTAAGGATTTCGGTTTCCCTGAATCTTAGCTACATCATTGTTGCGCTTGATCTCTAAAGCATTTGGCTTGTCGGCTTTAGCCCACTGGATATAGAGCTTGTATGCCCATTTCTGAAGAGTAGGGTAGGCTCCTTGTTGCAGTATCTGGAGAGCTTGTTCTCCTACCCAGTTATAATCCTGATAAGCGGTAGCCATATACATGTAGCCACGGGCAAAGTCTCCTTTCCATGGGTCTGCAGGCTCCCAATACCATTTACCATCTGTTCCTTTACCTACTTTTGTCCAGCCGTTTCCTTTATCTCCGCTGACGACTTTTCCCATAGGATAGTTGCTCTTTGTATTGTTGATTTTACTCTTGCAAGGCATCAGGTTGTAAAGATCCTCATATGCCTGATTTTTTGCTCCACCCCACCAACTTTTGGGGAACGAATGCTCTATATTCATTCCTGCGCCGGCTGCACCTTGGGAAGTAGACTTTACCCATTCTGACTCTGAAGAGTAACGGTCGATGAAGAATCCTCTTTCATCACGGTCGGTAGTCCAAAAGCCCCACCAGGTTTTCCTATTGCCAGAACCATAGCTCAGCACTTTGGCATTTTTGATGATGTCATGTATCGCCGTCTTCAGTTCAGCGCCTTTTTTGCCTTTGAGTGAACTGTAATAGCCTTCGGGAATCTGTGCCAGCATAGGGAGTGCCGGCATTACACTTACCAAGAAAGCAAGTGACAAACGTAGTAATTTTTTTCTCATATAATTAATCGTTATTATATTGTTTTGGCGCAAAGTTACAAAATCTTTTTATAAGTTCCAACTTTTTGCACAAGATTTTGATGGCGAATATGCTATTGTCATGATAATGTTATGGGTTGATAGTAAACTTGTAAAATGTCTGACAACAGGAGCTGTACCTCGAAGGGATGATAAACAAAAAAATGATGCATAAGCCACCATGTGACTCATACATCATTTTCTAAATTCATTTCTCTGTTCAGAGGTTATTTCTGCAGAGGTATCTTCTTGACGCGACGCTCGTGACGGCCACCCTCGAAGGTAGCTTTGAAGAACTCGTCGAGGATAGCCTCGGCAGTCTTGTTGTCAATGAAACGTCCAGGAAGCACGATGACATTGGCATCATTGTGCTGGCGGATAAGTTGGGCGATATCCTTGTTCCAAGCCAAGCCCGCACGTACACCCTGGTGCTTGTTAAGAGTCATAGCCATACCTTCACCGCTGCCGCAGATACCGATACCAGGATAGACATCTCCATTCTCAATGCCTTCTGCCAGGGCATGGGCAAAATCAGGATAGTCCACGCTTTCGTCGCTATATGTGCCATAATCCTTAACAGGATAACCCTTCTTTTCTAAATACTGCAAAACGAATTGCTTCATTGGAAAACCTGCGTGGTCGCTGGCCAATCCTACTGTCTTTACTTCCATAATCATTACGTTTTAAGTTATTTACTCTGCCAAGAATGCCTTCACTTGCTTGTAGACATTCTCGCCTGTATATCCCAATTTCTCATCGAGCACCTTGTATGGGGCAGAGAAGCCAAAGCTCTCCAAGCCGAATACCTTGCCGTTGGCACCTACCAGTCCCTCGAGTGTGACAGGCAAACCTGCTGTCATACCGAAGATCTTGGCGTTCTTAGGCAATACGCTCTCCTGATATTCCTTGCTCTGGCAGCGGAACAAGCCCTCTGAAGGAGCACTTACCACGCGTACCTTGATACCGTCCTTGCGCAAAGCCTCGGTACCAGCCTCCAATGTAGAAACCTCAGAACCGCTTGCTACGAGGATAACATCTGGATTCTCATCGCTGTCAGCCACGATATAGGCACCCTTGGCTGCCTGCTCGTAGTCGTTGCCCTCTGGCAGTTTGGCTATGCCCTGGCGAGAGAAAATGAGCGCTGTAGGAGTATCGATGTTCTCCATAGCGAGCTTCCAGCAAACTGTTGTCTCGTCGGCATCAGCTGGGCGGAATACGCGTACACTGTCCTTGCCGGCATGGTTCTTCAACTTTTCCATCAAGCGAATCTGTGCCTCCTGCTCTACAGGCTCGTGGGTAGGTCCGTCCTCACCCACACGGAATGCATCGTGAGTCCAGATGAACTTGACAGGAACCTGCATCAAGGCTGCGATACGAATAGCTGGTTTCATATAGTCGGAGAATACAAAGAATGTACCCATTGCTGCTATCACGCCACCGTGAAGCATCATACCGATACACATATCAGCCATGGTAAGCTCGGCTACACCAGCCTGGAAGAATGCTCCAGAGAAGTCACCACGTACCATGCTCTTGGTCTTCTTGAGGAAGCCGTCGGTCTTGTCGGAGTTAGAGAGGTCGGCAGAAGCGCAGATCATGTTAGGAACCTGTTCTGCCAAAACACCCAAACAAGCAGCAGATGCTGCACGGGTGGCAGAACCTGCCTTCTGTTCTATCTTGCTCCAGTCTACCTTTGGAGCCTTGCCAGAGAACCATTCATCCATCTGGGCGCTCTTCTCAGGGTTGGCCTTGCGCCATTCTGCCTCGGCAGCCTTACGCTCGGCAACAATCTTCTTCAACTCCTCGGCACGCTTGGCGTAGAGTTCTTTTACATCGTCGAAGATAACGAATGGATTCTCAGGGTCTCCACCGAGGTGCTTGATAGTATTGATATAGGCATCTCCACCGAGAGGAGCGCCATGAGTATTGATGCAAGCCTCATAGCTTGTACCATCGGCACGCAAGGCTCCCTTGCCCATCACGGTTTTACCAATGATAAGGGTAGGACGCTCCTGCTCCTGCTGAGCTGCTGTGAGGGCTTCACGAATCTGAGCTACGTCGTTGCCATTAATCTTGATGACATTCCATCCCCATGCCTTATACTTCATCTCGGTGTTTTCGGTCATCACAACGCCACACTCTGTAGAGAGCTGGATATCGTTGGAGTCGTAGAACATGATGAGGTTGTTCAAACCCAGGTTGCCTGCAATACGGCCTACACCCTGAGAGATTTCCTCCTCTACGGCACCATCAGAGATGTATGCATAGATTTTGTGCTGCATCATGGTAGAGCCCAAACGTGCCTCAAGGAACTTCTCGGCTACGGCAGCACCAGCTGCAATGGCATGTCCCTGACCCAATGGACCGCTTGAGTTCTCAATGCCACGAGCTACATCAAGCTCTGGATGTCCTGGAGTTACAGAACCCCACTGACGGAATTGCTGAAGGTCGTCCAAGGTAAAGAAGCCACGCATGGCCAAACCTGCATAGAGCATAGGGCTCATGTGACCAGGATCGAGGAAGAAACGGTCGCGGCCTGTCCATGTTGGGTCTGATGGGTCGTATACCAAGAACTCAGAGAAGAGTACGTTGATGAAGTCTGCTCCACCCATAGCACCACCTGGGTGTCCAGAGTTAGCTTTTTCTACCATAGAAGCAGCCAGAATACGGATATTATCGGCTGCATGATTCATAACTTTAATGTCGTTCATAAACACAAATTGTATTAAATATTTTGTATGGTCTTACTTGTGATTTTGAATTTTTCCACAAATATACTATTTTATTTTTAAAACAACAATAGATTTTGCCGGAATTTTCACTTTTAGCGCTTTTTTACTTATTTTGGCATCCTTGAATACGGAAGGCTTGACGTTTTGAGGGTGTTGTTTAGTTTATTAGGTCTTTGATACAAATTCAGGATTATGGTTTCTTGTTGGCTACTGCAGCCTGCTCGATAGCCAGTCCTGCCTTATAGGTCTCGATGTACTTGTCGAAGCCCGCCACGTCTAATTAATGCTTCTTTTTCTGTCCGTAGTATGCATTGGGCCCATGTTTGCGGCTGAAGTGCTTCTCTACGAGCAGAGGGTTCATGGTGGTATTCTTGTTTACCGTGAAAGAGATGAACGCCATCTTGGCAACCTGTTCTGCCACTACTGCATGATAAACAGCCTCGTCGGCATCCTTGCCCCAAGTGAAAGGACCATGGTTCTTTACCAATACGCCTGGGGTATGAACAGGATTGATGTTTCCCTTCTTGAAGCGGTCTACAATAACCACTCCTGTATTGTGTTCGTATTCTGCCATCTGGTCGGCAGTCATATCGTCGGTGCAAGGTATGCAGTCGTGAAAATAGTCGGCATGAGTGGTGCCGATATTAGGGAGGTCCAAACCTGCCTGAGCCCAGGCTGTGGCATAGGTGGAGTGGGTGTGTACGACACCTCCCAATTCAGGGAAAGCACGATATAATACCAGGTGGGTAGGAGTATCGGATGAAGGGTTGAGATCGCCTTCCACAACCTTTCCTGTGGCTAAGTCAACTACCACCATGTCGCTTGCCTTCATTGTTTCGTAACTCACTCCTGATGGTTTGATGACTACAAGACCTTTCTCGCGGTCGATTGCGCTCACATTGCCCCAGGTGAAGAGAACGAGGTGATGCTTCACAAGGTCAAGATTGGCCTTGAATACTTTTTCTTTTAATTCTTCTAACATCGTTTCTTATGTTTTTTTATTGAAATATCGTAAATTATTGAGTTAGGGAGTTGGGTTAAGGAGTTTAGACAATTCTCTTTTTATCCAAGCAAATAAAGGTTTACTTGAGTTTAAACGAAGGATCCTGTGCGTAAGCTTTCTTGTTGAAGCGATAGAGAGCAGCTCTGCGTCGTGAGCCAGCTTTGTCTATCAGTTCGGTCTTTTCTATGAAGTCGATATCCTTGATACGTTTACGGAAGTTGCGCTTGTCAATCTCTTCGTCCATCACCGCCTCGAAAACATGTTGCAGTTGGGTGAGGGTAAACAGATTGGGCAGAAGTTTGAAACTCAAAGGTTCTGTGTTGATGCGTCGGCGTATCTGGCTGATGGCATCTTGTATCATCTGGTTGTGGTCGGCGTAGAGCTGGGGCAAGTCCTTAAGGCTTACCCATTCCAAACCATGTTGTTCTCTGAGCTTGTCGTCATAGTCTACCACATTGATGAGGGCACAATAGGCAACCGATATAACTCGTTCGCCCTGGTCACGGTCTATATTGCCGAATGCTCCTACCTGTCTGATGTATAGGTTTTTCATACCTGTTAGGTCGAGAATGACACGGTTGGCAGCTTCTTCGAGGCTTTCGTGTTGTCCTACGAATCCACCATAGAGGGACCATTCGTCTCTTCCTGGGTCCATCTTGCGTTTACCTATTAATACTTGAAGGTTCTTTCCGTCAAAACCGAAGATGATGCAGTCAACAGCGACGAAGACTTTAGTATATTCTTTATAAAATTGAGTCATGTTTATAATAATATGTTATGATTCTATGGAATTCTTGTCTGGCACACTGAGTGATACTACACGACATTTTAAGGTACTGTATTAGTTGTCATTTTGTCTTGGGTGTAAAATTACATTAATTATTTTAAAGTTGTAGCATTTTTGCTAAAGTATTTTTCAGGTAAAGTGTGTCTTTAACACTATTTGTATAAAATAAAAGAGCAAGTCCTTGTCTTATTAAAGAACTTGCTCTTATTTGAGTGATATAATCGTTAATTATAAAATCTTGATATAGTCGCTATATATAATAATGTATTTATTTGAAAAGTAGTTGTTGTTAGCATACCTTGTGTGATCCTTCAGAGATGATGACAGGATAAACTTCAGGTTCATGACCATATTTGGCAGCAAATTTAGCTTTTGTATCTGCAATGAACTTATCGTAGATGTCATCCTTTACAAGGTTGATGGTACAGCCTCCGAAGCCACCACCCATAATACGGCAGCCTGTTACACCATTCTCTTTGGCTACGTCATTCAGGAAGTCAAGTTCCTCACAACTAACCTCGTATTCCTTGCTCAGACCATAGTGTGTCTCGTACATCTTCTGACCAACAGTTTCGTAGTCACCTTTCTCAAGAGCATCGCATACTGCCAGCACGCGGTCTTTCTCGCCCAATACGAAATGAGCACGGTTGTAGTCTTCTTCGCCCACTTCTGCACGGACCTCTTCAAGTTGTTCCCATGTGCAGTCGCGCAAGGTCTCAAACTTGGCTTCAGGATGTTTGGCAGCAATATGCTTTACCACGTTCTCGCAAGAGTTACGACGATCGTTGTATGGTGACCCCGCCAACTCGTGTTTTACCTTAGAGTTGACCAGACAGAGTTTGTAGCCCTTTGGTTCGAATGGGAAGTACTCAAATTCGCGGCTATTGCAGTCGAGACGCATGAGTTTGCCTTCCTTTCCGAATACGCTGGCAAACTGGTCCATGATACCGCAGTTGACACCTACATATTTATGTTCTGTAGCCTGACCTGCCAAGACAAGATCCCACTTAGAAATCTTGTTGTCACCAAACAAGTCGTTCAAGGCAAAGGCGAAACAACTCTCAAGAGCAGCAGAAGAAGACATACCAGCACCGAGAGGCACATCACCATAGAAGGCCGCATTGAAGCCTTTCACATCTACGCCCAAAGCCTTCATTTCCTGGCATACACCATAGATATAGCGTGCCCATGAAGCACGTGGACCCTCAGGGTCGTCTACCTTGAACTCCACACGGTCCTTCAAGTCGATAGAGTAGAGCATGACAGTGTTAGTTCCGTTAGGACGGATTTCAGCCATGATACCTTTATCTACTGCACCAGGGAAAACGAATCCTCCATTATAATCAGTATGCTCACCAATCAGGTTGATACGACCTGGTGACATATAAATGTTTCCAGTTTTGCCGTCGAAATGCTTAATGAAGCGGCTTCTTACTTTTTCAATATCCATAATCAGTTAAGTTTTTTTAGTTGTTTATTAAAGATTTGCCAGTTACATATTAGCCCTAAGGCATTAAAAACCTCAGGGCTATCATATTTCGTAGTTTTTATTCTACAGGAATATCCTTGTTGACATTCTTGCAGCCAGCTACAGCATAGAATAGCATGTATGCCATACAGATGAGAGGCACAATATAACTTGTCATATAGCCTCCATTATCAGCGATGAAGTTCTGTACCAATGGAATTAATCCACCACCTACTACCATCATCATGAAGATACCAGAAGCCTGGGCGGTATATTTGCCAAGACCCTCGGTAGCAAGATTGAAGATAGATGCCCACATGATGGATGTGCAGAGACCGCAGAGAACAAGGAACATGGCAGCAATAGGTACGGTTACCATCTGGAAGGAAGTACCAGTGAATACAGGCATTTCAACCGTTGTAGACTTACCCAAAAGAACTGCGAGAAGGATGAAAATGATGCCAGCACCATTGGCAAAAATCATCATCTGGCGACTTGATACCTTATCAGCGATAAAGCTCGAGCAGAGACGGCCTACCAACATCAAGAGCCAGTAGGTACCTGCTACGAATCCACCGATAGCGGCAGCATTAGCCAATACGACTCCGTTGATCAAACCACCGCCATTGGCTGTAGTGTCAGAGATGTAGAAATTCAATGTACCAGGAATACCTACTTCAACGCCTACATATACGAAGATGGCGAGAACACCAAGGTTGAAGTGACGGAATGCCCAAGGTGAGTGCTCGAATACTGTCTTGTCTGTAGTCTTGCCCATCTCTGGATCCTGAATAGGAATGAAGATCAAGATGAAGAAGGCTACTGCGAATACAGCAAGGGCGATGTAAAGTACCAGATTTACGTCTACTATCTTTGTGTTGGCTGTTACGGTTCCGATAAGTGCACCTACGAGCATAGGAGTTAAAGTACCAGACAAGCTGTTGAGCGTACCTCCTATGAGGTTCAACTGGTTACCACGATTGCCACCGCCACCGAGAAGGTTCAGCATAGGATTCACTACTGTATTCAGAATACATACAGCGAAACCAGAGATGAATGCTCCGAAGAGGTAAACGGCGAAACCAGAGATATCGGCACCGAACTTACCAGAAATGAACTGGATGAATACGCCTACAAAACCAGTAGCAATACCGGTGAGGGCTGTCTTCTTGTAACCAATCTTGGTGAGCAACTTGCCTGCGGGTATACCCATGAAGAGATAAGCTAAGAAGTTCATGGCGTTACCCAACATACCTATCATGTTGGCACTACCGCTGTCGGCGAATACATTTTTCCAGATGACTCCGATAGGAGCTGCCAGATTCGTAACAAACGAAATCATAGCGTAGAGAAACATCATCGTGATGATGGCGATGATATTACCATTTTTGTTTTGGCTTTCCATTTTTAATTGTTTGATAGTTGATATTGTTATTATTTAATTATTCCGGGTTTGTTCTCATCGTAAAAAAGAATACAGCTCTATTTTATAATCTATATTAAGAATGTTATTAAAGAATATGATTTTCTTTAGGAAATGTGGTTGCTTTTTCAAACGAGAAAATGGAGCAGACGCTTTTCGAGTACCTGCTCCATATATAATAAGGTGTTATTTCTCTACACCAAACTTATAAATAGTTTTCTGTGTGTAGGTGTCGCCTGGTTTCAAGCGGCAACTTGGGAAATATGGATGGTTAGGTGTGTCAGGGAACTTCTGTGCCTCGAAGCAAACAGCGCTGCGGCGTGGGAATGTGGCGCCATGCTGACCAGAGATACCAGTCAGGAAGTTGCCTGTATACATCTGCAAGCCTGGTTCGGTGGTGTAAACCTCCATTGTGCGGCAACTGACAGGATCCTTGATCTTTGCTGCGAAACTCAACTCGCCTTCCTCTTTCTTATTGAGAACGAAGTTGTGGTCGTAGCCCTGTCCGTTCTTTATCTGTTCGTTGTCGGCATCGATGTCCTGACCTATGGTCTTTGGAGTACGGAAATCGAAAGGAGTACCCTCTACCTTGAGAATTTCGCCGGTAGGGATAGAAACCTTGTCTATAGGGAGATAATAGTCTGCGTTTACCTGACAGATAATGTTGTCGATAGTAGGTGTTGGGTTGGCAATTCCCTGAATAGAGAAGAATGCGTGGTGTGTCAGGTTGACTATTGTCAACTTGTTGGTTGTTGCCTGATACTTGATGACAAGCTCATCGTCATCTGTCAAAGTATAAGCCACCCATACGTTCAACTCACCGGTAAAACCTTCTTCGCCATAAGGACTTGCATATTTGAGAACTACAGCATTGCTGCTTACCTGCATGGCATCCCATACGTGTGCATGAAATCCTGTAGGACCGCCATGAAGATGGTTAGGACCGTCATTGCGAGCCAACTGGTATTCTTTGCCATGGAGTGTGAACTTGCCATCCTTGATGCGGTTTCCGTAGCGGCCAATAAGTACGCTCAGGAAAGGCTCAGGAGAATTGATGACATCCTGTATGTTGTCATGTCCTTGAATAAGATTGGCGTAATTTCCGTCCTTGTCGGGCATCATGATGGCTACAATGGCGCCTCCATAATTGGTTACGGCAACCTCATTACCGTTACTGTTTTTCAGTACGAACAAGTCTGTCTGCTTGCCATTGACTGTGGTCTGAAAATCTTCTCTTTTCAGACCGCACTTATTTGCTGGTTCTGTATTCATAATATCCCAATTGTTTAGTTATTCGAATGTTTTAAAGTTACATACTGCAAAGTAAATAAAAAAAAATGATTACAACAAATTTTTTTGCAACTTATTTGATTTAAAAAAACTAAAATATATTATGCCAGCAAATCGGCTACCACATAGCTCGAACCTCCCACGAAGATGAAGTCGGTATTCTTTGCTTCTCTTTTTGCAGCTTCAAATGCTTCTTTTACAGACAGATATGTGTTGCCAGCAAGATCATGCTCCTGTGCCATCTTGCATAGCTTTTCCACGGGTATAGCCCTCTTTGTTGAGGCTTGTGTCCAGTAGTAGGTTGTGTCTGTTTTAGGAAGCAACTCCAGTACACTTGACACATCTTTGTCGTCCACCATTCCGAAGACGATATGTCGGTGTGTGCATGGTTGTTTTTCGATCTGTTGGCTTAGAAATTTCCATCCAGCCACGTTGTGTCCTGTATCGCAGATGACAAGAGGTTTGTCGTTCAGTTTTTCCCAACGTCCGCGCAGTCCTGTCGTCTCGCATACGTTGGCAAATCCTTTTAGGATGGCTTCTTTGCCGACGATGCCTTTGTCGAGCAGGATAGATATGGCGCAAAGTATGGTTCTTGCATTTTCTTCCTGATAGATTCCCTGGAGTTCCATCTCTATAGGTCCGAAAGTATGGGTGCCTAACACGTGACGACCTTCCGCAGTTGTTGCAACGGTGTCGTTGCTGAAGGCAGATTCCTCTGAGAAGATGACGGGCGCCTTTCTTTCCTTTCCTATGGTTTCGAACACAGGACGGGTTTCTGTGGTGGTGGTTCCTATTACTACGGGCACATCTTCCTTGATGATGCCAGCCTTCTCGAAAGCTATTTTCTCAAGGGTGTCGCCAAGTAGCTGGGTGTGGTCGTAGCTGATGTTTGTGATGATGGACAGGATGGGGGTGATGATGTTTGTACAGTCGAGGCGTCCTCCCAATCCCACTTCTATGACGGCATAGTCTACCTGTTGTTCTTTGAAATACTTGAAAGCCAGGGCTGTGGTTAGTTCAAAGAAGGATGGATGCAAGGGCTCGAAGAAGGAACGTTCCTCTTCTACAAAGTCTACCACATATTGTTCGGGAATGCATTCGCCGTTGATGCGTATTCTCTCGCGGAAATCTACCAGGTGTGGCGAGGTGTAGAGTCCTACTTTGTATCCTTGTGCCTGAAGGATGGCAGCAATGGTGTGTGAGCAGGAGCCTTTGCCGTTGGTTCCTGCTACATGGATGGTTTTGAAATACTGATGGGGATGACCGAAGTGCTCATCCAGGGCATGTGTGGTTTGCAGTCCGGGTTTGTATGCTGTGGCGCCTACCTTTTCGAAAACGGGAGTTCTTGTAAACAGATATTCTGTCGTTTCTTTGTAGTTCATATATGTGTATATATAATAGGTGTGTGTCTTCATTAATGATAAAGAGCAATCCTGTTCTTCTTGTTTTGGAGAAGAGGATTGCTCTTAGTTTTATTTTGAAAAATTACTTGAACAGATTTTTCAAACTGTCGAAGAGCGTCTTCTTCGTAGCATTGTCTGCCTTGAAGTTCTCGCTGTCCTTCAGTTTCTTAATCAGTTCTTTCTCTTCCTTGGTAAGTGTCTTGGGGACATAGACGGTTACGTTGCAGATGATGTCTCCCTTGCCATATCCGTAGCCTTTTACGGCTGGCAGCCCTTTTCCGCGCAGGCGAATCTGCTTGCCAGGCTGTGTGCCAGGCTCAATCTTGACAGTGGTCTTGCCCTCTATGGTAGGAACATCTACCTCGCCTCCTAAAGTAGCAGTGGCAAAATCGAGAACCAGGTTGTAGTAGAGGTTCTGTCCGTCGCGCTCGAAGGTGTCGTTGCTTTCCTCGCTGATGAGGACCTGTATATCTCCGGGGTATCCGTTGCGCTTTCCGGCATTTCCCTTTCCTGCTACGGTGAGTACCATTCCGTCCTGAACTCCGGCAGGAATGTTGATTTCCACTACCTCGTCGCCTTTTACAACACCATCGCCGCCACAGGTCTTACACTTGTTCTTGATAACAGTGCCTTCTCCGTGACAGGTAGGGCAGGCGGCTTGAGTCTGCATCATGCCAAAGATGGAGCGAACGCTCTTGATGGTATAGCCTGTTCCATGACAAGTGTTGCAAGTTTCGGGCTTGGCTCCACCTTCACTTCCTGTACCCTGGCAGTCGGGGCACTTCAGGTCTTTATGAACTTTAAACTTTTTGGTGACACCGTTGGCAACTTCCTTCAAATTGAGTTTTACCTTGATTCTCAGGTCGCTTCCCTGGTGCATTTGTGGCTGTGCGCTGCCTCCGAAGCCGAAGCCTCCACCTCCATGTCCGCCAAAGATATCGCCGAACATAGAGAAGATGTCGTCCATGTTCATGCCTGCGCCGCCTCCGAATCCTCCGAATCCACCTTGTGGACCATTGAATCCAAACTGGTCATACTGCTGTCTCTTCTGAGGGTCGCGCAGTACGTCGTAAGCCTCGGCGGCTTCCTTGAACTTTTCCTCTGCCTCCTTATTGTTAGGATTGCGGTCTGGGTGATATTTGATGGCTATCTTTCGATAAGCCTTCTTGATTTCATCGTCGGATGCCGACTTGTCGACGCCAAGCACCTCGTAATAGTCTCTCTTAGCCATTTGCTAATGTTGAATTCTTTATGTTTTATTTATTCTTGTTCTATTGTCCTACGGCAACTTTAGCGTGGCGTATTACTTTGTCGTTGAGTGTGTAGCCGGTCTGGATGCAGTCTATTACCTTTCCTTTCTTGTCATCGCCCATACCGGGCACCATGGCAACAGCCTCGTGATAGTCTACATCGAAATCTTTGTCCTGTGTCTCGATCTTCTTGACACCAAGGCTTTCGAGGGCTTTGCTGAATTTATTGAAAATCATCTGCACACCTTCCTTGATGACTTTAGGATCCTCGCTCTTGTCGGCGATGGCACGTTCAAAGTCGTCCAGGATAGGCAGGATGGCAGCGATTGTCTTCTCACCGCCATTGAGGATGAGGTCTGCTTTCTCCTTCAGGGTGCGCTTGCGGTAGTTCTCAAATTCGGCAGTCTTGTAGAGCAACTGTTTTTTGAGTGATTCTACTTCCTGTTCTGCCTTGGCGAGAGGATCAAGTTCTTCGGTTTCTTTCTCTTTACCGTCTTCGGCTGACAGGTTGTCAGTCTGAGCCTGTTCTGTCTGCTTTTCTGTCTGCTGCTCGTCAACCTTCTCGTTGGCGTTGGCATCTTCTATCTTGATTTCTTTTTCTTTAGACATAATGAATGTTGTTTTTTTTGTTTAACACGTTTTGTGGCGTGTGTTGCAAAAAACATGCCAACCTACTTGTTCCTTTCGAAATGGTGGGGTTGGCATGTTGTTTCTTATACGTTGTACATCTTGGCTTTCTGCTCCTTGATAGCCTCGTCGTAGATGTACTCATCGTACGACATGAGCTTGTCGATGGTGCCCGATGGGGTCAGCTCGATGATGCGGTTGGCTACCGTGTTGATGAACTCGTGGTCGTGGCTGGCGAAGAGCACATTTCCCTTGAAGCCTATTAGGTTGTTGTTGAAAGCCTGAATGCTTTCCAGGTCCAGATGGTTGGTAGGTGTGTCGAGAATCAGACAGTTGGCGTTCTGCAGCTGCATACGAGCTATCATACATCTCATCTTCTCGCCTCCCGAGAGCACGTTTACCTTCTTCAAAACCTCCTCGCCGCTGAAGAGCATACGACCTAAGTAACCCTTCATGGCCACCTCGTTGCCCGGACCGTACTGGCTGAGCCAGTCTACCAGGTTCATGTCGCTCTGGAAGAATTCGGTGTTGTCGAGTGGGAGATAGGCTGTTGTGATGGTTACGCCCCACTTGTATTCTCCTGCGTCAGCCTTTCTGTTGCCATTGATGATTTCGAAGAGGGCGGTCATGGCCTTGGGGTTATGAGAGAGGAATACCACCTTCTCGTCTTTCTCGATGTTGAAGTTTACGTTGTCGAAGAGAACTGTTCCATCCTCGTCGACAGCTTTCAAGCCTTCCACCTCAAGAATCTGGTTGCCAGGTTCGCGGTCCATCTGGAAGATGATGCCTGGGTACTTACGGCTTGAAGGACGAATCTCCTCGACGTTGAGCTTCTCGAGCATCTTCTTGCGGGATGTGGTCTGCTTACTCTTAGCCACGTTGGCAGAGAATCGGCGGATGAACTCTTCCAACTGCTTTTTCTTTTCCTCAGCCTTCATCTTCTGGTTCTGAGCCTGGCGCAGAGCCAACTGTGAACTCTCGTACCAGAAAGAGTAGTTTCCGGCAAACATGGTTATCTTGCCGAAGTCGATATCTACGGTCTGGGTGCTCACAGCATCGAGGAAGTGACGGTCGTGAGAAACCACCAATACGGTTTGCTCCACGTTGCTCAGATATTCCTCCAACCATTCCACGGTGTCGAGGTCAAGGTCATTGGTAGGCTCATCGAGCAACAGGTTGTCTGGGTTTCCGAAGAGGGCTTTTGCCAGCATGACACGTACCTTCTCTGTATTTGAAAGCTCGCCTACGAGCTTGTTGTGCTTGTCTTCCTGTACACCAAGGTTCTGAAGCAGCTGGGCAGCATTGCTCTCAGCCTCCCATCCATTCATCTCGGCAAACTTCAACTCCAAGTCGGCAGCACGGTTGCCGTCTTCCTCGGTCATCTCTTCCTTAGAGTAGAGGCGCTCGCGCTCCTTCATGTTTTCCCAAAGAGGCTGGTGACCCATCAGAACGGTGTCCATGACGCGGAACTCATCATATTTGAAGTGGTCCTGCTCCAATACCGAGAGGCGCTCGCCTGGTCCTAATTCCACGCTTCCCTTGTTGGGCTCCAGATCTCCGCTGATGGCGCGAAGGAAGGTTGACTTACCGGCACCGTTGGCACCAATAATACCATAAATGTTACCGTGAGTGAACTTGAGGTTTACGTCCTTATAGAGGACTCTCTTTCCAAATTGTATCGCTAAATTGGTTACAGTTATCATTAACTTAAAAGTTTATTGTATGTTATTTTCAAATTTGGATGCAAAGGTACAAAAAATATTTGTAAATCAGAAATTTAGTGATGAAAAGGACTTAATATTTAGTTAAAAACATAGATATTTTTTGTCAATCGAACAAAAAGGCATAAATTTGTAGACCAAAAACGATTTACAACTGATATGCGACAAGAAAACAATAAGTGGCAGAAGCGCGCTGACAGGGGAGGGTTTGGAGTCCCCAATGAGTATGACCATTATGTGGTCAGCAAGCCTGCGCCTCTGTTGGAATGGCTGTTGGAAAACGTCAAGAGTTCGAGCAAGACCAAAATCAAGCAGATACTGCAAGGCCGTGGCATCCGTGTGGACGGCAAGACGATCACCAAGTTCGACTATCCTCTGAGACCCGGCATGAAGATTGCCGTCAGCAAGTCGAAGAAGAACCAGGAAACCTTCAAGAGCAAGTATCTCAAGATTGTTTACGAAGACCGGTATTTGGTGGTGGTGGAAAAGCAGATCGGCATACTGAGTATGGCGGCAGGACATTCATCGCTCAATGTGAAGACCGTGCTCGACGACTACTTCCACAAAACCCGTCAGAACTGTCAGGCTCATGTGGTGCATCGACTCGACCGTGATACCAGCGGATTGATGATTTATGCCAAGGACAAGCAGACCGAACTTGCCTTGGAGGATGACTGGCATCACAACGTATACGACCGCCGCTATGTGGCTTTGGTGTCGGGCGAGATGGAGGAAGATGAAGGAACTATAGCCAACTGGCTGAAGGACAATAAGGCATATATTACTTATAGCAGTGATACAGACAATGGCGGCAAATATGCTGTCACTCACTATCATACGCTTCAGCGCTCAACTGATTATTCTCTTGTAGAATTTAAATTGGAGACGGGGCGTAAGAACCAGATACGTGTTCATACTGCCGATATGGGACATCCTGTATGTGGCGATATCAAATATGGAAATGGAGATGATCCTTGCCATCGCTTGTGCCTTCATGCCTATGTGCTTTGCTTCTATCATCCCGTTACGCATCAGCCCATGGAGTTTGAGACTCCTATCCCACCAGAATTTCGCCGAGCTTTGAAATCATAACATCTAAAGAAAAGACATGAATCATTTTGAATATTACGTTTTTGCTCTCATCGTGCTGATTGTGGGCTTCCTGATAGTGAAGAAAGTTGCTACCTGCTTGTTCAAGACAGTAGTAACTGTCATCGTGCTTGCCATCTTGGCCGGCATTTATTTCCTGACAAGCTGAAAAAACGAAGCCGGCTTCGTTTTTTCCTTTTACTACAACTACTTACTTCCGAAGTATAAGAAGAGCATACCGATGAGCACCAACAACAGGTCGACAAACTTGGCCTTGAGGTTTTTCTCGTGGAAGAGGGCAGCTCCGAAGAGGAAGCTTACGATGACGCTTCCTCGTCTCACCATGCTCACGATGCTGATCATGGCTCCCGGCAGACTCAGCGCATAGAAGTACACGAAGTCGGCAGCACTCAGGAAGATGCTGATAAAGATGATGGACCAGTGCCAGCGGAAAGGGGTTGTCTTGTGGCGTGCCGGCCACCATAGAATCATCATCATGAATCCCATCATGACTAACTGGTAGATGTTGTACCAGCTCTGCACAATCATGCGGTCAAGTCCCACACCTCCGTTCTCGGGCGGAGCCATGAGGTATTTGTCATACAGTCCGCTGATGGCTCCCAATACGGCAGCCAGGACGATAAAGTATATCCATTTGTCGTGCTTGAAGTCGATACCTTCCTTTTTTCCGCTTTTCGACAGCATGAGGAATGAAACTACTGCTAAGATGACACCTATCCATTGGTACAGGTTGAGTACCTCGCCATATACAAGCATGGCTCCCACGAGTGTCATTACAGGACGTGTGGCGTTGATAGGTCCCACAATGGTAAGGGGCAGATGCTTCATACCGAAGTAGCCGAAAGTCCAGCTGCTCAGCACGATAAAGCTTTTCAGAATGATGTATTTGTGTACTTCCCATCCGCCAGAGGCGACATGGAAGATTGTTCCGTCGAGTGCATTCGTCGTATAGCTCGTCACGATAAAAGGAATGAAGATGAGCGACGAGAAGAGCGTGTTGAGAAACAGTACCGGAATAACTGCGTTACCTGAAAGAGCCTTTTTCTTGAAGGCGTCATAAAATCCCAGCAAGGTGGCTGAGAGAAATGCTAAAATTAACCACATATTATATCATGAATTCTTTTTACCCTTTTGTCTTTACAAGTCGTATCTCACCTCCTCCAAGAAGAGGGCGTGTCCTGGCATACTCTCGCCTGCATCGCTGCGGGTTCCGTTGTGCAGGATGTCGAGAAACTGACTTTCGCTTATTTTCCCTCTTCCCACATCAATCAGCGTACCCACTACTGCACGCACCATGTTGCGGAGAAAGCGGTTGGCGGTTATCTCAAAATACCAGGTAGAGGGTGAGGTCTGTACCCATTGGGCTTGTGTCACCTCGCAGAGGGTTGTCTTGTTGTCGCCACCCGCCTTGCAGAAGGCAGCATAGTCTTTGTGGTGCAGAAAGTGGCGTGCCGCCTGGTTCATCCTGTCGAAGTCGAGCGGAAAGTTCATCTGCAACGAGTAGTGGCGCTCGAAGGGATCCTTGCACGTATGTATATAATAATGATAGGTACGCGAGGAGGCAGAGAAGCGCGCATGCATGTCGTCGGCTACCCGTTTGATGTCTTTTACGGCAATATCTCTTGGCAGAATGCGGTTCAGACGATAGGTGAGCTGTGGGGCGTCAAGCTCTTCGCCTTCCCAGTCGAAGTGGGCAGCCATTTTTCTGGCGTGTACTCCCGTATCTGTTCGTCCTGCACCCACAACCTCCATGTCGCGTCGTAAAAGAGTAGACAGAGCTTTTTGCAACTCCTGCTGTACAGAGTTGGCGTTGGGTTGGATCTGCCAACCATGATAATTGGTTCCGTCGTAACCGAAGAAAATAAAGTATCTCATTTTACTGCCCTTGAATTCTCACATGCATTTTTTGCTTCAATCGGCTGCAAAATTAATAAAAAACTACGAAATATGCGAAAATAGTACCGATTATTTTGCAAAATGATATAATCTTGAAAGAAAAACACAAATTTGTTTTGCAAATTGACAATTAAATTGTATTTTTGCCAACGATTTTGTATTAATAGATTATGGCACAGAATATATTCAAAGGCTTAGGTATAGCCCTGATTACCCCATTCAAGACCGACGGAACAGTTGACTATCAGTCGCTGAAGAAACTGGTTGAGTTTCAAATAGACAATGGTGCAGACTTCCTCTGTATCCTTGCAACTACAGGTGAGGCTCCTTGTCTCACCCAGGATGAGAAAAATAAGATTACCGAGTTGGTGAAAGAGGTGAACCATGGACGAGTTAAGATATTGAAATATTGCGGTGGCAACAATACTGCAGCCGTGGTGGAAGAAATCAAGTCTACTGACTGGAGTGGTATTGATGGTATCTTGAGCATTTGTCCTTATTACAACAAGCCTTCTCAGGAAGGACTCTATCAGCACTTCAAGGCTATTGCGCAGGTTAGTCCATTGCCTATCGTTCTTTATAATGTGCCTGGTCGCACGGGCATCAATATGAAGCCGGAGACAACCTGTCGCATCGCCCGTGACTTCCCCAACGTAGTAGCCATCAAGGAGGCCAGTGGAAGTTTGGAGCAGGTGGATGAGATTATCAAGAACAAGCCTGATAACTTTGATGTCATCAGTGGCGATGATGCACTTACCTTCTCTATGGTGGCAAGCGGTGCTGCAGGTGTTATCTCGGTTATCGGTAATGCGCTGCCCAAGGCCTTCAGCCGTATGATACGGCTCGAGTTCCGTGGCGAGTATGAGCCAGCGCGCAAGATTCATCATGCCTTTACCGAGTTGTACAGTCTGCTCTTTGTGGATGGCAACCCTGCCGGTGTAAAGGCGCTGCTCAATGATATGGGTTTTATCGAGAACGAACTGCGCCTGCCGTTGGTTCCTACCCGTATTGGTACCAAGCAGAAGATGAGTGACATATTGAAAGACCTTCGCATTTAAGCGATGAGATATTCTCAAAACGCGGGTCTGATGTTGTGAATGGCCGCATGATGGAGCTTCTCACAACAATCAGACTCGTACTTTTTCCTACTTTACCGCACTTAAATCCAAATCTATTATTTAAAATATGTCAGAAGAAAGAAGAATCATTCATGAAATCACGCCTTTGATGGGGAAGGATGTCCTCTACATTGCCGACAGGCACAAGATGGAGTTTACTTATCCCATTCATAATCATTCAGTTTTTGAGCTCAACTTTGTGGAGAATGCTCAGGGAGTGCGCCGTATCGTAGGCGACTCGCAGGAGGTAATAGGCGAGTACGACCTTTGTCTTATCACCTCTGCCGAACTGGAACATGTATGGGAGCAGAATGAGTGCAAGAGCGAGGATATTCGCGAGATAACCATACAGTTCGATTTCAGTATGGGCGATGAGACCCTCTTTGGCCGCAATCCTTACTCCAGCATTACCCGTATGATGCAGCAGGCACGCAAGGGTTTGGTGTTCCCCATGAAGGCTATTATGAAGGTTTACAGTCTTCTCGACACTCTCAGCAGCATTAAGGATGGATTTTATGCCGTGCAGCAGTTTCTTACCATTCTCTATGAACTGTCACGTTGTGACAATGCACGTACGTTGGCTTCCAGCAGCTATGCCAAGGTCAAGGTAGAGGACGACAGCCGTCGCATCCTGAAGGTAAAGAACTATATATCCAAGAACTATATGGACGACCTGCGCTTGCCGATGCTCGCCGATTTGGCTGGTATGAGTCCAAGCGCTTTCAGTCGGTTCTTCAAGCTGCATACAGGGCGTAACATCAGCGAGTATATCATCGACCTTCGTCTGGGTTATGCTGCCCGTATGCTGGTTGATACTGCCAAGTCGATCAGTGAGATTGGCTTCGATTGCGGTTTCAACAATCTCAGCAATTTCAACCGTATTTTCAAGAAGAAGAAAGGCTGCTCGCCTACTGAGTTCCGCGAAAACTATCACAAGACCAGAATTATTGTTTAGGTAGAGAAGTTAGAGAAGTTATCACTCCCTTTGGTCGTTAGAAGTTAAAGCCAACAGCCTTTAAGGGATGTATATTTAGCTGTAAAGCATATGGCTTTAACTTCTTTAACTTCTATAACTTCTCTAATTTCTTTAACACCTCCATTTGCGGTACCCTGTTATCATAAGAGGATAAAAAAATGATGCCTGTCTCGACAAACGAGGCAGGCATCATGCTTTTTTAGTAGGGTTACTACTTATTAATAGAACTTGAAGTAGTTGCGTGCGTTGTTGTAAGAGATATCCTCTACCATGCGTGAGAGGCTCTCCATGTCGTTAGGCAGCAAGCCCTTCTCAACATCGTTGCCAAGCAGATTGCAGAGCAAACGACGGAAGTACTCGTGACGTGGATAGCTCAGGAAAGAGCGAGAGTCGGTCAGCATACCTACGAATCGGCTCAACAGACCGAGAACAGAGAGGGCGTTCATCTGGCGTGTCATACCATCGAGCTGATCGTTGAACCACCAACCTGAACCAAACTGAATCTTGCCTGGGCAAGAACCGTCCTGGAAGTTGCCAAGCATTGTGGCAATCACCTCGTTGGCACATGGGTTCAGTGTATAGAGGATAGTACGTGTGAGCTTGCCTTCCATGTTCAACTCGTTGAGGAAGTGGCTCATAGCCTTGGCTGTAGTGAACTCACCGATAGAGTCGAAACCGGTATCAGCACCCAGCTTGTTGTACATCAATGTATTGTTGTCGCGGATAGCACCATAGTGGTACTGCTGTGTCCAGTCGGCAGCATAGTCCATCTCGGCACATACCTTCAGGAAGGCGTGCTTGTACTGGCGAATCTCGATAGCAGAAAGCTGCTGACCGCGCATAGCCTTGGCGAAGATGGTCTCAATCTGAGAGTCTGTATATGGCTCATCGTAGAACTCCTCGATACCATGGTCGCTCAACTTGCAGCTATTCTCGGTGAAGAAGTCGTGACGCTTCTGCAGGGCATCAACCATATCCTGGAAGGTAGTAACGGTAACACCTGCTACCTCGCCCAACTTGTTCATGTACTCAGCGAAGTCTGGCTTTTCGATGTTCATGGCCTTGTCAGGACGCCATGCAGGAATCATCTTGATCTCGAAACCGCTCTCGCGAGTCTGCTTGTGATAACGCAAGTCATCAATTGGATCGTCTGTAGTACATACGCACTCTACATGGTAGCGGCGCATAAATCCACGTGCTGTATACTCTGGCTGCTGCAACTTCTCGTTACACTCGTCGTAGATTTCGCGTGCTGTCTTAGGGCTCAACTGCTTGTCGATACCGAAAGCTGTCTTGAGTTCAAGGTGTGTCCAGTGGTACAAAGGATTACGGAATGTATAAGGTACTGTCTCTGCCCACTTCTCAAACTTCTCCCAGTCGCTTGTATCAGTACCTGTGCAGAAACGCTCATCTACACCATTGGTACGCATGGCACGCCACTTGTAGTGGTCGCCGCCCAACCAAAGCTCTGTGATGCTCTTGAACTGATGATCATTGGCAACCATCTCAGGGATGAGGTGACAGTGATAGTCGATGATAGGCATTTTAGCCGCATGATTGTGATACAAATCCTGCGCAGTTTTGGTGTCGAGCAGGAAGTTTTCATCCATAAAATGTTTCATAATTGTAATTTAGTTTTTTAAGATTTGCTTATTCGACATGCAAATATACATCATTTTTTTGCAATCCACCAAAAAAATACGTAATTATTAGGTTTATTTTACTAAAACGATTACGTATATGCGTGAGTGGTGTGAGAAGAGGAGTCTTTCAATCACACAGGTCTGCGTAGTTTTTGTTTCTATTTTCTATCATTCCGTGTTTCTCTATGCTTGTAAGCCAAAAAATATAGTCAGAATCCTTCTGTATAATTTTTCATCTATAGGCGTTACTTAACTGTGAAAAAAATATTTCCCAGTTAGGAAATTTTTTTTTCTCAGTTGGGTAGATTCTTTTTTCCAGTTAGTCCATGGTTTTGGGGCAATTATTGAATAAATATGCTGTATAATTATTCTTTTGTTTGCTTGGTTACTTAACATACTTACGATAGTTAAGTAATGAGCCCACTTTAAAAAGTCATTTTTACGAAAATCAGCTATTGATTATCAAAAAGTTACAAAGACATAAAATGCGATTTTCGACTTTTTCAAGTGGGCTCAGTTCGGTAATAATAAAAAAGAGGTAGCTTTATTGAAAACTGTTGATAGTTTCCGCTATATACTTAGTTTCTTCCGAAGTCATCATCTGATGGCAGGGCAGACTGAGTTCCTGTTGGTGGATGCGTTCGGTGATGGGCAGGGAAAGCCTGTTCCATGATTTGTAGCAGGCTTGCTGATGGGGTGGGATGGGGTAATGAATCATCGTACCTATGCCATGTTGGCTTAGGTAAGTCTGCAGTTCGTCGCGCTTCTCGCAGAAGACGGGGAAGATGTGAACTACGTTTCGGCTCCAGTCGTCATACATCTGATGGGGAACCATGACCTTGGGATTGTTGATGAGCGAGAGATACTCTTTGGCACGTTGGCGGCGAGCCTCGTTGAGTAAGTCGAGGTGGCGAAGTTTTGCCGTAAGGACGGCAGCCTGCATCTCGTCCATGCGCGAGTTGGTGCCCACGTATGGAAAGACATATTTACGGCTGCTGCCATAGTTGCCCAAGGCTCTCACAACCTCAGCCAACTCATGGTCGTCGGTAGTCACAGCTCCTGCATCGCCCAAGGCACCAAGGTTCTTGCCAGGATAGAAACTGTGGGCTGCCGCATTGCCTAAAGAACCTGTCTTTCTGTTGCCATACATGCATCCATGCGCCTGTGCGTTGTCCTCGAAGAGCAACAGGTTATGCTGCTGACAGAAACGCTTTATCGCCTCGGTCATGGCACATCTGCCGTACAGATGGACTGTCATTACCGCCTTGGTGCGAGGTGTAAGAACTTGATGGAGCAGACGGTCATCGATCTGTAAGGTCTCCCATCTCGGTTCTACGAGTATGGGGTTCAACCGGCATTCTGTGATGGCAAGAATGGTGGCGATATAGGTGTTGGCAGGTACGATGATCTCGTCGCCCTCATGAAGTCGGCCCAGTTCCATTTCGCCTCTGAGCATCAGTTTCAGAGCATCCAGTCCGTTTCCGCACGGTATGCAGTTCTGCGTGCCGATGTACTGGGCGTAAGCCTCAGCAAACTGCTGGTTGGCTTTGCCCTGCAGATACCATCCGCTCTCCACCACCTGATGGATGGCATCAAGGATGTCTTGTTGTAAAGGACTGTTGATGTCCTTGAGGTTGAGATAATCGATGTGTTGCATAGATATTTTTGTTGACTTTGCAAAGATATTGCAAAGATACATATTTTCTTTGAGTTGCGGGCATTGTTTGCCATAAAAAATCAGATGTTTTTATGGCTTGTGTATGGCTGGTTGAAAACTTTTGCTTATCTTTGCGCCTATGAAGCATAAAAATCTTTTCAGCCTCTTGTGCCGTATGGTGTGGCTATGGGTGGCAGGTGTGATAGCCATGCCAGTCGTGGCACAGCGTCATGTGATTTATAATCAGCGTATTGCCAGTCTGCAGGTAGTGGCAGGACAGCGATGGCAGGAAATGCCCGTTGCCCAGCTTGGCGAGCCTGTGCACATCGATTTCGATGACATGACCCACGACTATGAGCGTTATTCCTACAAGATAGAACATTGTGAAGCCGACTGGTCGGAGTCGCGTGAGATCTTTACCAGCGATTTCCTACAGGGATTCAATGGCGAACTCACCATCGACAACTACGAACAGTCGCTCAACACCAATCATCTCTATACGCACTACAGTCTTACCATTCCCAACGAGCATTGCCGGCTGACGATGAGCGGCAACTACAAGCTGTCGGTCTTTTCCGATGCTGATGACAGCCATCCTGTTTTCACTGCCTGCTTTATGTTGGTGGATCCACAGATGAAGGTTTCCATGTCGGTGACGGGAAACACAGATATTGATATTTATCACAGTCATCAGCAGGTGGCGATGGCGATAGACTATGGTGAGGTGAGAGTGACCGATCCTGCCCGACAGCTGAAGACCATCGTACTGCAGAACGGCAGATGGGATAATGCTGTGACAGCACCGCGTGCGGAGTATGTGAATACTGAAGGGCTGAGTTGGAAGCATTGCCGACAGTTGATATTCGACGGTGGCAACGAGTGTCACAAGTTCGAGATGCTGGACCTCAGTCATACCACCATGGGGCTCGACAGCATCTTCTGGGACGGAAGCGAGGCACATGCCTATGTGATGGCAGACCTGCCGCGTCCCAACTATGTATACGACGAATCGGCGAACGGAGCTTTCTATATTCGCAACAGTGACAACATTGACAACACCTTTACTTCGGATTACGCCTGGGTGCACTTCTTGTTGCAGGCGCCTCGTCAGCAGGGTGATGTGTATCTGAACGGAGCTTGGACTCAGGACAGTTTTCTGCCTCCTTACCGAATGGAATACAACGAAGCAGCTAAGGCATACGAGGGTGCCGTCCTGTTGAAGCAGGGCTACTACAGTTATCGCTATGTGGTGGTGAATGCCGATGGTACTATAAAACACGTAACCACTGAGGGCAGTTTCTATCAAACGAGAAACAAGTATCAGGTGTTAGTATATTATAAAGGTGTAGGCGACCGTACCGACCGCTTGTTAGGATACGGCGAAGTAATGGTAAAAGTAGAAAGTTAAAGGAGATTTCTTAGAAGTCAAAGGAGTTAAGGAGTTAACTCCTTTGACTTCTATTACTCCTTGTCTTTAGTTCTTGAAACTGTGGATAGGTGCAGGAATGCGTCCGACACGATTGACGAATGCAGAACAGCTGAACGAGTTGACAGGCATGATAGGTGCATGACCTAACAAACCACCAAAGTCAACACAGTCGCCCACCTTCATTCCTATGACAGGAATGACACGTACGGCAGTAGTCTTCTGGTTGATCATACCGATGGCAGCCTCGTCGGCGATAATTCCTGAAATCGTTGTAGCAGGCGTGTCGCCAGGAATAGCTATCATGTCAAGACCCACAGAGCAGACACAAGTCATCGCCTCCAGTTTCTCGATGGTAAGGGCACCAGCCTCTACAGCATCGATCATACCCTGATCCTCGCTGACAGGGATAAAGGCACCGCTCAGACCGCCTACGTACGAAGATGCCATGATGCCGCCCTTCTTCACCTGGTCGTTGAGCAGGGCAAGAGCAGCAGTAGTGCCAGGAGCACCAGGATGCTCAAGACCAATCTCCTTCAGAATATCTGCCACGCTGTCGCCAATGGCAGGAGTAGGAGCCAATGAGAGGTCGATGATGCCGAAAGGAACCCCCAGTCGATGAGAAGCCTCTTTGGCTACTAATTGTCCTACACGTGTAATCTTGAAGGCAGTGCGCTTGATGGTTTCGCAAAGCACCTCGAAACTCTCACCACGAACACTCTCCAATGCATATTTCACTACACCAGGTCCGCTGACTCCCACGCTTACTACAGCATCAGCCTCGCTCACGCCGTGGAAGGCACCAGCCATAAAGGGGTTGTCGTCTGGAGCATTGCAGAGTACAACGAGTTTGGCACAACCCAAAGAACCCTTTTCCTTGGTATTCTCGGCAGTATCCTTTACGATTTCACCCATCAGGCGAACCGCATCCATATTAATACCGGTCTTGGTAGAGCCCACATTGATAGAACTGCATACAAAATCGGTCTGCGCCAAAGCCTGAGGAATAGAGCGTATCAAGAGTTCATCGCTCTTGCTCATTCCCTTGGAAACGATGGCAGAGTAACCACCCAGGAAGTTGACACCCAACTCTTTGGCACATTTGTCCAAAGTCTTGGCAATCTTCACGTAGTCGTCTGTTGTCTTGCAGGCAGAGCCACCCACCAGGGCAATAGGAGTAACAGAGATGCGCTTGTTGACGATAGGCACACCAAACTCCTTGGAAATATCCTCGCCCGTCTTCACCAAGTTCTTGGCCAGTCGGGTAATCTTCTTGTATATGTTGTCACAGAGTACGTCCACCTCAGTCGCAGCACAGTCCAACAGGTTGATACCCATTGTGATGGTGCGCACGTCGAGATTTTCCTTCTCTATCATCTTGTTGGTTTCAATAACCTCAGAAATATTGATCATCTTATTATAGTCTTATTTCACTTAGATACATTAAATTTTCCTTTGACGAAGAAAAGTCCTTTCTTCACAGAATAGTCTGTCGTTTTACCGCTTAGCATCGGCAGACTTAGATAGCAATTAGATTCTGTGCATCATGTCGAAGATTTCCTCGCGCTGGCATTTCACCTGAACGCCCATGTCTTCGCCAATCTTTTTGAGTTCGTCGGCAATGTCTTCGAAAGATTTCTTCATTTTAGCCATATCGACAATCATCATCATGTTGAAATAATCCTGCACGATGGTCTGTGAGATGTCGAGAATGTTGATGTCGTTTTCTGCAAGATAAGTACACACTTTGGCAATGATACCTACTGTATCCTTACCTACCACTGTAATAATCGTTCTGTTCATGAATGAATTCCTTTTTAAAAATGGGTTTAAATTGTCTGGCAAAAGTACAATATTCTTGCCAAATAACCAAATAAATGGTAGAAAATCAATAAAAACGAGCTCGTTTTGCCATAAAAAATGTTTTTATCTTCGTCAAATCGGATATTTCATTTATCTTTGCAGAATCTATGCATTAAGATTATGAAACGACGACTATACATATTCTCCATTTGGATTGCCACGATGGGTATGCTTCTCTCGACGGTGATGCTTCATCATCATCATTATGAACGTATCTGTATGGTTGTGGAGGTGTGTAGTCAGGACGGAAGTCTGAATGATGAGCATACTGAGCATCATGATACTGAGCACGAAGGCTGCCAGGTGAAGCAGATGCATCATTTCATAGTCAAGAACCGGGTGGTGGAGTCTGCCGTCAAAAAGCTTCTTGATGCCCATCATCTGCAGGTCTTTGTTCTTCCTGCAGAAGCGTGTTTCTTCTGTCTTTCTGCCTGTGTGGCAACAGAGTGGCAGGCTCTCACCTTGCCTTTGTCCGAAGAATCGTGTTCTGCTTTCAGCAGGCGCGGACCTCCCTTGTTCTCTTAATTGTTTTTTATATACAGACCCATGTTGCCCTTTGCTGTTTGAAGTAAAGGTATGATAGGGGCTTGCGTTGATGTCTTTGCTGCATGCAAGGGCATATTAAAGTTCAATAATTAACAAGCAATTCAAGAGAAATGATAAAAAGAATTTTGATAGTAGTGGCAGCAACCGCTGTCGCCATCTTGTGCTTCACCCTATGGCAGAAGTCGCAAGTAGAGAATCCACATGCCGACGAGCATGAACATGAGGAACATGTGGATGTGGAAAATATCCTGTTGAATGAGAAACAGATCAAGGCCGTCGACCTGAAGTGGGGGAATGTGGAAACACGAGAGTTTGATGCCACGATACAGGTCAATGGAGCCCTGGTGCTTCGTGCTCAAAACATCGGAATGGTCACCTCACTGATGGGTGGCGTGGTGAAGAATGTTTACGTGAAGGAAGGACAGCAAGTCACTAAAGGCCAGATTGTTGCTGCGATAGAGAATACTGATGTTCTTTCTTTGCAGCGGGAATACTTTACCACTTATCAGGAGTGTGAGTCTGCCCGACAGGAGATGGAACGCCAGAAGTTGTTGGCTTCCAATGGCGCTGGGGTGAAGAAGAATATGCAGATGGCACGGAAAGATTATCAAGTGGCTCGTGCCAGTATGGTGGGTATTGCCCGTCAGTTGCAGCAGATTGGCATTTCTGCACCATCGGTAGCCAAGGGACATTTCACTTCTGTCTTCCCCTTGCGTGCTCCGGTGAGCGGTACGGTGAGTGAGCTGACAGCCTCGTTGGGAAGTTATGCCGACATGCAGACTCCTCTGATGAAGATCAGCAACAACAAGGCTGTGGAATGCGACCTCAACGTATTTGAAAAAGACCTGGGCAAGATAAAGAATGGCAACCGCGTGTTCCTTTCCCTTACCAATCAGCCAGGAGTGAAGTTGACAGGCAAGGTATACGGCATGAACGAAAGCTTCAACAAGGGCACGAAGAGTGTGGCGGTGCATGTAAAACTCGATGCGGCACCAGGCGCCAAACTCTTTGACGGCATGTATGTGTCGGGACAGATAGCCACCGGGCGACAGATGTGTTTTGCCTTGCCCAATAAAGCTATCGTGAGTGCAGAAGGCAAGCAGTATGTTTTTGCCCTCAATCATGAACCTAAGAACGGAGAGTACAGTTTCTCGCGCCATGAGGTGACGACAGGTGTCAGCACGGATGGATATACAGAGGTAGCTCTCTGCAAGCATATCAAGGAAGGACTGAAGATAGTTACCGACAATGCTTTCTATCTGGCTTCGATGACGGGTGAGCATGGTGATGAACACTAAGTATGATAGAATAAACACACATCACTATGTTTCAGAAACTTATCACATATTCGATACACCATAAGATGGTGGTTGGAATCCTGACTGTGGCTTTGGCAGTATGGGGCATCTGGTCGTTGGTGCATCTGCCTTTCGACTCTACCCCCGATATTACCAATAATCAGGTGCAGGTCATCACGCAGGCCCCTTCGCTTGGAGCCCAGGAGGTGGAACAGTATATTACCAGTCCGATAGAGATGGCGCTTGCCAACATTCCCCGTCAGGAAGAACGCAGAAGTATTTCGCGCAGCGGCTTGTCGGTAGTGACACTTGTCTTTGATGATGGTGCCGATATCTATTGGGCGCGTTCGCAAATCAGTCAGGTGCTCGAGGCTGTTGCCAAGGAGTTGCCTGCCAATGCCGATACCGAATTAGGGCCTATAGCTACAGGTTTGGGCGAGATATTCCACTATACAGTACGGCCCGAGAAAGGTTATGAGGACCGCTATTCTCTCACCCAGTTGCGCACCATTCAGGACTGGATCGTACGCAAGCAGTTGGCAGGAACGCCAGGTGTGGCAGAGGTCAGCGGATGGGGAGGCTACGTCAAGCAGTATGAGGTGGCTGTAGACACAGACCAGTTGAATGCCAACGGCCTTACCATCAGCGACCTGTTTGATGCCCTGCAGCGCAACAATGCCAATACCGGCGGAAGCTATATCGAGCAGAACTCCAATCAGTATTACATCCGTGGACTGGGTGTGGTAAAATCGTTCGATGATATTGCCAACATCACCGTCAAGACAATAGAAGGAACTCCTGTCAGAATTAAGGATGTGGCAAAGGTGCAGGAAGGACACGCCACCCGTTTCGGAGCCGTGACAAGAAACGGCGAGGGTGAAGTGGTGGCAGGTATCGCCATCATGCTGAAGGGCGAGAACTTCCAGCAGGTCATCAAGAACGTGAAGGAGCGTATCAATCAGATACAGAAGTCTCTGCCCGAAGGTGTGGTGATAGAACCCTTTATCGACCGCACCAACTTGGTGGAGCGAGTGGAGGGAACCATTGCCCACAACCTGATAGCAGGCGGACTTATCGTCATCTTCGTATTGGTTCTCTTCTTGGGCAACTGGCGTGCCGGTCTGGTAGTGGCGAGTGTCATTCCGCTGAGTATGCTCTTTGCCTTTGCTCTGATGAAAGCCTTTGGTGTGGATGGCAACCTGATGAGTCTGGGAGCCATCGACTTCGGAATGATAGTCGATTCGGCGGTTATCATCGTCGAGGCTGTGGTGACACATATCAACAGGGGCGATTTCTCGCAGCCTGGTGTGCGTGCTGCCTATATAGCCCGACATACGGCAGGAGGTGGTTTCGCCCTTACCCAGGCAGAGATGGATGCAGAGGTGCATTATTCCGCCTCGCGTATCAGACAGAGTGCAGCTTTTGGTGAGATTATCATCATGATCGTGTACATTCCGCTGATGACGCTTGTCGGTATCGAGGGAAAGATGTTCCGTCCCATGGCGTTCACCGTGTTCTTTGCCATCTTGGGTGCTTTCATCCTTTCGCTTACCTATGTGCCCATGGCGAGCAGTCTGTTCCTGAGCCGTAAGGTACACACGAAGGCTACTTTTTCCGACCGGATGATCAGTCGGCTTCAGACCTGGTATCGTCCTGTGTTGGAATGGGTGTTGCGCCGTCGCAAGGATGTGATTACCGCAGCCGTGGCACTTTGTTGCGTGAGTGTGGTGGGACTCAAGTTCCTGGGAGGTGAGTTTATTCCAAGTCTCGACGAGGGTGATTTTGCTGTGGAGATGAGTATGGCGCAGGGTACGTCGCTCTCTCAGATGGTGGAAACCTGCACCAAGGCAGAGAAACTCCTGAAGTCTGAATATCCCGAGGTGAAGCAGGTGGTGAGTCGAATCGGTAGTGCGGAGATTCCTACCGACCCGATGCCAGTGGAGCGTGCCGACATCATGGTGGCTCTGAAGCCCAAGGCAGAATGGACTTCGGCAACGACCACCAGCGACCTGATGGAGAAGATGGAGGCTACGCTGAAGAATATTCCCGGTATGGAGGCTGAGTTCTCACAACCCATACAGATGCGTAACAATGAGCTGCTTACGGGTATCAAGCAAGATGTGGCCATCAAGATTTTCGGCGACGACCTCAACACGCTTATCCAGCAGGCAGAGAAGGTGGGCAAGATGATCAGTAGTGTGAGAGGTGTGAGCGGAGTCATGGTGGAACAGGTGGCAGGCTTGCCTCAGATACAGGTGAGGTGCAACCATGAGCGCATGGCGGAGTATGGTGTCAGCGTGGACGATGTGAACCAGGTGCTTGAGACTGCTTTTGCCGGAGGAACAGCAGGAGTTGTGTTTGAGGGCGAGAGAAAGTTTGACATCGTGTTGCGACTCGACAAGGATGTGCGCACCATAGAGGCATTGCAGACGCTTGCCATCCCCGTGAGTGCAGGTCAACAGGAAGGCTCGGCTGCTGTGACTGTTCCTTTGAACCAGTTGGCTGATATCGTCTACGAAACGGCCCCAGCCCAGGTGTCGCATGAGGACGGTGCCCGTCGCATCTATGTGGGATTCAATGTAAAGGGACGCGATGTTCAGAGTACAGTCGATGAGATTCAGCACTTGCTCGACAGCAAGTTGCAGTTGCCCGACGGTTATTATTACACCTATGGCGGAGAGTTCAAGAACCTGCAGAGTGCCGTCAACCGTCTGATGATAGTTGTACCTTTGGCGCTTGTCATCATTCTCTTGCTGCTCTATGCCACGGTGAAGAGTGTCCGCGAGTCGCTCTTTGTTTTCTCTGCCATTCCTTTTGCTGCCATTGGTGGTGTGTGGGCGCTGTGGTTGCGCGACATGCCTTTCTCTATCTCGGCAGGAGTAGGCTTTATAGCGCTCTTTGGCGTGTCGGTGCTCAACGGCATCGTACTTATCGGACAGATGAATCAGATGCAACGGGAGGGCGTGACCGATGTTCAGAAGCGCATCATAGACAGTTGTATGATTCGTCTTCGTCCTGTACTCATGACGGCGCTGGTGGCTTCCATGGGTTTCCTGCCTATGGCGCTCTCACATGGTGATGGAGCTGAGGTGCAGAGACCTTTGGCTACTGTGGTCATAGGTGGACTTATCACCTCCACTTTGCTCACTCTCCTTGTCCTGCCTGCCATCTATAAGACGTTTACGAAGGGAAGTGAAGAATTAATGAAATGAAGAGTGAAAACTTCTAAACCCAGCGAAACTTGAGTAAAAATAAAAAATATGAAACGAATGAATATGATGATAATAGGACTCTGTGGTTTGGCTTTGCTGCCACAGACAGTCCTTTCGCAGACCCGAAAGGTGAGTCTGCAGGAATGTATTAATATGGCTCTGGAGAAGAATCCGCAGATGCAGGTTGCCAATAAATCAGTAGAACGTGCCAAGGCTCTGCAGGGGGCGGCATGGGAGATAGACAAGACCGAACTCTCGCTGTCGCAAGATCCCACATCGGGCGGCAGTCCTGACAATGCTCTTTCCCTGTCGCAGAGTATCGAGTTTCCTACTTATTATATAGCACGCCACAAACAGTTGAAGGCCGAAACGCAAGCAGAGAGAAGTAAGGCTGCTGTGGTTCGCCTGTCGCTCGATAATGATGTGAAGGCAGCTTATTATCAGGCTGTCTATCAGGCAGAAAGACTTCGCGTGTTGGAGAGTCAGGACAGTTTGCTGGCACAGTATCGCACGTTGGCAGAGAAGCGATACAAGGCAGGAGAGACTCGACAGTTGGAACTGCTTTCGGCAGAACGTCTGCAGCGCGAGAACAAGATGGAAGTGTTGGCGGCTCACAACGAGTTGGAGACAGCCCAGCTCTTGCTCTCACGTCTTGTGGGAAGCGTCGAGACGGTGGAGCCAAAGGAAGATTCGTTGTTTCCGCTCGACTGGAAGCAGGCCTCCTATAACTATAGTCAGACCCCCGACGGACAATATTCAGCCGACCGGCTGAAAGCTTCCGAACAGGCTGTACGTGTGGCAAAGAATGGTTTTGCCCCATCGCTCAGTCTTTCATTGCGCAACCAGCTCGTCATCAGTTCCTGGAATCCTTATGACCAGGACAGAAGCCGCTTTGACGGAGGCAACTTCATGGGCTTTGAGGTGGGAGTGGGCATCCCGCTCTTCTATGGTGCCACCCGTGCCAAGGTGAAGGCAGCCAGGAAGGAGCGCGAGATGATAGCCTTGGAGATAAAAGAACAGGAACAACTTCGCCAGCAGGAATATCTCTCAGCTTTGAGCCGAATGAATGCAGCCTATGTGAGATACACCTATTATAATGAGGAAGGCAGAGAGAGGTCGGACAAGATGGCAGAGCAGGGACTCTTGGAATACAGCCAGGGTGAGATTTCCTATCTGGAATACATGAATGTCCTGCAGGAAAGCATCGACCTGCGGCTCAAGCGTGCCTCAGCCCTCAACGATTACAACCAGTGTGTCCTGGTCATGGAGAAACTCTGTGGCAGACAGTGACACGCTTTGAGCCAAAATAGTGCAGCAAAATATACTTCGTGGGGATGTTTATCGTTCAATCGTGTGACGCTTATCGTGAAATATGATGAAAAATCCATTGAAATGCGATAAAAATTTGGTTGTTACGAAATCTTTTATTACTTTTGCCCTCAGAAATGTTTTGAAAAATTCAGCAAAAAACAATAGCGATGAAACAAACAATTTTGGTGACTGGTGGTACAGGCTTTATCGGAAGCCACACCACAGTGGAGTTGCAGCAGGCAGGCTACAACGTAGTGATAGTAGACAATCTGTCCAATTCTAAGATAGAAGTATTGGACGGTATTGAGAAGATAACAGGTGTGCGTCCTGCTTTCGAGCAGGTAGACTTGCGCGACAAGGCTGCCACAGAGGCTGTGTTCCAGAAATATCCTGATATACAAGGCATCATCCACTTTGCTGCCAGCAAGGCAGTAGGAGAGAGTGTGCAGAAACCATTGCTCTATTATCGCAACAATGTGGTTTCGCTCGTCAATCTGCTTGAGCTTATGCCTCAGTATCATGTCAAGGGCATCATCTTCTCGTCTTCCTGCACGGTATATGGACAGCCCAAGCCAGAGAATCTGCCTGTCACCGAGGATGCTCCTCACCAGAAGGCTACTTCTCCTTATGGCAACACCAAGGAAATCAACGAGCAGATTATTGCCGACTATATCCACAGTGGAGCCAATGTGAAGAGTATCGTGCTGAGATATTTCAACCCTATAGGAGCACATCCCAGTGCAGAGATTGGCGAACTTCCTAACGGAGTGCCCAACAATCTCATTCCATACGTCACACAGACAGCCATGGGCATCCGCAAGGAGTTGACCATCTTCGGTAATGACTATGATACTCCCGATGGTACATGTATACGCGACTATATTTATGTAGTCGACCTTGCCAAGGCTCATGTGGCAGCCATGGCCCGTGTGCTCGATCAGGAGACTGAACCAATAGAGTATTTCAACATCGGCACAGGCAAGGGTAACTCTACTCTCGAAATCGTAGAGACCTTTGAGCGTGCCACAGGTGTGAAGCTCAACTGGAAGTATGGTCCTCGCCGTGAGGGCGATATCGAGAAGATATGGGGCGACTGTACCAAGGCCAATAAGGTGTTGGGATGGAAGGCTGAGGCCAACCTCGATGAGGTGCTTGCCTCTGCGTGGAAATGGCAGCAAAAACTGAGAGCTGACGGCATCATGTAATGCATAAGCGTTAAATATTCTGAAAAGTGAGAACTTTGGTCGGTGATAAAGGCCATAGTTCTCACTTTTTTATTAATTTTGCAAAAAGGAATATTTAAACACGTATACGTATATGAGAAGAATCTTACTTACTTTTTTGTTTGCACTAAGCTTGATGGCTGTCTTGCCACAGCGTATGAGCGCAGCTGCAAATATTGAAATTATAGATAATGACTTCCAGCAGATTACCGTAACGGTAACCAGCGCAGGGGTGTTGCATGTCACAGGAGCCAACGGTTATGTGCTGCAGGTTTATAATGTGCTTGGCGTAAGGGTTGCTTCTATCAAGGTGGAAGGCAACGACAAGCGTATAGACTTGCCGCTGAAGTCGGGCTGTTACATTGTCAAGGTAGGCAATGTGGTACGCAAGATTTCTATCAACCGATAGGTCTTTCTTCCTGGCATTGCTGTGGGCTATTGCCGTTTTTGCCCTTACTGGATGCCAGGAACATGAGCCTAATTCCAACAGGTGGGTGACTGTTGAGTCGTTCAGAGAATTCTCTGAACCAGGACAGACCATCAATTCGCACCGTATACGTAATTTTATCGACAGCCTGATGAGGGCAGACAAGGATGCTACGACGGCAGATCATCGTACCCGCAGCTATTATATGAATGAAGGAAAGTTCTTGTGGATTGACCGCAAGGGCGTGGATGGTCGTGCCGATACCTTGCTCTACTGGCTAAGGGGAGTAGGCGATATGGGATTCTCTACCCGCCGTTTCTGTGTGGGGAGTCTGGAACAAGACCTTCGTTCTGTCCGCACGCTTCAGCTCGACAGTACGCAGCAGGGTAATGTTAATGCCGTATTGGCACGACTGGAATATCGGCTCACCAAGGCTTACTTCCGTTATGTGGCTGGTCAGCGTTTCGGTTTTACCAATCCCTCTTATCTCTTGAATCGGCTTGACACGATAGAGCCAAGTCGTTACGACTCTGTGAAACGTCCGGTTCGCTATCGTGGTCTCTTCGATATTCCTGTGGATCGTGTAGGTCGCGACTTCTTTCTCATGGCAGTACGCAAGGTGGAAGTCGACTCCTTGGGCGTTTTCCTCTCTGAGGTGCAGCCTCGCAGTGAGTTCTATCGAGCCCTGCAGAAACGGCTGACGGAGGTGCGGGGTGACAAGAACCTGCGTGCCAAGATACTCTGCAACATGGAACGTTGCCGGTGGAGGGAGAAAGATCCCATGCAGAACCATAGCAAGTATGTAGTGGTCAATATTCCTTCGATGCACCTCATGGCCATCGATCATCACGACACACTCTCCATGCGCATTGGTTTTGGCAGTCTGAAGACCAAGACTCCGCTGCTTACCTGCCGTATCAAGTATATGGAGGTGAACCCGCAATGGGTGATTCCACGAAGCATCATCGACAAGGATGTGGCGCATCATGCGGGCGACTGGCATTATTTCCAAAGCCGCAACTACTATGTGGTGGACCGCAAGACGGGTAAGCCTGTTGACTTCTCACAGGTCAGCTTCTCTATGTTGCGCAATCATAACTACAGCGTAGTACAGCGAGGAGGCAAGGGCAACAGCTTGGGCCGGCTCATATTCCGGTTTGACAATAATTTTTCAGTCTTCCTTCACGATACCTCAAGTAAGGGAGTCTTCAGCCGTGAAGACCGCAGTGTGTCGCATGGCTGTGTGAGGGTAGAGAAACCCTACGAGCTTGGTGTCTTCCTGATGCACGAGAAGAACCAGCAACTCATGGACAAGTTGAAGTACTCGATGACAGCCGACAGTCTTGCCAACAGACGTATGATAGTGAGGAGCATCAAGGTGGACCCTCAGGTGCCACTTTATATCACCTACCTCACCCTTTATCCGATGGCAGGTGGGCGCATGGCAGAGTATGCCGATATCTATGGCTTTGACAAGGTGATATACTCAGCATTGCAGCCTTATCTATAATAAAAAACAAACAGAATGATGATAAGTGACAAGGAAATGACCGACATGATAGCCGATGCCCGCACCCGGCGTGAGGGTTTTGAGGCTCTTGTGCGCCAGTATAGCGAACCGCTGTACTGGAAGATTCGTCATATTGTCATCACTCATGAAGATGCCGATGATGTGTTGCAGAATACTTTTCTGAAAATATGGAAGAGTCTTGATTCCTTTCAGGGCAAGTCTTCTCTTTCCACCTGGCTTTATCGCATCGCCATCAACGAGGCCTTGGATTTTCTGCGCCATCAGCGCCAGTCAGCCATGTCGAGTGTCGACGACAATAAGAAAGTTGCCAATCAACTGATGGCAGACGACTATTTTGATGGCGACCGAATGCATGCTTGGTTGCAGGAGGCTGTGGCTCAGTTGCCAGAAGTGCAGCGCACGGTGTTTGTCATGAAATACTTCGACGAGATGAAGTATTCCGAGATTAGTGAGGTCTTAGGAACGAGCGAAGGCGCCCTCAAGGCTTCTTACCACCTGGCAGTGAAAAAAATAACAGAATATTTGAAGCGGTTTAATTAAACCAAATGTTTTTTGAATCGTCTATATATAATAAGGAGAAAAAATATGATAAAAGAAGAACAGATATTGAAATCCAGGTATGGCACCCAGAGTCCTTTCCGTGTGCCTGAAGGCTATTTTGACGAGCTTGCATCGCGTGTCATGGCTTCGGTTCCAGAATCGCAGCCTGCTCTCAATATGCAGTCTGAGTCTGCCTTTAAGGGTGCCCGTATTGTTCCGATGTGGCGTCGTGCAGTAGTGCGCAAGGTGGCAGTTATAGCCGGTGTGGTTCTTTTGTTGGGAGGAGCTTCCGTAGGTATCGGTACTTTTCTTTCTTCACGACAGGCGGGCAAGTCTGTGGCAAGTGGGGGATGGGCTTCGGTCATGCATTCGGAGGATAACTCCTTTGATGAGGCTGCCGACTATGCGATGCTTGACAATCAGGACATCTATGCCTCTCTGCTGTCAGATTCGTCAGGTTTTTAAATGATCAGTTTTAATGGTAAAAGTAAAATGAAATCTAAGATGATAATCGCCTTTTTGAAGCGAACCGTTCTTGTGACTATGCTGTTGGTCTTCGGACTTTCCACAGCTACTGCGCAGCATAAGAAACGTCCTCATTTCGACCCGAAACGTTTCGAGGCGGAGTTGGAGCAGTTTATCACTACCAATGCTTGTCTTACGCCAGGAGAGTCGGCAAAGTTTTTCCCCGTTTATCGACAGATGATGAAGCGTCAGCGTATGATATTCGACGAGATGCGCCGTTTGCATCACATAGATACTCGTGACAATGAGACTTGCGCCAATGCCATCCGTCGTCAGGATGAGTTGGATGTGGAGATCAAATTGTTGCAACAGGAGTATCATTCCCGTTTTATGCTCATCCTTCCTGCTGGCAAGGTGATGCGCATCATCAAGGCAGAGGAAAAATTCCATCGGCAGATGTTCAAGCGTATGCGTGCTCAATGATGCAGAGGAAAGAAGCTTCTTCATGAAGCGTTTACCGTCATATAAAGAAAAGGCTATGCCGCAGGATTTGTCCTGTAAGGCATAGCCTTTTTTCTGTCATTATCAAAGTTTTCTTATTTAAAGTTTTGTTGTCTCAGAAATAAATTATAACTTTGCACGTCAGAAAAGAAAATTATATAATTTATATATTTATGTACAGGACAAACACTTGTGGAGAGCTTCGACTCTCTGATGCCGGCAAGGAAGTGACTCTTGCCGGATGGGTACAGCGCACAAGAAAGATGGGTGGTATGACCTTCGTAGACTTGCGCGACAGATATGGCATCACTCAGTTGGTTTTCAATGAGGCCGATGATAAGTCATTATGTGATGCAGCCAACAAGTTGGGACGCGAATACTGCATCCAGGTGAAGGGTGTGGTAAGCGAGCGTCAGAGCAAGAACCCAAAGATGGATACTGGCGACATCGAGATTTTGGTAAAGAGTCTGCAGGTGCTCTCTGAGAGTGCCACACCTCCTTTCACTATTGAGGACAATACCGATGGCGGTGATGATATTCGTATGAAATATCGTTATCTCGACTTGCGCCGTCCTGCTGTTCGCAAGAATTTGGAGTTGCGTCACCGTATGACAATCCTTATCCGCAACTTCCTCGACAATTATAACTTCATGGAGGTGGAGACACCTATCCTTATTGGTAGTACACCAGAGGGTGCACGCGACTTTGTTGTGCCTTCACGCATGAATCCAGGCCAGTTCTATGCTTTACCTCAGAGTCCTCAGACACTGAAGCAGCTCCTGATGGTGGCTGGTTTCGACCGCTATTTCCAGATAGCCAAGTGCTTCCGCGATGAGGACCTTCGTGCAGACCGTCAGCCTGAGTTTACACAGATAGACTGCGAGATGAGTTTCGTCGATCAGGATGACGTTATCGACCTCTTCGAGGAAATGGCTCGTCATCTCTTCCGCGAGATTCGAGGTGTAGAGTTGCCTAAGCTTCAGCAGATGACATGGCATGAGGCTATGAAGCGCTTCGGTAGTGATAAGCCCGATTTGCGTTTCGGTATGGAGTTCGTAGAGCTCAAGGATGCATTTGCCGGTAAGGGCAGTTTCTCTGTGTTCGATGAGGCTAAGTATATTGGCGGTATCTGTGTGCCAGGTTGTGCCGACTATAGTCGCAAGCAGCTCAACGAGCTGACCGATTTCGTAAAGCGTCCACAGGTAGGCGCCAAGGGTCTGGTTTACATCAAGTATAATGCCGACGGCACCGTGAAGAGCAGCATCGACAAGTTCTATTCTTCTGAGGAGTTGGCAGAGATCAAGACCGTGATGGGAGCCAAAGATGGCGACTTGGTATTGATTCTCAGTGGTGACAATGCCAACAAGACCCGTATCCAGCTCTGCTCTCTTCGTCTTGAGATGGGCGATCGTCTTGGTCTTCGCGATAAGAATGTATTCAAGTGCCTCTGGATTATTGACTTCCCTCTCTTTGAGTGGAGCGACGAGGAGCAGCGTCTTATGGCTACCCACCATCCATTCACTATGCCTAATCCTGATGACATCCCATTGCTGGATGAGCATCCCGAGCAGGTACGTGCCAAGGCTTACGACTTCGTATGTAATGGTATCGAGGTTGGCGGCGGCTCACTCCGTATCCACGATACCAAGTTGCAGGAGAAGATGTTTGAGGTTCTCGGCTTCACTCCCGAACGTGCAGAGGCTCAGTTTGGCTTCTTGATGAATGCCTTTAAGTATGGTGCGCCACCTCACGCAGGTCTGGCATTTGGACTCGACCGCTTCGTCAGCATCATGGCCGGTCTCGACAGTATTCGCGACTGTATTGCTTTCCCAAAGAACAATTCAGGTCGTGACGTGATGCTCGATGCGCCTTCAGCCATTGATCAGAAGCAGCTTGATGAGCTGCAGATCAGTGTTGATGTTAAAGAGTAATAATTCTTATAAAAATTCTGCTATAGATACCGCATTTGCTTGATATATATCAAAAAATGCGGTATTTTCTTTGAAACAATGACAGATTTAGCTTGAAAATCGTGATATAATCGAATAAAAGTATTAAATTTGCAAAAAAATATAATACAAAACTCCTGATTAGAGCGAGATTTATTAAATTTTTACTAAGAACATGGCAGAAAAGAAAACAACAAAGACAGCTGTTAAGAAGACAACTACCGCTACAGCTGCAAAGAAGGCTCCAGCAACCAAGAAGGCTACTGCAGCAAAGAAAGAGGTTCTTTACTTGAATGAGGAGAACGCAGGTTTCAAGGCTGGTGATGTTTATCAGGCATTGGCAGCAGCAGGTAAGGCTCTCTCGCTTGCAGAGATTGCTAAGGCTGCTAAGATTACCGCAGAGGATGCACTCTTGGGTATAGGATGGCTCCTGAAAGAGGGTAAGATTAAGAATGAGGACAACAAGTTGGTTCTCGCTTAAATAGAACACTACAGGAAGGACCGCACCTCTATCAAAAATAGTTGGGTGCGGTCTTTTTTTTTTGCCTTTGGCGTTAATGGTTATTTCAAATATAATTCTGTTTTCATGAACTATGATCGTGAGATTCTTGCTGTGCTGACTCAGGCAGGAGAGAAGGGTCTCAAATTGGAACATATAGTACGGCACGTGTACAATGCCTGTAATTCAATGTTTACTCCGTTGAATTACAAGGATGTCTATGCATATGTGTCGCAGTATTTGGTGAAGAGCAGTAAGCTGCAGGGCTCGTGTGTTCAGAAGGCAGGTTACGGTGTTTATCGGCTTAATCTTGCCACGACGGAGGCGCAGCAGCTCATGTTGCAGTTTGGCAGTCATCCTGTACCGGAAGAGGTGTCGGAGAAGAGTTCTGTTGACTCTTCGCTTTCTCTCTTCGGAGATGATGATTTTTAGAAGGATATGGCATTGCTCATCAAGGCAATGCTTTTTTTATATATTGAACTTTAGCAAGTTTAGAAGTTATCACTCCCTTCGGTCGTTAGAAGTTATAGAAGTTAAATGGAAACAAAAAAAGTCTATGTCAAGAAGACATAGACTTCAATTTTGTACACCCTTAGGGGTTCGAACCCTAGACCCACTGATTAAGAGTCAGTTGCTCTACCAACTGAGCTAAGG
>OIBF01000035.1_pt1 | contig 57470 bp, 39 predicted proteins | sample 1580921 | NCBI WGS metagenome assembly OIBF01 (sample SAMEA3882506, study PRJEB24775) | human gut metagenome | biome: human-associated habitat; feature: intestine environment; material: feces | place: Netherlands | collected 2009/2010
TAGGAGTTACAGATACATCCATAGAGGTAAACAGGTTGAAACGTGTAATGTTAGACGGACCATAAACCTTCTTCAAGTTCACGAACTCGCTTACTGGAGACATGGTGCCATCAGAACAACGGACATAAATCTTGCTCAGATCATCTGGACGCATACGACTCTCAGGACCAGCCTGAATCATCACACGGTAGAGCTTACCGTAGGCATTGAAGTTAGATGCGTAGAGACCGCCGAGGTAACCCTGCATTACAGACAACACAGAAGATGGAGAGATACCAGCCTGCTTGGTCTTGGCAACATCTACATCCACCATATACTGAGGATAGTTAGGGTTGTACTGAGTCTGAGCGGTCTGGATTTCAGGACGCTTGTTCAACTCAGACAGGAACTTCTTCACATTATCATAGAACTTGTTCAAGTCACCACCGGTCTTATCCTGCATAGTCATGGTGATACCATTCTGTACAGAGAAACCGGAAATCATAGGTGGAGCGAAGGCAAGAACCTGTGCATCCTTGATGGCAGCAGTCTGCTTGTAAATCATACCCAATACAGAAGTAGATTCCATAGGGTTGACAAACAATGCCTCAATACCGCCACCCGTACAAGCCTCCTTGATACGGTGGAAGAATCCACCCGGACGCTCCTCGAATGGCTTCAACTTTACGATGATGGTACCCTGGTTAGAACCAGCACCACCAATAAAGCTATAACCCATGATGGCGTTACGGGTTGCGATGGCTGGGTTGTTAGCCAGCATCTTATCCACCTGCTCCACTACCTCGGAAGTACGTTCCTGAGTTGTTCCAGGAGCGGTAGAGATACATGCGAAGATTGTACCAGTATCCTCATCAGGCACCAGACCCGTCTTGGTAGTACCCATCAGGGCAACCAAGCCCACGATGCTGACAGCCACCAAGCTACCAGCGATAATGCCATGACCGATAACCCACTGTACACCTTTCTTATATTTATTGGTAATTTTATCAAACTGATAGTTGAACCCAGCATGGAAGCGGTCGATAAGCGACAACTTCTTCTCGCCATGCTCCTCATCATGTGGTTTCAATAACACCGCACAAAGAGCAGGAGACAAAGTCAACGCGTTGACAGCAGAGATGACGATTGACACCGCCATGGTAACACCGAACTCACGATAGAAGTAACCAGATGTTCCACCGATGAATGATACAGGAACGAACACGGCTGACATCACCAATGTAATAGAGATGATAGCGCCTGAGATTTCATTCATCGCATCAATAGAAGCTGTAAGGGCGCTCTTGTAACCCTGGTCGAGTTTAGCATGAACCGCCTCGACCACCACAATGGCATCGTCGACCACAATCGCAATGGCCAACAACAAAGCGGAGAGCGTCAGCAAGTTGATAGAGAATCCGAACACCCACAGGAAGAAGAATGCACCAACCAAAGCCACTGGTACGGCAATCATAGGAATCAAGGTAGAACGGAAATCCTGCAAGAAGATATATACCACGATGAATACCAATACCAAGGTGATAATCAAGGTAAAGATTACCTCTTCGATAGATGCGAACAAGAATTCGGTAACATCCATCAGAATCACATTCTTCAATCCAGGAGGATAACTCTTCTCCAGTTCATTCAACTCCTTCTTTACATCACTTGCAATCTGGGTAGCATTGGAACCGGCAATCTGCTGAACCATACCCATCACGGCAGGCTGACCATCATTGAGCAGGTTTACGTTATACTGCAAACCACCCAACTCAACCTTGGCAATTTCGCCGAGGCGGAGAGTCTGACCGGAAGTATTGCTCTTGATGAGAATGTTCTCATACTCCAATGGAGTCTTCAAACGACCCTTATAACGCAAGGTATATTCATACTGCATATCAGAACTCTCACCGAAGCTACCAGGAGCAGCCTCGATATTCTGCTCTGCCAAAGCCTGAGAAACATCAGAAGGAACCAGTCCGAATTCCTTCATCTTCTCTGGCTTCAACCAAATACGCATAGAGTAGTTACGGGTAGAAGGGCTCTGCACATCACCCACACCATTGATACGCTTCAACTGAGGAACGACGTTGATCAAGGCGTAGTTGGTAACAAACTGGTCGTCGTAACGGCCATCGTCTGTGGTCAGAGCGAACATGATCACGTTGGAACTCTGACGCTTGGTTACGGTCACACCCACCTTGGTAACCTCGGCTGGCAGCAATGACTGTGCCTGGGACACACGGTTCTGCACGTTTACGGCAGCCATATCAGGGTCAGAACCCTGCTTAAAGTATACAGTGATGCTGGCATAACCAGAGTTGGAAGCCTGAGAAGTCATGTAAGTCATGTTCTCCACACCATTGATACTCTCCTCCAAAGGAGCGATAACTGAGTTCAACACCGTCTGAGCATCAGCACCTTGATAGGTGGTAGACACCGAGATGGTAGGCGGCGCGATGTTCGGATACTGCTCAATAGGCAGCGACACCAAGCCGATAGTACCCAGCAAGACGAAGAAGATAGAAACTACCGTCGAGAGTACTGGGCGTTTTATAAAGTTTGTAAATGACATAATTTACCTATTTTCCTTAGACCTTATAATATATTACTTCTTTCCGCCCATAGCTGTAGCGAATGCGTGAGCATTGTCCTGAGACTCACTCAACTTGGCAGCCTCAGCAATTTTCTGGTTGTAACGCTCCAGCGTGATAGGCTTGATCTGCTGACCATCGGTCAACTTGGTGATACCCTTCAAAACGATGCGGTCACCTACATTGAGGCCAGAAGTTACGATATAGTTCTTGCCATCATCCTGTGGATTTACCTTGATCTCAGAATACTTCACCTTGTTATCCTTGGTTACTACGTAAACGAAGATCTTGTCCTGAACCTGTGAGCAAGCCTCCTGAGGGATGACGATAGCACTGTTATGATCGTTAGGAACAACGATAGAACCAGCACCACCACTCTTCAGCAACTTCTCCGGATTAGGGAAGTGAGCGATGAGAGAGATAGAACCAGAAGTTGCATCGATGACACCACTCATCTTGACAACCTTACCTGGATGATTATAGATAGAACCGTCAGCCAACTGCAACTTAACTGCAGGGAATGCGGCGATGGCAGCCTGAATACTGCCATTGGTCTTAGACATATTCAAAATCTGAGACTCGGAGAGTGAGAAGAACACCTCCATGGTGCTGATGTTGGAAACTGTAGTAAGAGCCTGACCTGAAGCGCTTACCAAAGCACCTACCTTGAAAGGCAAGCTGCCAACAACACCTGCAGAAGGACTGGTAACAGTACACCAAGCCAACTGCTCGCGAGCTGAAGCCAAAGCCGCCTCAGTCTGCGCTACCTGAGCCTTAGCTGTAGCATAGCTGTTGGCTGCAGTAGAAAGCTCATACTGACCAATAATCTTGCTGTCGAAGAGCTTCTTGTTGTTCTCGTAAGTCAACTTAGCTGTGTTAGCCTGTGCCTTCGCTGTATTCACAGCTGCTGCAGCAGAGCGAACGGCAGCCTGATAAGTCTCGCTGTCGATAGAGAAAAGAGGCTGACCTGCAGAAACAGTCTGACCCTCATGTACAAACACCTTTGTTATGAAACCCGAAACTTTCGGACGAACCTCTACATCCTGAATACCTTTAATTGTAGCAGGATAAGTAGTCTGCAAAGCGGCGCTGGTAGTTCCTATAGTCACTACAGCAAACTCATCATCGCCGAAGTTAGGCAGACCGCCCTTCTTGCTTCCGCCACATGATGTTAAAGTTGCGAGAGCTGCAAGAGCTGCAACAAACAAAACGTTTTTAATCTTCATACCTATTTATTTAAATACAATTGTTATTATTATTAATCTGTTATTCAACATGCCACTACAGCACATTGTCATTGCCTTTTTACAAGTAATCCGACTTTCTTACGTCGAAAACTCAAAATATCAATAGAGTTTTTAAAGGTGGTGCAAAATTACTAATATTATAGCAATATTGTACATTTGCCAAGTGTATTTTAACATTAATTATTTTGTATTTAGAGTTTTCCTCATGTAAGGAGCCTATTAAGCCTAATCTTGCCATCTATTAAGGCCAACACCGGTCGTCTATTAAGACCGAGCTTGGTCATCTATTAAGGCCAACATCGGTCTTTATAGGTGACGAAGCTCAGTAACAGAAGACGAGGGGCATTTCCTGCTTTTTCATTTTTCCAACTGTGGAAATTTTCTTTTCCAACTATCTCTTACGGAAAAGCCAGTTACTCTATCAGTCCGTGCTCCTTGGCTTTCTGCATAAGCAATTCCATGAGGGGCTCACGCTCATTAGCCACCTTGCCATCCAGCACAGCGTCCTTGAGAGTCTGCTTCAGCGCTCCTACCTCAGGACAGGAGCCCAAATGGAATATTTCCATGATTTCCCTGCCATCTATACAAGGCTGGAACAGTCGCTTGTAGTCGCGCACCTTCAAGTCGGCAATCTTTTCGCGCACCAAGCGGAAATTATCCAGGAAGTGCTGTTTGCGCACTTGGTTTTTGCTGGTAATGTCGGCTTCGCAAAGTGTCATCAAGTCGTCAATATCATCGCCGGCATCGTTCAGAAGTCGACGCACAGCGCTGTCGGTCACTTCCTCGTCGGAAATAACAATAGGCCTCATGTGCAACTCTACGAGTTTCTGCACATATTTCATCTTGGCATCCATGGGCAACTTCATGCGACGGAACATCGAAGGAATCATTCTGGCTCCCACGACATTATGGTTACGGAAAGTCCAGCCTGCCTGATTGTCCCATCGCTTGCTGCGTGGTTTGCCTATGTCATGAAGCAAGGCAGCCCAGCGCAACCAAAGGTTAGAGGTTTGACGGCAAACATTTTCGAGCACCTCCATCGTATGGTCATAGTTGTTCTTATGCGAGCGACCGCAACGTGTCTCCACCTTGTCAAGCTCACAAAGTTCGGGCATGATGAGCTGCAGAAGCCCTGTATCCTTGAGATAATAGAATCCACAACTGGGATGAGGCGAAAGCATAATCTTGTTCATCTCGTCGGCTATGCGCTCACCGCTGATAATCTTCAGTCGGTCGGCATTGCGCGAGAGTGCCTCGTAGGTTTCATCCTCTATCTGAAAGTTGAGCTGAGTGGCGAAACGCACACAACGCATCATGCGCAAAGGATCATCGCTGAAGGTAATATCTGGATCAAGTGGTGTTGCCACAATTCCGTCTTCCAGGTCATAGACTCCATCAAAGGGATCAACCAGTTCACCAAAGCGCTCGCTGTTGAGACACACAGCCAGCGCATTGATGGTAAAGTCACGACGGTTCTGATCGTCCTCGAGCGTTCCATCCTCCACAATGGGCTTGCGCGAATCGTGATTATAACTCTCTTTACGTGCACCGACAAACTCGACCTCTATATCACGATACTTCACCTGTGCAGTGCCAAAGTTGCGGAATACAGACAGATGAGCCTTCCTGCCCAGTTTCTGTTTAAGAGCAGAAGCCACCTTTATGCCGCTTCCCACCACCACAACGTCAATATCATTGGAAGGCCGTTCCAGGAAAAGGTCTCTCACATATCCGCCTACCACATAGCATTCCAGTCCCAAGCTGTCTGCTGCCTGTGATATAAGATGAAAAATGTCTTTATCAAGTATTTTTGCCAGTTCGGCATTGGATAGATTTCTCATTTCTATATAATTTCGGACTGCAAAGTTACTGCAAATCGAAGACAATACAAAATAAAAAAGGATTTTTTTGTTTTTATTGTTGAGATGCAGCGTAACTTATCTAAAGTTACTGCAAATCGAAGACAATACAAAATGCTTCGCCACTTATTTTTATACAATATATTTGGCTATTTCATCAGAAATGCTTAAATTTGCAGCGATTTTCGAAAATATTATGGCAGATTCAGCAAAAACAGAGCAGCAGTTTAAGGACGTCCTGACAGAGTGCAGAACGCTTTTCCAAAAGAAACTGCACGACTACGGCGCATCATGGCGCATCCTGCGTCCCTCTTCGCTTACCGACCAGCTTTATATCAAGGCCAAGCGCATCCGCTCACTTGAAATAAAGAAAGAGTCGCTCGTGGGCGAAGGCATCCGACCCGAATTCATCGCCCTCATCAACTACGGCATCGTGGGCATCATACAGCTCGAGAAAGGTTATGTGGACGAGGTGGACATCACTTCCGACGAAGCATTGCAACTATACGACAAGTATGCCCTTGAGGCTCTGCAGCTCATGACACGAAAGAACCACGACTATGATGAGGCATGGCGCTCTATGAGAGTGAGCAGCTATACCGACTTCATCCTCACCAAGATACAGCGAGTAAAGGAAATAGAAGACATTCAGGGCGACACACTCGTTTCGGAAGGCATAGATGCCAACTATATGGACATCATCAACTATGCCGTTTTCGGAGTCATCAAGATGAGTGAAGAGTAAAGAATGACGACTGAGAAATGAGGAATGAAGAATAAGGCAACACAAATCATCAGGAACACGGCAGTCAACATAGGGCGGCTGCTCATGGCGGCGACTTTCATCTTCTCCGGATACGTGAAGGCCATCGACCCATTGGGCACACAATACAAACTCGCCGACTACCTGCAGGCAATGGGGATAGGAAGTTTTCTGCCCGAATGGACGCTGCTCGTTGGAGCAGTTCTACTGGCTGCGCTGGAGTTCTCGTTGGGCATCTTCCTGTTGTTTGCCATCAGAAGACACCTCGTCTCAAAGATTGTGCTCGCGCTGATGAGCATCATGACCCTGCTCACCCTGTGGATAGTCATCGCCAACCCCGTGAAAGACTGCGGATGCTTCGGCGATGCAGTCGTACTGAGCAACGGACAGACCTTCATCAAGAACATCATCCTGCTCGCCATAGCACTCATGCTGCAGAAATGGCCTACAAGCATGGTGAGGTTCGTATCGAAGAAAGCACAATGGATCGTCATCAACTATACGGTCATCTTCGCCTTGGCACTCAGCGCATGGAGTCTGTGGGACTTACCCCTGTTCGATTTCCGTCCCTACCACGTGGGAGCCAACATAGCACAGGGAATGAAGATTCCACAAGGTGCGCCACAACCGCAGTTCGAGACGACATTCATACTCGAGAAGAACGGTCAGCAAAAGGAATTCACCCTCGACAACTATCCAGACTCCACATGGACTTTCGTCGACTCGAAAACCGTACAGACAGCCGAAGGATACGTGCCACCGATACACGACTTCAGCATACAGGACAACAAAACGGGTGAAGACATTACACAAGAGGTGCTGAACGATACAGGTTACACCTTCCTGCTCATCTCGCCCACCCTGACTTACGCCGACGATTCCAACTTCGGCAGAATAGACCAGATATACGAGTTTGCACAAGACTATGGCTATCGGTTCATCTGTCTCACGGCAAGTTCAGACAAAGACATCGCCAAATGGCAGGACATCACAGGAGCAGAATATCCCTTCTACACTACCGATGCCACAACCCTGAAGACGATGATAAGAAGCAACCCCGGACTGATGCTCCTGCACCATGGAACCATCATACAGAAATGGAGCCACAACAAGCTGCCACAGCCCGAGGAACTCAATCAGCCCTTGGAGAAAAGCGCATTGGGCAAGATGCCATCCGACAGCATACCACGCAAGATCCTACTCATGCTCATGTGGTTTGTGCTGCCCCTCACACTCCTCGCCATCGCCGACAGACTATGGGCTTGGACAACATGGGTGAAAAAGAAGAAAGAGAATGCTAACAAGATAATATCAACTTTTAACAAAAAAGAAAAGAAAATGAGAAAGAAAATTGTAGCAGGCAACTGGAAAATGAACATGAACCTGCAAGATGGTGTAGCTCTCGCTAAGGAAATCAACGAGGCTTTGGTAGCAGACAAACCAAACTGCGACGTTATTATCTGCACTCCATTCATCCACTTGGCTTCAGTAGCTCAGGTCTTGAATGCAGAGGTAGTAGGTCTTGGTGCAGAGAACTGCGCAGACAAGGAGAAAGGCGCTTACACCGGTGAAGTTTCAGCAGAAATGGTAAAGAGCACAGGTGCTCAGTATGTCATTCTCGGTCACTCAGAGCGTCGCCAGTACTATGGTGAGACTGCAGAAATCTTGAAAGAGAAGGTAGAGTTGGCTCTGAAGAACGGCTTGAAGGTAATCTTCTGCTGCGGCGAGACTCTCGAGGAGCGCGAGGCCGAGAAGCAGAACGAGGTTGTAAAGGCAGAGCTTGAGGGTTCAGTATTCCACCTCGACGCAGAGGCTTGGAAGAACATCATCCTCGCCTACGAGCCAATCTGGGCTATCGGTACAGGCAAGACTGCCACATCCGACCAGGCTGAGGAAATGTTGGCTTACATCCGCTCTATCGTAGCAGAGAAGTATGGCAACGAGGCTGCAGAGGAAACATCTATCCTCTATGGCGGAAGCTGCAAGGCAAGCAATGCTCCAGAGCTCTTTGCTAAGCCAAATATCGACGGCGGTTTGATTGGTGGCGCTTCTTTGAAGGCAGCTGACTTCAAGGGCATCATCGACGCTTGGAAGAAGTAATTTCTGAAAAGCTAACAGAATCATTACATATTGTCAGCATGGGCTACTGCTGCCTCGCATCAAATACGGGGCAGCAGAAAGTCCATAGCTGATATTTCCATTTTTATCAAAAACATTAAAATCATCATGAAGCAATTCGTCATCGTACTTATCGCAGCACTCTGCTCTGCCACTATGGCTCATGCGCAGAAGTATCTCGACCACTTGCAGCAACGAACCCCAGGACAGGGAACTGTTACCGTGAAACAGAGCAAGGAAATCGACGAATTGGTCAATGGCAAGGCTGCAAAACCACAGGCAGACAAGCAGAAGACAGAAACGTCACAAAAGGCCAACCCTCAGCATCACGAAGAGGGACAAAACAAGAAGCCCGCTCCCGACTCGGTAAAGAAACAACAAACACCCGATACTGCCAAGAAAGCTGAACACAGCAATACAGAGGGCAAAAATAACGAAGAAACAGATACACCTGCAGTCGACATGCACAAGAAAGTGATGCGTGGAAGCTACAAGGTTACAGGATATAGAGTACAGGCTTATGCCGGAGGCAACTCACGAAACGACCGACTGAAGGCAGAACGAATAGGAAACGCCATCAAAATGCGTTATCCCGACCAGCCCGTATACGTACATTTCTATTCACCAAGATGGATCTGCCGCGTGGGCAACTTCCGCTCTCTCGAAGAGGCACGGAAGATGCTTGCCAAGGTAAAGGCCATGGGCTACAGACAAGCCTGTCTGGTGAAGGGAAAAATCACAGTACAATATTAAGCACACTAAAGTAAAATCATGAATCCAGAAACAGAATTTCGCGAAGGCCTCGACGAACTGGCCGTACACTACAAAGAAGTACTCAAACTATTGGGCGAAGACCCTGAGCGTGAGGGACTCGTCAAGACACCGATGCGAGTGGCCAAAGCCATGCAGGTGCTTACACGCGGATACACACAAGACCCTCACAAGGTCCTGACTGACGCACTCTTTGCCGAGAAATACGACCAGATGGTCATCGTCAAGGACATCGACTTCTTCTCGATGTGCGAACACCACATGCTGCCATTTTATGGCAAGGCTCACGTGGCATACATCCCCAACGGACACATCACAGGACTGAGCAAGATAGCCCGCGTGGTGGACATCTACAGCCATCGTCTTCAGGTGCAGGAGCGCCTCACACAGCAAATCAAGGACTGCATACAGGAAACCCTCAAACCTCAGGGCGTGATGGTAGTCATAGAAGCCAAGCATATGTGCATGCAGATGAGAGGTGTGGAAAAGCAGAACAGCATCACGACAACAAGCGACTATAGTGGTGTATTCAACTCTCTCAACACCCGGCAGGAATTCATGAACCTCCTGAGAGGTGAAAGCAAGAGAATCTAAATATAGTGTTCCGTGTTTAATGTTTAGCTTGTACTTATGGATGCTAACATTCAACACGAAATACTAAACATTAAACACTAAACACAATGATGAAATTTATCTCGTGGAACGTGAACGGCCTGCGCGCCTGTGTCGGTAAAGAGTTTGAACAACAGTTCAAACAGCTCGATGCCGATTTCTTCTGTCTGCAGGAAACCAAGATGCAGCAAGGTCAACTCGACTTAAGCTTTGACGGTTACGAAAGTTACTGGAACTATGCCGAGAAGAAAGGCTATTCTGGCACAGCTATTTACACCAAGCATAAGCCATTGGGAGTAAGCTACGGCATGGGCATCGAAGAGCACGATCACGAGGGACGCATCATCACCTTAGAGTACGAAGACTTCTATCTCGTTACCGTCTACACTCCAAACTCTCAGAACGAATTGCGTCGGCTCGACTACAGAATGACATGGGAAGAAGACTTCCGCAAGTTTCTCAAAGACCTCGATGCCAAGAAACCCGTCATCGTATGCGGCGACATGAACGTGGCTCATCAGGAAATAGATATCAAGAATCCGAAGACAAACCGACGCAATGCTGGCTTTACCGATGAGGAGCGCGAAAAGATGACACAGTTATTAGAAGCTGGTTTCATAGACACCTTCCGCTACAAGCATCCGGAAGACGTCACCTATTCATGGTGGTCGTACCGTTTCCGTGCCCGTGAGAAGAATGCAGGCTGGCGTATCGACTATTTCCTTGTTTCCGAACGTCTGAAGGAAAAGATCAGCGAGGCTTCTATCCTCACCGACTTCATGGGCAGTGACCATTGCCCTGTAGAACTCGACTTGAAATTCTCATGATGAGGCAAGGAAAGTCTTTTCTATGGTGCATTCCTTAACGTTAAATACAGAACATTGAACATTAAGCGAGGAACAGCAAGCGATGAACATCAAGCGGTGAACTGCATACCCAGCAATAAAACACTTGTCTTAACTTCTTAACTCCTTAACTTCTTAACTCCTTAACCTAATATAATAAGGTAAAAGAGCAGAATGTCCATCAAGAATCGCTAAAAAAGCAAAGATGTATGCGAAAAAACTGCAAAAAACGATTAAATATTTGTTCATTTCAAAATAATATCATACCTTTGCAACCGCAAATGTTCAATAGAGCATAAGCAATCGGGATTTGGCGCAGTTGGTAGCGCACACGTCTGGGGGGCGCGAGGTCGCTGGTTCGAGTCCAGTAATCCCGACATAAAAGACGAGAGGTCATTAAGCAACAGCTTATACCTCTCGTTTTTTTGCGTTTATTAACAACCTATCATGCAAGATTTCTTCTCTATTTCGTTTTAAACATAGAAAAAAGTCACAATCAAGGCAACAACGGCGCAATCCTTCAAGCAAAAGATATGAGGGAAATACCATTTGCCGACAGGAGGACGATAATAGCAAGATAATAATATTAATCATTAAAAAACAATAACAAAACAATGAAGAAGTTCACTATCTTATCATTCGTTGCAGCCCTGATGGCTGCTTTCTCTTTCACATCGTGCAATACTGGTGGCGACTCTTACAGCGCTCCAACACTGGATCAGCAGCAGTCCATGATCAATATGATCGGCTACTCACAGGCGGGCGGAATGGTTTACTACAACGAGAACAAACTGAACACCAAAGATGTACTCGACACCATTCCTGGCATAGTTGCAAGAATCACTTCAGAAACCAACAAGGACAAAGATGGCAACATCAAGAACCTGTATGCTTCTGTTTCTTTCAAATTCCCAGTTTCTATCCTGAGTAAATTTGTTAATGACGACAAGTTGGCTGCAAAGATTGCAGAGATGGATAAGGTTGACATAAAGGTAAACCTCATACCTTATCTGTATAGTACACAGACATTCATCGCCAACTCTTATGACCTGGAGCTCGGCAACATCGTAACATCAGAGAAGGAATACAAGAAGGTTACCGTGAAGTTCTACAACAACTATTGCGTAGGTGGCTATCAGACCAACAAAAGCACTAAGAAACAGTATTTCTGCTTCTATATGCAACCTGCTTACATCTATGTTGATGGTACACAGACAAGCCTGCTGAAAGCCAACAGATTCAACGGCACAGACTTCCCACCAGTTTTCCAGTTTACTACCGACAAGAAGAACTAAGAAAACGAGGAAAAGGCTAAAAGATATTACTCTTCTGAAAAAGAAGTACTCTCTGAATGATTAAACGTTCCGGAAACGGAAAAGGGCGCACCGACAAATATCGTCGAATGCGCCCTTCTTTTAAGTGTTCCTCGACCAGCAATCTGATTGAGGAATAAAGATTACAAGAGTTGATTACTCCTTACGCCAGAGCTTGCTCATATCCTCGAGGGTCTTTCCCTTTGTCTCAGGAACGAGTTTCCATACGAAGACAGCTGCAAGGATACAGATGGCGCCATAGAGACCATAGGTGAACCAATGACCGAAATCGTCGCCAGGAGTAAGGTGCATATTGAACATAGGCACGAAAGTAGAGCTGACGATGAAGTTGAATATCCACTGGAAGGCAACGGCAATAGCCACTGCAGCACCACGGATAGTATTGGGGAAGAGCTCGGCAATAAGAACCCAAGCGATTGGACCCCATGAGAACATGAAACTGGCACTATACACCATAATACTAATCATGGTGACTGTACTCAAGGCTGCATTACCAAAGGTAAGAGCCACGCCAAGCGCACCTACAGCCATTCCTATAGAGCCAAAAATGAGCAGAGGCTTGCGTCCCAACTTCTCTACAGTGAAGACTGCCACAAGTGTGAACGATATATTGACTACACCCATGATAACCGTCTGAACCATAGGATTTCCCATACCCATATCCTGGAAGATACGAGGAGCATAGTAAAGCACCGCATTGATACCTACAGCCTGCTGGAAAACAGAAAGCATAACACCTACGAAGATGCACATGAAACCATAAGAGAAAAGCTTCTCGGTTTTCACAGTTACAGTATTCTTGATATCGTGGATAATCTCGCGGGCTTTCTCCGAACCGTTGATCTTGGAGAGGATTCCGAAGGCCTTATCGTCCTGACCCACCATGACAAGATAACGGGGAGTCTCTGGCACGAAACAGATAAGGAAAGTAAACAAGCCTGCAGGCACCATCTCACTACCAAACATATAACGCCAACCAGTCTCGATAGTCCACTGAGAATCCACCATATTGGCAATGGCACCGGCCGCATCGTATATAGGATTGGCATGAGAACCCATAATCAGGAAGTTGACGAAGTAAACCACCAACTGACCGAAGATAATGGCAAACTGGTTCCAACTAACCAACATACCGCGCACATTACTTGGTGCGATTTCGCCAATATACATAGGACAAATGGCAGAAGCCATTCCCACGCCGATACCACCGAGCACACGATAGAAGTTAAACACTACGAGCAAGGACCAGTCGGCTTGTCCCTGAGGAAGGATATAGCTTTCAGGCTCCATGGATCCCCAGGCAGAGAGGAAGAAGCAAATGCCCGCAAAGATAAGCGAACGTTTACGACCGAATTTGCTGGCAAAGAGTCCAGACAGAGAACTACCAATGATACATCCTATCAATGCACTTGAAGAAGTGAATCCGTGCATAAAATCGGAGTATTCGAAATCATTAGCACCCTTAAAGAATGCCTGCAAACCCTTCTCGGCTCCCGATATCACGGCGGTATCGTAACCGAAAAGCAAGCCACCGAGAACGGCGACCATCACGATTGAGATAAGATAAGCTTTAGAGCCCTTTTGATTTTGTTCCATTTTTTATTAGGTTTTGTGACATTATTACTCTATTAATACGCATTTTCTCAATAAATATTACGTATAATCTGCCTTTTTCCCCAACTTTTTTCGTAAATTTGCAACCAAATTAGACTTTACACAACATGAACATAGCAGATTTTCTAAATAAGGAAGGACAAAAGAGAGGATTCTCCTTCGAGGTACTGCCCCCACTCAAGGGCAACGGAACAGCAGCTCTGTTCCGCACCATCGACAGTTTGAAGGAGTTTGACCCACGCTTCATCAACATCACGACGCACCACAGCGAGTACGTATACAAGGAACTTGAGAACGGTCTGCTGACCCGTCAGCGTGTGCGTAGACGTCCTGGTACCATCGCCATTGCAGGAGCTATACAGAACAAATACGATATTCCTGTGATCCCTCATATCATCTGCAGCGGAGCTTCTAAGGAAGACATCGAGTATGAGTTGCTCGACCTCCAGTTCTTGGGAATATCCAATGTGCTCGTGCTACGTGGCGACAAAGCCAAAGAAGACCGACAGTTCACCCCTACCCTTAATGGACACGCCCATGCCACCGACCTTCTGAAACAGATCAGCCAGTTCAACGAGGGATTCTTCATAGACGGAACCCCCATTAAGTACCCTGGCGAGAAATTCTACTGTGGAGTAGCATGCTACCCAGAGAAGCATGAAGAGGCACCCAACTTGGAGCAAGACCTCCAGCACCTGAAAGAGAAACAAGACCTCGGTGCATCCTATGCCGTAACCCAGCTCTTCTACGACAACCAGAAGTTCTACGACTTCGTGGAGAGAGCCCGCAAAATGGGAATTACGTTGCCTATCATCCCAGCCATCAAGCCCTTCGCCAAACTCTCACAACTTACCATGGTGCCCAAGACCTTCCACTGCGACATACCGGAAGAACTGGCACAGGAGGTGCTGAAGTGCAAGACCGACGATGATGCAAAGGCACTCGGCATAGAGTGGACAACCACTCAGGTGAAAGACCTCTTCGAGCATGGCTACAGTCATGTACATTTCTTCACCGTATCGGCTGTAGAAAGCGTAAAGCAGATAGCTAAGATCCTGTTTTAAGTAAACAACCATAAAAAATATAGATGAAATTCAGCGAAGTGATAGGACAGCAGGACGTGAAAAACCGTCTGATGCAGATGGTGGCAGAACATCGTGTGCCCCATGCCCTGCTCTTCTGCGGTCCAGAAGGCTGCGGCAAGATGGCCATGGCACTTGCCTTTGCCAGCTATCTGTTGGGAGAAAGAGAGGAGGATGCTGAAGACGACTCTCCACAGACCAGACGTGCCACCTCCATGCTTCGCAAATGGGAACATCCCGACCTGCATTTCACCTATCCTACTATTAAACTTGCCAGCATGGGCGACCATTCACCCGTGAGTCTCGACTTCGTCAAGGAATGGCGGGAGATGTTGCTCTGCGAGGCTTCCTATCCGCAAATCAATGACTGGATAAGCCGAATGGGCAAGACAAGCAGCGAGAAAGACGGCAACAAGCAAGCCATCATCACGGTGGAAGAGAGCGAAGCCATCAGCCACAACATAAGCTTGATGTCGAGCCAAGGAGGTTATAAAATCAGCCTAATCTGGTTGCCCGAGCGCATGAACATACAATGCGCCAACAAGATGCTGAAGCTCTTGGAGGAACCACCAAGACAAACCCTTTTCCTCCTGGTAAGTGAACAGCCCGAGCTGTTGCTCGAAACCATCAGAAGCCGTACCCAGCGTATCGACTTCAAGAAGATAGCTACTCAGGAACTTGAGCAGGCACTCATTGAGCGACGGGGACTCGACAGGGACACAGCACACCGCATGGCAAGAATTGCCAATGGCAACTGGAACAAGGCGCTGGAGGAACTCAATGCAGGAAACGAAAACCAGCAGTTCCTCGACCTCTTTATCATGCTGATGCGACTGGCGTACATGCGCAAGATACACGACCTGAAGAAATGGTGCGACATCGTGGCGGCATTCAACCGCGAAAAGCAGAAGCGCATGCTCGACTACTTCACCCACATGCTCAGAGAGAGTTTTATGTACAACTTCCATCAGGAAGAACTCGTCTATATGACACAGGAAGAGGAGAACTTCGCCAAGAACTTCGCCCGCTTCATCAACGAGGCCAACATTATCGATATTTTCCACCTTTTCGATGAATGCAAGGCGATGATCAACCAGAATGCCAATGCCAAGATTATCTTCTTCGACATGGTACTGAACGTCATCGTTATGCTCATCAGAAAATAAGAGGAAGTAAAACAAAAAAGCAACAAAAGGCGCAAGCCTTACCAATATATACAAACATAAACTATATACATTATAATAATTAGATCATCGTGGATTACAAGAATATGAAATTCAGAATGTTCAATGGTTGCGACCGAGGACTCTGCAGATGTGCAGTAGGCCGACAAGACCGACAGTTGAACACATACGACTGGCTTGCCGACGTACCTGGCAATGCCGAGAGCACAGACCTCGTGGAGGTGCAATTCAAGAACACACGAAAGGGTTACTACCACAACGTGAACAACCTGGACTTGAAGAAGGGCGACGTTGTAGCCGTAGAGGCCAATCCAGGACACGATATTGGCGTGGTAACACTGACAGGAAGACTGGTGAAACTTCAAATCAAGAAAGCCAATCTCCGTTCTGCCGACGACATCAAGCGTATCTACCGCATAGCCAAGCCCGTGGACTTCGAGAAATGGGACGAGGCAAAGAGCCGTGAGCACGGAACTATGATTCAGAGCCGACAGATAGCCAAAGACTTGGGACTGAAGATGAAGATTGGCGATGTGGAGTATCAGGGTGACGGCAACAAGGCTATCTTCTATTACATCGCCGACGAGCGTGTAGACTTCCGACAGCTGATCAAGGTGTTGGCGGATACTTTCCATGTACGTATAGAGATGAAACAGATTGGTGCGCGACAGGAAGCCGGACGCATAGGCGGAACAGGACCTTGCGGGCGAGAACTCTGCTGCGCTACCTGGATGAAGAACTTTGTCAGCGTAGGCACCAATGCCGCACGTTTCCAGGACATCTCGCTCAACCCACAGAAGTTGGCAGGTATGTGTGCCAAACTGAAATGCTGCCTTAACTACGAGGTTGACAACTATGTGGAAGCAAGCAAAAAGCTGCCTCCTAAGGATGCTCTTCTGCAGACTGCCGATGGAGAATACCATCAGTTCAAGGTTGACATTCTGGCAGGTCTTATCACCTATTCTACCGACAAGAACTTGGCTTCCAATCTGGAGACCATCAGCGCAGAACGTGCTTGGGAAATCATCAAGATGAACAAGGCAGGCGAGAAGCCTCTGAGCCTCATCGAGAATGGTAAGGCAAAACCTGCTCCAAAGTCCAGCGACCTCTTGGCGGAAGCTGACTTGAGCCGTTTTGACAAGGCGAAGAAGAAAAAGAAGAACAACAATCGCCAGAACAACCGTAAGCGTAATGCACAAGGTGACAACCGCCAGCAAGCAGACAACCGCGCAGAAAACAAACAGCAGGGAGAAAACCGTCAAGACGAAAACAGACAGCAAGGAGACAACCGTCCAAACCGTCAGCAAAACAACCGCAGACGCAACAACAACCGTCCTCGCCCACAACAGGGAGAAAACAATAAGGGAGAGGCCAATAAAGCAGAAACCAACAAGGCCGTAGCCAACAAAGGAGAAGGAAACAAAGGCGAAGCCAATAAGGGCAATGGAAACAAGGGCGGAGAAAACAAGGCTCCCAACAATGAATAACTGATGAAGCATTCTGTGACTTACAACATGAGCCACAGAAGCTATAACTTTCGAGAAAGAAAAGATGAAGCGCTGGGCTTATACCATATGGATAATCATGGGGGCTGTAATGCTCTTCCACTCGTGCAGCGACACGCTGGTGTACGACAAATACGAGCACACCCCTATTGCCGGTTGGGAGAAGAACGACATACTGTCGTTCGACATACCACCTCTGAAGACTTCTGGCACATACGAGCAACAATTAGGGCTCAGGGTGACAGGAGTCTACCCCTTCATGGGTCTTACACTTATCGTAAATCAGAGTATCTTCCCCAAAAGCAAACTTCAGGGTATGGAGAAAACAGAAAAATCGGATACCATACAATGCGACCTGATAGACAAGAGTGGAGCTACCAAGGGACAAGGTATCAGTTATTACCAATACAATTTTCCCATCAATGCCTATCGCTTTGCTTCCGGCGACTCCATCCATATCACCGTCAAGCATAACATGAAGCGTGAGATTCTTCCGGGCATCAGCGACATCGGAATCAAGATGAATCGCATAGGTGAATAAATGGGTAAAAAAACGCAAGTATCTTCATTTTTGAGGCTATAGGGTAGCCATAATATGGGTTACATCGGATGGGCAAGATAAAGACCCACAAAATCATAACAACAAAAGCGACTTCATAGGATGAAGTCGCTTTTGTTGTTTATATATATTTTTCTTGTCGATGAATCTTAGATTAGGTTCTTACGAGGTTTCTTCCCGCATCAATTCTGAGGAAGATAAAGAGAAGGATGGTAAAGCCCCAGAGCGACGAGCCTCCATAACTGAAGAACGGAAGCGGGATGCCGATAACAGGAGTGAGTCCCAATACCATACCTACATTAATAAACACGTGAAAGAGGAAGATACTGAGTACACTATAACCATATACTCGCCCAAACTTGAAGGGCTGCCGCTCGGCAAGAATAATCAGCCTGATGATCAAAGCCAAGAACAGCAACAGCACTCCTGCCGATCCTAAGAATCCTTCCTCCTCACCCACGGTACAGAAGATGAAATCGGTGTCCTGCTCGGGCACAAACTTCAGTTTGGTCTGTGTACCATTGAGGAAGCCCTTTCCCTGAAGACCACCAGAACCTATCGCAATCTCACTCTGGTGCACATTATAACCCGCACCAGCCAAGTCTTCCTCCAGTCCGAGAAGTACGTTGATACGCACACGCTGATGAGGCTCCATCACATTGTTGAGCACATAGTCGGCAGAATAGAAGAAAGCCAAGGACCCTAAGGCAAACAAGGCGATGAAATAATAGTTTCTGATGCGTGAGGATAAGCCCTGATAGAACAGGAATCCAATGAGCACGAAACTTACAATCAGCTGAACATAGGTCACATCGAAAGGAATGACGTAAACAGAGAAGAGCATACATTCCAAAGTGATGCCGACTGTATAGAGAAGCATCTGTACCGTTTGCCGCCCATTGTGAATATAGGTGCTCACCATGCCCGTAGAAAAGATTTGCACAAGTAAGAGCACAACGAACTCGCCTACCGACGTTTGTCCATCCCACATCATCACATTTTCGTACTTCACACCCACCACGAAGTAAACCACCATGGCAACGGCAGTAAAGAGAATACTGCCAGGCATTCCTTCACGATAGAACATAAGGAAGAAGGCAGAATAGACAAGTGCAGAACCCGTCTCGCGCTGTCCCACGATACATATCATCGGAAGGATAATGATAAAGGCTGCAGCAAAGAAGTCTTTCATGCGATGAATATTGAAGCCATAGCTCGACATAAACTTGGAAATGGCAAGAGCCGTAGCAAACTTGGCAAACTCGGCTGGCTGCAGACGCAAAGGTCCAAGCACAAGCCACGAACGGGAACCCTTGATACTATGCGGATTGAAGATGGTGGCAAAGAGCAACAGTACCAAGGCGGCATAGATGACATAAGAGAAGGTGTCGTAGAACCTGTCATCGAGCAACAAGATAATGAAACCGAGCGTGATGGAGGTTCCTATCCAGATAATCTGCATTCCCGAACGAGAACCAAGACTGAAAATATCATTGTCGCCATAGGTATAGCTGGCACCACAGACACTTATCCATCCAAAGGTGAGAAGCGCCAGATAAATGCCTATCGTCCACCAGTCGAGCGAACGAAGCACACCTTGTTGTCTGTTATCTGATTGAACCATATTACTTATTCAAATATCGCAAATCGAGCGAGTTTGGGTTATTAAAAGTTGAAGAAGAGAGGCGCTTCCTGTTGCTTAAGATGAAGCGCCCATCTCCCTGATATTTCTATCTGCTGCTTGAGCCATAGGCAATTCTTCGTGCCTGCATCTGTGCGGCAAGAGCCTCAGAAGCTGGCGACAACTTGCCTTTGATATATTGCTCCATCATGAGTCCACCAATAGGCACACCATAGTCGGCTCCCCAGCCACCGTTCTCAACATATACTGCGATGGCTATCTGAGGATTGTTCATCGGTGCGAAACCCATGAACACAGAGTGGTCGTGACCACGGTTCTGTGCAGTACCGGTCTTGCCGCATGGTTCAAAGTCATAACGGGCAAGCATCTTACAGGTTCCCTTCAAGGCAGAGCTGCGCATACCTGCCACGACATAGTTGTATGCCTTTTTCGAGGCCATGGTGTAATGACGACGAGTATAGAGTGTATCGAGCGGCTCACCCTTCACCTTGCGCACCACATGGGGCGCATAATAATATCCTCGGTTGGCGATGGTAGCTCCAAGATTGGCTATCTGCAGAGGAGTGAGGTTGACCTCACCCTGTCCGATAGAGATACTGATAATGGTGAGTCCGTTCCATGACCCTCGGTAAGCCTTGTCGTAGAACTCGGCATTAGGAATCAGTCCGCGTTTCTCGCCAGGCAGGTCGATACCAAGTTTGTATCCGAATCCCATACTCTTCATATAGTCGCGCCAGGTGTTCATAGCCACTTGCACATTAGGATACTTGCGCCTGTTGCCCATCATATAATAGAGTCCCCAACAGAAGTAGCCATTGCAGGAGGTACTGATGGCATCGATGAGAGCTATAGGAGAAGGATGTCCGTGACAGCCTACATGCAGTCCGCGATAAGAGAATCCATGATGACAGGGGAAAGCTGTACCCGGCGTGATGATTCCTTCGGTGAGGTATGTGAGCGCCTGAGTAGTTTTGAAGGTTGAACCCGGTGGATACTGACCCATGATACTTCTGTTGAGCAACGGTTTCCAGGGGTCGTGCGAAAAGTAACGGTGCATCTTTCCGCGCATCTTTCCTACCAACCTACGTGGATCATAAGAGGGCGACGACACCATGGCAAGCACTTCGCCCGTCTTGGGATCGATGGCTACAATACTGCCTATCTTTCCTTGAAGGAGTCGCTCTCCAAGAGCCTGCAGGTTCAGGTCGATGCCCAGAGTAAGGTCTTTGCCTGCCACAGGACGCTGGTCGAACTTGCCACGCTGGTAACTTCCCTGTATTCGTCCGTGCGCATCACGAAGTTTGATTTTGATACCCTTCTCTCCCCTGAGCTCTTTCTCATAGTATTTCTCCACACCAAGTTTACCGATATAGTCGCCTGGCTGATAGTAGCTGTCATCTTCTATATCGCTCTCCGAAACTTCTCCCACATCTCCGAGCACATGGGCAGCATAGGGACCGGTGTATTCACGTATGCTTCGCTTCTGCACATAGAAACCTGGGAAACGGAACATCTTTTCCTGGAACACACTGAAGTCCTTATCGGACAACTGTCCCATGAAGAGTTGCTGGGTGTAACGCGAATAACCGGGATTTTTGGAACGGTCCTTGATATCGTTCATTCGCTTGATGAAGAACTCTTTTGTAATGCCAAGCGAGTTGCAGAAGTCCATCGTGTCGAGTCTTCCACTCTCCTCGTTCATCACCACCATGATATCATAAGACGGCTGATTGTACACCATCAGTTTGCCGTTTCTGTCGTAGATGGCTCCACGTGACGGATATTCCACCTGCTTGAGGAAGGCATTACTGTCGGCATTCTTCTTATAGTCGTCGCTCATAATCTGCAACGTAAAGAGACGAATGATGTAAATGGTCACAATTCCTATGGCCACTCCACCTATCACAAACTTACGTTTTTCGAGATTATAATCGATCATAATAACTATTTATATAATATGCCCTATTTTTTTTTATATTTTACCCTTACACCTTATTATTATATATACCTTATATATATATGTATCATTCTATGCATGCATAGAGTATGATTCGTTCTCCGTCAATTTCGTAGAGAAGGCGAAAGGGAAAAAACTACTTGCGCACATTCTCTATGGCCATCAGCAACACATAGGTGAGAGCAGCACTTCCCACGATACATTCTATCCACTGCAACCAGTTGAAGAAATTGAAAGTCTCGAGTGTAAAGAAGAGCAGGCAATAAATCACCACGATGATGAGCGAATACCAAAAGTAAGAACTTCCAAGCGTGCGCACGCCAGGAAGCAAGTCGTCAGAACTGTCACGGGGCAGGAACAGCTCGAGCAGATAAGGCTGCAAGAGAGCTATTGCCGTCATAGAGCCAGCAGCCACACCCGGAGTGTTGGCGAAGATGTCGACTCCCAATCCCAGGGCAAAACTCCACAATAACATTTGCCAACGAGGCGTGTTACGACGAAAGTGGAGCACGAACATGATGTACAGAAGCGGTGTGGCGCAATGGAAAAGATGTATATGGTTACACACCAGTCCTTGCACCAGCAGGAGAACAAAGAATACTCCCCATCGCTTTACTATATCTATACTCATTTTTCAAAAAGAATTGAAAAAGTGTTGTCTTTAAAATCTGTTTTGTTTCTGCGAAACGGCAGAGTGCATTACTGTGGCTTGATGGAATCCTGTGCTGCCCGCATCAGGTCGATACGTTCCTGCAAGGCAGAATCATCAACAAGGCACACATCGCGCAAGCGAGCAAAATCGGTAGACAACTTAACCTGTACACGATATGACAGTCCGTCTGCCGAATTGAACACATGCAGAACCTTTCCCACCATGACTCCTGGAGGGAAGACCGATGAATATCCACTCGTCACCACATTGTCGCCCAACTTGAAGTGAGCATGTCTTGGCACGTCCTCGAGATAAGCCAGCTGTGAGGAGCCACCTCGCCAGCGCAGATAGCCGAAATAGCCACGGCGCTGTATGGTACAGCTGATATTGGAATGGCTGTTGAGAGCTGGGATGACGATGCTGTAATGTTCAGACACCAAGTAGACAATGCCTACCACGCCCATGCCACAAACCACGCCCATATCGCGCTTCACTCCATCGGCAGAACCCTTATCTATAGTGATAAGGTTGTCGTATCTGTTCACCATATTGGCGACGACCTTTGCCGGAATAAGCCTGCATCCCTGAAAGGGGACCATGCTTGACAAGCGTGTCACTGCAGCTTCCTGACTGCGGGTAAGGCGGGCGATACTGTCGTCCAGCATTCTTACCTGCTGTTCCAGGAAAGCATTGCGCTGAGTGAGCTGACTGTTGACGCCTGACAGCGAGAAGTAACTCTCCACAGCCGAATCCCACTCATACACCTTGCCCGTAACGGCGTTGGCCGACGAGAACCACACACTGCCCTGATAACTGTTGTATCTGAAGAGCAGTACCATGCTCACTACCTCAAGCACCAGGAACACAAACCAGTGGTTGTGTTTCGCCAGAAACTCTGTAAGGTTGTGCATACGCTATAGTTTCTCTGAAATTCAGATTTTCAATTATCTCATCAGGAACGAGAAGCGGTCTACATTCTTCAGCGCGATGCCGGCACCCTTAGCCACACTGTGCAATGGGTCTTCGGCAATATGGAAAGGAATGTTGATCTTGGCTGTGAGACGCTTGTCGAGTCCACGGAGCAAAGCTCCACCACCAGAGAGCCAGATACCATTCTTCACGATATCAGCATAGAGCTCAGGAGGAGTGTTCTCAAGAGCTGAGAGCACAGCATTCTCGATCTTTGCCACAGTCTTGTCCAAGCACTGAGCTATCTCCTGATAGCATACAGGCACCTCCATAGGCAGAGCTGTGATGCGGTTAGGACCATGAACAATAAAGTCTTCTGGAGCCTCATCACCCAGGTCGGTAAGAGCAGAGCCTACATGTATCTTGATACGCTCGGCCATACGTTCAGACACCTTCACGTTGTGCTGACGGCTCATGTACTCCTGGATATCAGCAGTCAGGTCGTCACCGGCTGTACGGATGGAGTTGTTGCTCACAATACCGCCAAGTGAGATGACAGCAATCTCGGTGGAACCGCCACCTATATCGACTATCATGTTTCCCTCTGGCGCCTCCACATCGATACCGATACCGATAGCTGCTGCCATAGGTTCAAAAATCAAGTAAACATCACGTCCGTCGGCATGCTCGGCAGAATCGCGTACAGCACGGAGCTCCACCTCGGTAGAACCAGAAGGCACACCAATTACCATACGGAGTGAGGGAGAGAAAAGACGGCTTCCTGTATGCACCATCTTGATAAGACCGCGCATCATCTGCTCGCATGCAGTAAAGTCGGCTATCACACCATCACGCAAAGGACGGATAGTACGGATATTGTCATGAGTCTTCTCGTACATCATCTTAGCCTTCTCACCTACAGCAATCATCTTGTCTGTACGGCGGTCGAGGGCTACAACAGAGGGCTCATCCACCACAATCTTATCATCGCTGATAATAATGGTGTTGGCTGTTCCCAAGTCCATTGCGATTTCCTGAATAAATGAAAAAAATCCCATTTTCTTTTGTAATTACTAATTGTTTATTTTAAGCTTAAAATATCTACGCCAGCACTAAAACTTGACGCACATTACTTAGCGAACCAAGCGTGGATAGCTGTATCGTAGTGTGAGCTTACGCCAAAGGCACGCTCTGCAAACATTTTGCGATCCTCGATATCGGTCTCAGCACCTTTCTTCTTCAAGATATCGAGCAGCACACCGTACTCAGCCTTGCTGGGCACGATAACAACATCCTTGAAGTTCTTGGCTCCGGCACGGATCAGAGAGATTCCGCCTATATCGATCTTCTCAATGATATCGGCATCACTTGCACCGCTTGCCACAGTCTGCTCGAAAGGATAAAGGTCTACTACCACGAGGTCGATGCTTGGAATTTCATACTCCTTCATCTGCTCCTGATCGCCCTCATTGTCGCGACGTGCAAGAATACCTCCGAATATTTTTGGATGAAGAGTCTTCACACGTCCACCGAGGATGGATGGATAAGTGGTTACATCCTCCACTTTCTGACATTCATAACCGAGTGACTCGATAAACTTCTGTGTACCACCGGTGCTCAAGAATTTAACACCCTCTTCATTCAACTTGGCAAGGAGTTCATCCAAGCCGTCCTTGTGAAAGACAGACACTAAAGCTGTCTTGATTTTCTTTGTTTCAGCCATTGATTTCTACTTATTTGAAATAATGGTGCAAAGGTACAAATAATATTTGAGCCCACCAAAAATCACTCGTGTTATTATTAGCTTTTTAACGCAAGAACGATGTTTCTTGACCTGAGTTAACCCTAAAAGCCATTTCTGCCATCTATTAAGACCGAAGCCGGTCATCTATTAAGACCGAAGCCGGTCGTCTATTAAGACCAAAGCCGGCCATCTATTAAGACCAAAGAGAATCATTCACAAAGTACAAAACTCGTCTCCCGTCAAGCGCCCGATTACCGACACATTGACAGCATTTTCAACTATAAATGTCTAAAAAACAACGAAAAACAAGACAGAATGTCAGCACTCTGTACCTCGGCACACATTTCGCTTCAACGGTTGGCAAACAACAAATAACATAACGAAACACATAAAACAAGAAAGGAGAAATATATGACATTCGACAAATTTACAATCAAGGCGCAAGAAGCGGTGCAAGCCGCTGTGAACACAGCGCAACGAAATGGTCAGCAGACCATCGAGCCGGTGCATCTTCTCAGCGGAATCATCGAGAAAGCACCTGATGTGACCAACTATATCTTCCAGAAGCTGGGCATGAACGGAGGACAGATCTCCATGCTCCTGCAGCAGGAATTGCAGCATCTTCCCCGCGTACAGGGTGGCGGACAGCCATACCTCTCCAATGACACCAATCAAATATTGATCAACGCCGAGGATACTGCCAAGAAGATGGGCGACGAGTTCGTAAGCGTAGAGCCTATTCTGCTCGCCATTCTGAAAGGCAACTCTACAGCAGCCCGCATCCTGAAAGATGCCGGCGCCAACGAGAAAGACATGCTCGCTGCCATCCAGGCTCTTCGTCAGGGACAGAACGTGAAGAGCCAGAGTGCAGACGAAAACTATCAGAGTCTGGAGAAATACGCCAAGAACTTGGTTGAACAAGCCAGAAGTGGAAAGCTCGACCCCGTAATCGGACGTGACGAGGAGATACGGCGCGTGCTCCAAATCTTATCAAGAAGAACGAAAAACAACCCAATCCTTATCGGTGAGCCTGGTACTGGTAAAACCGCCATCGTTGAAGGACTTGCCGAAAGAATCGTACGTGGCGACGTACCGGAGAACTTGAAGAACAAGCAGCTCTATTCGCTCGACATGGGCGCACTGGTGGCTGGTGCTAAATATAAAGGCGAATTCGAAGAGCGACTGAAGAGCGTCATCAAGGAAGTGACCAACGCCAACGGACAGATTATCCTCTTCATCGACGAGATTCACACCTTGGTAGGTGCCGGCGGTGGAGAAGGCGCCATGGATGCTGCCAATATTCTGAAGCCTGCATTGGCACGTGGCGAGTTGAGAGCCATCGGTGCCACCACCCTCAACGAGTATCAGAAATACTTCGAGAAGGATAAGGCTTTGGAACGTCGTTTCCAGACCGTAATGGTCAACGAGCCTGACGAGGTGGACGCCATCAGCATTCTCCGAGGCATCAAGGAGCGTTATGAGAACCATCACAAGGTTCGTATTCAGGACGACGCCTGCATCGCAGCTGTCAAACTTTCCGAACGTTACATCTCCGACCGATTCCTGCCAGACAAGGCTATCGACCTGATGGATGAGGCTGCTGCCAAACTCCGTATGGAGCGCGACTCCGTGCCTGAGGAACTGGACGAGATCACACGTCACCTAAAGCAGTTGGAGATAGAGCGTGAGGCCATCAAACGCGAGAACGACCAGCCTAAGATTCAGCAACTCGACAAGGAGATTGCCGAGCTGAAGGACAAGGAACGCGACTTCCGTGCAAAATGGGAAGGAGAGAAAGACCTCGTCAATAAAATTCAGCAAGACAAGCAGGAGATTGAGAACCTGAAGTTTGAGGCTGAGCGCATGGAACGTGAAGGCAACTACGAGCGCGTGGCTGAGATCAGATATTCAAAGCTGACTGCTATAGAAGAAGACATCAAGCGCATCCAGGAACAACTGAAGAACACTCAAGGTGGCGAGGCCATGATACGCGAAGAGGTTACTGCCGACGATATTGCCGAGGTGGTAAGCCGCTGGACCGGAATACCTGTAAGCCGTATGATGCAGAGTGAGCGTGAGAAACTGCTCCATTTGGAGGAAGAACTCCACAAGAGAGTCATCGGTCAGGACGAGGCCATCACCGCAGTGAGTGATGCTGTACGCCGCTCACGTGCCGGCTTGCAAGACCCGAAACGTCCTATCGCAAGTTTCATCTTCCTCGGCACAACCGGTGTGGGTAAGACTGAGCTTGCCAAGGCTTTGGCAGAATATCTCTTCAATGACGAGTCGATGATGACACGTATCGATATGAGTGAATATCAAGAGAAGTTCAGCGTCACCCGTCTGATAGGTGCGCCTCCAGGATATGTAGGCTATGATGAGGGTGGACAGTTGACAGAGGCTGTTCGTCGCAAACCATACAGTGTGGTTCTCTTCGATGAGATTGAGAAGGCTCATCCCGATGTATTCAACACCCTGCTTCAGGTATTGGACGACGGACGACTGACCGACAACAAAGGCCGTGTAGTAAACTTCAAGAACACCATCATCATCATGACTTCCAACGCAAGCCGTGATATGTTGAGAAAGACCTTCCGTCCGGAGTTCCTGAACCGTATCGACGACATCATCACCTTCAAGCCTCTCACCAAAGAGCAGATTGGCCAGGTGGTTGAGCTTCAGATGAACAGAGTCAAGAAGATGTTGGCTCCTCAGGGCTTCGAACTTCGCTGGACTCCTGCCGCCATCCAATATTTGGCAGAGGTGGGCTACGATCCAGAGTTTGGCGCACGCCCTGTAAAGCGCGCAATACAAGACTATGTATTGAACGACTTGAGCAAGAAGATCCTCGCCGAGCAAGTCAGTCGGGAGAAACCTATCACCATCGACCACACCAAGGAAGGCGGATTGCTATTCGAGAACAAGTAATGTTAACGACAGAAAGAGAAACAACTACGCTACTTGCGTAAGTTGAACCATCATAAGATAAGGAGGGTGTGTCATAAGTCTGTGACACACCCTCTTTTTGGTTACATAAACTGAAGTTTCAAAAATGGGGGAGTTAAAGAAATGACCGCCAAGCAGACTGACGACCATACCAAGACAGACAGTCTGCAACAGATGACAGCAACCTACAAAAAAATAGAAAGATAATATTATTTTGCTCTACACAAGAAAGAAGAAAGATCTTTCAACACAAGCTGGCAGAAAGCACACAAAGACTAACGAGAGCATCACCATCTTCACTTGTTTTACAAACTCACACAAGTACACGTTTAAGAAGTATCGTCGCTGAGCATCAGACTTTTAAACATCTGCAAAACCTGCAAACACATACACAAAAAGGCGATACAGAAAGCATAAACAGAAGGACAAAAAAAATGCCCCGACATCACGTCGGGGCAATTCTTACGTTTTTGAATGTTTCAGCAGTTTTGTGTTTTTTATGTAGTTATGATCTTTTTGAAAATCAGTTTGTGTTTCTTTTCGAGTGCAAATATAATACAAATAATTGATTTAAATCAAATATATCTCTTTTTTTACGCAAAAAATCACGTAAACGTTTGCGGTATTTGCTTCTCTTTATGCGTACCCAACAAGGTAATTTTATAGCTTCTATCAGAATCATGCAATAGGCTTCAACTGCTTACGAAGCCGCTTTCATTGCTCTACGAAATAGGCTTCATTGACTATCGAAGCCGCTTTCATATTTCGAGGCTTTTCTATTCAAAGTTTTCAATAGGGGGTGCTGAGCAGTTACCCAACAAGCCTTTTTCTTAAAAAAAGCATAAATTATGCAGTCAGTATTCCATAGAAATAGCTTTTTTTATTAACTTTGCACCTATTATATAATAACAAGCTAATCAATGAAGGAATTTGTCATCTCAGAAGTCAAGGCAGAGACTGCCGTTCTCGTGGGTCTTATCACCAAGGAGCAGGACGAAGCCAAGACCAAGGAATACCTCGACGAGCTGGAATTTCTTGCCGATACGGCAGGAGCTGTAACCGTCAAGCGATTCACGCAGAAGGTTGTCGCTCCCAATCAGACCACCTATGTAGGAAAGGGAAAGCTCGAGGAAATCAAACAATACATAAAGGAAGAAGAGGAAGAAGACCGCGAGATCGGAATGGTCATCTTCGACGACGAGCTGTCTGCCAAGCAGATACGCAATATTGAGCAAGAGCTACAGGTAAAGATTCTCGACCGCACATCTCTTATTCTCGACATCTTTGCCATGCGCGCCCAGACTGCTGCCGCCAAGACACAGGTGGAATTGGCACAGTATAGATACATGTTGCCTCGTCTGCAACGACTCTGGACTCACCTTGAGCGCCAGGGCGGTGGTTCTGGCTCGGGTGGCGGTAAAGGTTCTGTAGGATTGCGTGGTCCTGGTGAAACCCAGCTTGAGATGGACCGTCGTATCATCCTCGGCCGCATGAGCTTGCTCAAAGAACGCCTGGCCGAGATTGACAAGCAGAAGACCACTCAGCGCAAGAACCGCGGCCGACTCATCCGTGTGGCCCTTGTCGGCTACACCAACGTGGGCAAGAGCACCATTATGAACCTACTCTCCAAGAGCGAGGTCTTTGCCGAGAACAAACTCTTCGCCACTCTCGACACCACCGTACGAAAGGTCGTGGTGGAAAATCTGCCTTTCCTCCTGGCCGACACAGTAGGATTTATCCGCAAGTTGCCTACCGACCTGGTAGACTCTTTCAAAAGCACCCTCGACGAGACACGCGAGGCCGACCTGCTGTTGCATGTTGTCGACATCTCGCATCCTGATTTCGAGGAGCAGATACAGGTGGTGGAGAAGACCCTGAAGGAACTGGGCTGCGCCGACAAGCCATCGATGATCATCTTCAACAAGATAGACAACTACTCCTGGGTAGAGAAGGAGGAAGACGACCTTACTCCTATACAGAAAGAAAACATCACCCTCGACGAACTCAAGCGCACATGGATGGCGAAGTTGCACGACGACTGTCTCTTCATCTCTGCCAAGAACAAGGAGAACATCGACGAGTTCCGCGACATTCTGTACAAGAAAGTGCGCGAGCTGCACGTACAGAAGTATCCCTATAATGATTTCCTGTATCAGGACTACGAATAAAAAACAACGACTATGAACGATTACCGACCGCTTACCACCGAAGAGATAGAACAGCTGCAACAGAATGGCTGTTGGGCTGAGGATTGGACTTCCGTCAACGTCGCAGAAGACTTCAATCCCGAACACATGCGTCAGGTAATGCTCTACGGAGAAGTCTGCATAGGCAGCTTCGACAAGAGCATCGAGGTAAGTCCGGGCTTTCACAAGCACTCGGGCATCCGCAATGCCACCTTGCACAATGTCATCATCGGAGACGATTGCCTCATCGAGAACATAGGAGGATTCATCAACAACTATACCATCGGTGACGAGTGCTACCTGTCCAACGTATCCACAATAGAGACTACAGAGGGAGCTACCTATGGAGAAGCCAATGTCATCAGTGTACTCAACGAGGCTGGCGATGGGAACATCATCTCTTTCTCCGAACTGAGCAGTCAGTTGGCAGCACTCATGCTCAAGCATTCTCATAACAAGGAGTTCCGTGAGACACTTTTCCAGCTCGTCAGAGCATATGTTAGCAGCCGACTGCCCGAACGCGGACTGATAGGCAACAATGTGAAGATAGCCAACACCAAGGAGATTATCAACTGCATCATCAACGACTACTGCGAGGTGAACGGAGCAGAGCGGCTGAGTGACTGCACCCTCCTGGGAGATGCTACCAGCAGCGTTTATATAGGAACGGGTGTCATAGCCGAAAACACTATCATCGACCATGGGGCAAGCATCACCAACGGAGCCAACCTGCAAGACTGTTTCGTGGGAGAAGCCTGCCAGATAAACAACAGCTTCACCGCATCGGCATCGGTATTCTTTGCCAACTCGGTAATGAGCAATGGCGAAGCATGTGCCGCCTTCTGCGGTCCGTTCTCAGCCTCTCATCACAAGAGTTCGCTCATCATCGGAAGCCAGGTTTCGTTCTATAATGCCGGTTCTGCCACCAACTTCAGCAACCATGCCTACAAGATGGGTCCCATCCACTGGGGCATCCTGGAGAGAGGCACCAAGACAGCCAGCGGCTCCTACCTTTTCCTGCCTGCCCACATCGGTGCTTACTCCGTATGTCTTGGCAAGAACATGGCTCATCCCGACACAACCTCCTTCCCCTTCTCCTATATTATTGGCGAGGGAGAGAAGACCATACTCATCCCTGGCAGAAACCTTGTCACCGTAGGACTTTACCGCGACATCAACAAGTGGCCCAAGCGCGACCTACGACCAGCCGAGCACCGCAAGAGCATCATCAACCAAGAGTGGCTCTCGCCTTTTGTCATCAGCAAGGCGACAGAAGGAAGGCACATTCTGCAAGAGCTCTGCACCACTTGCGGAACTCAATGCCAGGAATACCACTATCAGGGACTCACCATTCCGCGCAGCTCACTTCTTTCCGGCATCCGCTTCTACGACATGCTCATCAGTCTCTACTTAGGTCAAGTCATTAAGAAGGCCACGCTTCCTTCAGCAGAAGAAGAAGAAGGACATGAATATACCCCACTGTCCGAACAGGCCATCCACAATGGCGAAGAAGCATGGACCGATCTGGGTGGTCTGCTCCTGCCGCAGGCTTTGGAGAATCAACTCGTCGAAGACATCATCGACGGAACAACCGAAGACATTGAGTCTGTTATCAACGCATTGTCTGAGGCTCACAGCCATTATGCCGATTTCAATCAAGCTTATGCTTTCAGCCTCATCCGACAACTCTACGAAGAAGCCACACCGGCAGCCTTCTCGCTGATCGAAACCAGAGCCGACGAGGCAAAATCGCTATGGACCGAAGCCATCAGAAAAGATGCGCAGAAGGAATACGACTTGGGCGACGTAGACGAAGACACCTTCCTGCACTTTGCCAACTCCATCAGTCCTGCCACATAAAAAGTCCAACAAAGAAAAATCATTTATACAACATAAAATCATAAAAGTATGAGTTTAAAATCTATCATGCTGGCGGCACTCTTCACATCGGGTGCGCTTTGTGCCAGCGCAAAAGACTATCATTACACCACCGTACCAGGCGATGCAATGCAAACACGCATCTATACTCTCGACAATGGTCTGAAGGTATACATGTCAGTTAACAAGGAGAAGCCTCGCTTGCAGGTCAACATCGCTGTAAAAACAGGTTCGCGTAATGACCCTGCCGAGACTACTGGTCTGGCTCACTATCTGGAGCACCTGATGTTTAAAGGCACCAAGAAGTTTGGTACCATCGATGCCGCCAAGGAGAAGCCATACCTCGACGAGATAACCCGCCGCTATGAGACTTATCGCAAACTCACCGATCCCGCACAGCGCAAGCAGGCTTACCACGAGATTGACTCCATCTCACAGTTGGCTGCCAAATACAACATCCCCAACGAGTACGACAAGCTCATGTCGAGCATCGGTAGCGAGGGAACAAACGCCTATACCAGCAATGATGTCACCTGCTACGTGGAGAACATCCCAAACAATGAGATAGAAAACTGGGCCAAGGTGCAGAGCGACCGCTTCCAGAACATGGTCATCCGTGGCTTCCATACAGAGCTGGAGGCTGTGTACGAGGAGAAGAACATCTCCATGGCAAGCGATGCCACCAAGGAGTTTGCTGCTCTCTGGAGCCTCCTCACTCCTACTCATCCTTATGGCACACAGACTACCATCGGCGAGCAGGAGCACCTCAAGAACCCAAGTATCATCAACATACAGAACTATTTCCACCGTTACTATGTGCCAAACAATGTGGCTATCGTCATGGCTGGCGACTTTGACCCCGACAAGACCATAGCTCTCATCGACCAGTACTTTGGCTCATGGAAGAAGAGCGACAACCTGTCACGCCCTGAGTTCGAGGCACAGCCTGCCATCACAGCAGTAAAGGACACCACGGTTGTCGGTAAGGAGCAGGAAAACATGATGCTGGCATGGCTCTTCAAGGGCGTCAACGACCAGCAGAACGACACCCTCGATGTCATCAGCGACCTGCTCGCCAACGGCAAGGCAGGACTCTTCGAGGTAGACCTGGAACAGAAGATGAAACTCGCCTCTGCAGGAGCCTTCAACTATGGTCTGCACGACTACACCGCTTTCATCGTTCAGGCACTGCCCAACAAGGGACAGAAGCTCGAAGACACACGTGCCCTCGTGCTTGACGAGATGGGCAAGTTGCGCCGTGGCGAGTTTGCCGACGAATTGCTTCCTGCTGTCATGGCAAACAAGAAGCTCAACTTCTACAAAGGACTCGACGATAACGAGAACCGAGCCAGCATCATGGTGGACGCCTTCATCAACGACCAGAAATGGGAAGACGTAGCCAAGCAGCTCGACCGCCAGAGCAAGTTGACCAAGAAAGATATCATCGACTTTGCCAACAAGCATCTGCGTGCCGACAACTTCGTATGTGTTTACAAGCGCATCGGCGAGGACAAGACGCTCAAGAAGATTGAGAAGCCTGCCATCACTCCTATACCTGCCAACCGCGAGTATGAGAGCGATTTCGTCAAAGAAATCAAGAACGCAGAAGTGGCTCCTATACAGCCTGAGTTCCTCGACTTCAAGAAAGACCTCACCGTCACCAAGACCAGCAAAAAGCTGCCTTTGCTCTACAAGCAGAACACACAGGACGACCTCTTCAACCTCTCCTTCCGTTATGAGTTGGGCGACGAGGATGACATGCGCTACAGCTATGCTGCTGATTATCTCGGCTACATAGGTACCGACAAGAAGACCGTCTCTGAAATCAAACAGGCTTTCTATAACATTGCCTGCAACTACAGTGTGGCTCAGGGCACCAAGAGCCTCAGCATCAACATCAATGGTCTGAACGAGAACCTTCCTAAGGCACTCAGCCTCTTGGAGGACTTGCTGCATCATGCCAAAGCCGACAAGACTTCATGGAACCAGTATGTGGACCTCGTAGAGAAGAATGGCAACGACATGAAGGCCAACCAGAAGGCCAACTTCTCACGCTTGTGGGACTATTGCGTATATGGTCCTTACAATCCAAGCCGCAATCAGATTCTCCCTGCCGACCTTCGCAAGATGGATCCACAGGAGCTGATCAACCTTCTGGGCGCACTCGACAATATCGAGCACACCGTATTCTATTATGGTCCTTACAGCGAGAAACAGCTCAACAGCCTCCTCGCCAAAGAACATAAGACTGGCAAGAAACTCATCCCTGCTCCACAGGGCAAGGAGTACACCAAGCAGCAGCCACAGAGCAACGAGATTCTCATTGCTCCCTACGAGGCTAAGAACATCTATCTGCGCCAGTACCAGAACGAAGGTAAGACTTTCACCGACGACAATGCTGCCGTAGTAGGACTCTTCAATGAGTACTTTGGCGGAAGCATGAACGCCATCGTCTTCCAGGAACTTCGCGAGACAAGAGGTCTGGCTTACAACGCAGGTTCTTATTATGTACGCCCTGGTCGTAAGAACGATACAGAATACTTCTTCACTCATATCATCTCGCAGAGCGACAAGATGATGGACTGCATCAACGTGTTCAACGAGATCATCAACAACCTGCCACAGAACGAGGCTGCATTCAACCTGGCTAAGCAGAGCCTTATCAAGAGCCTGCAGAGTATGCGTACCACTAAGGACAATGTGCTCTACGCTTACTTCAATGCCAAGCTGAAGGGACTCGACTACGATCCCAACAAGAAGCTCTATGAGGCGCTCCAGAACGTGACACTTCAGGACATCACTAACTTCGAGAAGCAGAATATCGTGGGCAAGCCTTACCGCATGGTCATCCTCGGCAACGAGAAAGACCTCGACATGAAGAGCCTCGAGAAGATTGCGCCTATCAAGCGCCTCTCTCAGGAAGAGATCTTCGGATTCTGATTTATTGTCAAGAATTTGAGAATTTAAGAATATTCCAAGGCTAATCATTAGGAAGAATGAAGATTGGCAGGAAGTCTGTTCGCTGTGCGAACTTCTTTCTCAATAATTCAACAGATAAGGGGAAGGAAAAAGAAGAATTCTTTAATTCTCAAATTCTTGACAAAACAAAACAACTTGAATATTTCAACAGTATAATAACAACAAAAAAACATTATGGCAAAAGCTCCAGATTTTAAGTACGCTCCAATGTTTCAGCTTGGAGAGGACAAGACAGAGTATCGCCTTATCTCAAAAGAAGGCGTAAGCACAGCAGAGTTCGAGGGAAAAACAATCCTCAAGGTTTCAAAGGAAGCACTTACCCTGCTCGCACAGCAGGGTTTCCACGACGTAGAGTTCATGCTCCGTCGTGAGCACAATGCACAGGTAGCTAAGATTTTGACCGACCCAGAGGCATCTGAGAACGACAAATACGTAGCTCTCCAGTTCCTCCGCAACGCAGAGACTGCCGTGAAAGGCATTCTCCCATTCTGCCAGGATACAGGTACTGCCATCATTCATGGCGAGAAGGGTCAGCGTGTATGGACCGACTTCGAGGACGAAGAGGCTTTGAGCCTTGGTGTTTACAACACATACACACAGGACAATCTTCGCTATTCACAGAATGCTCCTCTCAATATGTATGATGAGGTAAACACCCGTTGCAACCTGCCTGCCCAGATCGATATCGAGGCAACCGAGGGCGACGAGTATCGCTTCGTGATGGTTGCCAAGGGTGGCGGTTCTGCCAACAAGACCTACTTCTACCCTATGACTAAGGCCACTATCCAGAACGAAGGCACCCTCCTCCCATTCCTCGTAGAGAAGATGAAGAGCCTCGGTACAGCAGCATGTCCTCCTTACCACATCGCATTCGTTATCGGTGGTACTTCTGCCGAGAAGAACCTCCTTACCGTGAAGCTGGCTTCTATCAAGTATTATGATGAGTTGCCTACAACAGGTGATGAGACTGGTCGTGCCTTCCGTGACATCGACTTGGAGAACAAGCTCCTCAATGAGGCTCACAAGATTGGCTTGGGTGCACAGTTTGGTGGTAAGTACTTGGCTCACGACATCCGTGTCATCCGTCTGCCTCGTCATGGTGCCAGCTGCCCTATCGGTATGGGTGTAAGCTGCTCTGCCGACCGCAACATCAAGGCTAAGATCAACAAGGACGGTATCTGGTTGGAGAAGATGGATGAGAACCCAACAGAGTTGATTCCTGAGGAGCTCCGCAACCCAGGAGAGGGTACCAAGGGTATCGAGATCGACCTCGACAAGGGTATCGACGCTGTACGCGCTGAGTTGAGCAAGTATCCTGTCAGCACCCGTGTCAACCTGAAGGGAACCATCATCGTGGCTCGTGACATCGCTCATGCCAAGCTCAAGGCTCGCTTGGATGCTGGCGAGGAGATGCCAGAGTACTTCAAGAACCACCCTATCCTCTATGCTGGTCCTGCCAAGACTCCAGAGGGTTATCCATGTGGCTCTATGGGTCCTACCACAGCCAATCGTATGGACCCATACGTTGACGAGTTCCAGGATCATGGCGCCAGCTTGGTCATGATTGCCAAGGGCAACCGTGGCGACATCGTGACAGAGGCCTGCAAGAAGCATGGTGGTTTCTACCTCGGTACTATCGGTGGTGTAGCTGCCGTTCTCTCTCAGAGTTCCATCAAGAGCATCGAGTGCGTAGAGTATCCTGAGCTCGGCATGGAGGCTATCTGGAAGATTACCGTAGAGGACTTCCCTGCATTCATCCTCGTAGACGACAAGGGCAACGACTTCTTCAAGCAGCTGAAGCCCTGGACACCTTGCAAGGAGTGCCAGAAATAAAATCACACTTATCTTTACATAAAGGGTGTGCCACGCATTTGTGGCACACCCTTTTTTCTATCTTGACGGCTTCCTTTCCATCAATCTCAAGATTCAACATAAAAGTCATTTCTTTTGCGATAACAATTTTATTACAATACTTGGATTATTCGATTCTTTTTTCCATGAAAACTTTATGAAGATCTGTACCTCAAGCTTTAATCGCGACACAGCAAAAGTATTTAAAATAAGACAGGCAGACTTGAAATAATCAAGACTGCCTGAGGGATGCGAAAACGACGTTCTGATGGCTATAACTTTTAACGACCGAAGGGAGTGATAACTCCTTTATCATCTAAACTCCTGAACCCAGCGAAAGTTGAGAAAGATAGAAATGAAATTTGCATAAACAAGGATTTATTTGTATTTTTGCATGAGAATGGAGAATAGAAAAATCATACACATTGATATGGATGCCTTCTTTGCGGCAGTAGAGCAAAGAGACAATCCTGAACTTCGGGGCAAACCCATTGCGGTAGGCTTCGACGGTCCACGTGGTGTGGTGTCTACTGCCAGCTATGAGGCACGTCGCTTCGGAGTACATTCTGCACAGTCAATCGCACAGGCCAAGCGCCTCTGCCCCGACCTCCACATCGTGCCTTGCCGACACGAACATTATAAAGAGGTGTCGCAGCAGATTCACCACATCTTCCAGGATTATACCGACCTCATAGAACCTATCTCCATCGACGAGGCCTTTCTCGATGTCACCCATAATAAGAAAGGTATAGAGCTGGCTGTAGATGTGGCACGCGAAATCAAGGCACGCATCAAAGCAGAGACAGGACTCACCGCATCGGCAGGTATCAGCTATTGCAAGTTTCTCGCCAAGGTGGCTTCCGACTATCGCAAGCCCGACGGCATCTGCACCATTCACCCCGACAAGGCTCTCGACTTTATCTCTCAACTGCCCGTGGAAGATTTTTGGGGCGTAGGCAAGAAGACTCTGCAGAAGATGCACTACATGGGCATTTACCGCGGAGCCGACCTGCGTAAGGTTTCAGAACAGCATCTCGTCGAGGTTTTTGGCAAGGCTGGTCATGTCTTCTACCATTTTGCACGTGGCATCGACAATCGCCCCGTCGTTACATATCGCGAAAGGAAGTCTGTGGGATGCGAACAGACTTTCTTAGAGGATATATACACTCCCTCTGCCGTCATCATACAACTCTATCACACCGTCCTGGAGTTGCTTACCCGCATAGCCCGCAGCGAGTTCGAAGGCCGCACCCTCACCCTGAAAATCAAGTTTGCCGACTTTACCCAGATAACAAGAAGCATCTCGCAAGACAAGATTCTGAAGAGCAAGGCCGACATACTGCCTCTCTCCAAGCTTCTGCTCAAGCAGGTGGAGTATTCCTCCGCCCACCCCATCCGCCTCATTGGCCTTTCTGTGAGCAATGCCACAAGCGAAGAAGCCAAGAAAGAAGACCGTGAGAACAGCACCCACAAACCCGAGTACAAGGAACTGGAATTGGAATTCGAGGAATGGGATGAGTAGTTCCCCGTATTGATTGAAGTCCATTCAGAACTCTGCTCCTAACCTTCCGAATATGAGTTCATGTAGCTGTATTTTATCATTCTCATTTTTGTAAATGGGGAAGATTCCCCAAAAAACGAAAAAGGCCCATCCCCCAAAAAGGAAGATGAGCCTCGCAAAGTTATGGTGTTTTGAAAAAACGATGTGTCTGATCTACTTTCTCAATTAATACTGACTGATCTTCAGATTGCTAATCTTGACGTTGGCGCCATTATAGCTATTGATACTCCAACAATTTTTCTGAATGCCATAGATGCGGTTGGTATAGCTGCAGACATCATTGATGTACATCACACAGATACTGTTGTCGGTGTAGATGGTGACGTTGTACACATTGTCGGCAGGACGGGCAAACACGTAGCCATCAATACCGGCAATGAAGCCCTTACCCTCTACGCCTTGTTCCTCAAAGTTTACCTTGCGGTTGTTCTCATTCTCTGGATTGACAACCATGGTGTAATACTTCTTGGAGTCAGAGCCACGAACCATAGAGATACCAAACTTATCCCATTCGTTGGAAGTGGTGACGGTGAAGCTGATCTTGTTGTGATTACCCAGACGACCCATCAGCATGTAAGCATCAGGCTGCTCGACATTGCCTGCAAGCGTATAAGTGCCATCTGCCTCGGTCATGTTCTGGCTCTCCTTCACCTCTACGGCAACATCCTGGTTGTACTTCTCGCTCACAGCATCAATCTGTCCGAGTGTCAATGTACCGTCCTCGTGCTGGATAAGCTTATAGCAAACCAAGTTGCCAGCCCACTCTGGCTCTGCAGGAGAAGCACCCACAGCAGTATTGTCCTTACCACTTCGGGTAGGACACCAGCCCCACAGATAGCGGTTGGTACCATCGCTGGCAGTCTTGCCGGCATAAAGACCACGGCTGTCGAGGAAGCCCTCGTGAGCATCAGGCCATCTTGCCACATCGTTGGCGGTACAAGCCTTCAACTCGTCAAGTGTTCTTCCCTTAAAATACTGCACTCTGCGTACAGCATGATGAATCTCGCTATACACCAAGTACCAATAGTCGCCCATTTTGAAGAGGTCAGGACACTCGTAGAAACGATCCCACATCATGGTCATGAACACGCCATTGTCGGTCCAGTTCTTCAAGTCGTCAGATACGAACTCAGCTAAGCTACCCTTGCCACTCTTCTTGGTAGAAACGAGCATATGAAACTTGCCATCATCACCCTTAAACACGAATGGGTCGCGGAAGTCATTCTTATCGTAGCCGAAGTCCTGACCTTTGAGCAAGAACGTACGGTCCTTGGTCCAGGTCTTGAAGTCTGGTGACGTAGCCACCATCACTGCCTGTGCGCTCTCGTCACCTGTAGGCAGATACTTATTACCAGTATAGAATGTATAATAAAGCTTGCTTGCCTCATCGTAGATGGTAGAACCAGTACCAATGGCAGCATCCTGTGACTTCTTGGTGCCACAAGCAACCAACTCACCCAAAGAAGTATAGTGGGCAGCATCCTTGGTACTTACACCCCAGATGGGGTGGTAAGTTCCTTCAGGATTAGGACGGAAGTCCTGCAGATACAACACCTTGAAATCGCCAGCCACAGGATCGAAGAAAGGCATGGGGTCGCCCACGTAGCCTACAGCAGGCTTGTAATAAGTATCCTGTGCTGCAGCATCGGATGAGTTGAAATAAGTAGTGGTAGACCAGTCCTTCTGCTCGGGGGCAGCATCGCTGTCGCTGCATGAAGCGAGAGGCAAAGCGAGGCATGATGCCAATATTATAGAATTTATCATTGTCTTCATTTTTGTTTATTGTTAATGGTTCATAAGATAATTAAATGCATTCTTGGTCATGATGGCCACATTAGCATGGAACTTCTCTGTGAAAGGACCTACGCTGTACCAGTCGTAGCAACCAGAACCTATACAGAGGGTCTTACCTGAATTCTCTTTGGCAGGATACTCCCATACCACGACAGCACCGTCACCACCGTAACCCAGGTCGATGGCACCAGTCTTCTCTCTCCATACGGCATAATTGTCAAAACCACCCCAGTCGACTCCAATATGCCATTGAGCAGTAGAGTTGGTGATGCGGTAGTTGGCATCTGTCGTATAAACACAGTTGGCGTCATCACCTTTCACCAGTCCCCGATAGAGGGCGTGGTCGGAATGAGAACCTGCGGCATCATTGCCCATCTTGAAGTCCCAAGGACCTCCACAAGTCTCGGCATCATTCTCCACCTGTCCCCAGCAGTTATTAGGTGCCAATCCGTTCTTGTCGATACCCAACTCGCCTGGCATATTGGTAGCGTAACGTGTGAAGAGGAAGGAGCCACCAGCTTTGTAGTAGTCTCTCAGCACAGCCTGTGCAGCAATAGCCTCAGGAGCAGCCTGCTCGAATTTCGCCTTACCGTCCACTCCACCGTCTTTGTGGAAGTGCCACCATATCACCTTACACTCGCTCAAGTCTACATTGCCATTCTTGATATCAGTAAACGAAGCATAGATAGAGTTGTCCACATTCGCGAGCATCCACTCGCAGGCAGCCTTCTCCTCAGGCACCAGCTCGTCCATCGTCAGAGCCAAGCTTGCGAATACAGCAGTAGGCTTGCCTATCTGATTGACGGTTACAGTGTAGGTGCTTGTAGCCGTATTGTTGGTTACGGTGTAGGCCACAGGATTCGTGAAGTCGACTGGTGCACCCGAAACAGGTGCGACAGTAGCATTCTCGCTCACCTTGATAGAAGGTATCAGCTTGGTGATGTCCACCGTCTGTGGTACATTAATGGTAATGGTCTTGTTGCTCTCGTTAATGGCTCCTGTATAGATACCATTCACCTTGAAAGAGAGAATCTTTGCCTCATCGCGCTTGGCAACGAGAGTCCAGTCGAGGAACACATCGCCATTCTTCACGCGCAAGGTCTGTGCAAGGAGCATATTCATCTTGTCGCCCACCTTGGCATCACACACAGCACCATCGCTGAGTGTGAGTTTGCTCAAGGTCATCTGACTGATGTCGTAGGTCTCTGGCACACGTACGGTAATGGTACGTGCAGCCTTGTCTACAGTTCCTTCATAATCATCGAGTGCCAGCTCTGTAACAGAGCAGCCTCCTGTGAGCTGCAGGTCGGACACATTGTCCTCGCTGCAGGCTGTGAGGGCAAGAATGCCCATCAATAGATATAATAACTTTTTCATATTACCATCCTCCTATGTTCTGTGTGTAATGTCCGTCGGATGCCGCTACCTGTGAGAAAGGTATTGGCAGATATTCATTCTTGTTGGCTGTAAAGTGAGCATCTCCATAAATAGAGCAGTTGTTGGCCTCTTCGGCAAAGTACTTGTTGAGCACCTTCTCTGCCTCACCCCATCTCACGAGGTCGAAGAAGCGCTCACTCTCCATACCCATCTCCAAACGACGCTCCATCTTCACAATCTTCAGAGCATCTTCCTGGCTGTAAGAACCATTATAGGTAGAGATATTGAACTTCACGCCATAGTCAGAAGGATAATTGGCTATCATACCTGTACTCTGCTTGGCACGCAGGCGAATCTTGTTGACCAGCTTGATGGCCTCACCCGTCTCGTTGAGCTGCGCATAAGCCTCAGCACGCTCCAAGAGTACGTCGGCATAACGGAACACGATGCGGTTCATAGGTGTACCCCACCAAGAACCCTTTACCATGTAACCACAATCAGGATCTACGTTCTGCTTCAAGGTTACATAATAACCATAAAGTCCATTAGAACGGCTCCATGTGGAGCTGGCGTCCATCATGTACTTGCTGTTGAACTCGTATGGAAGACCAGTCAGACCTACAGTGAGGAACAGACGTGGGTCAGCATCCTGTGTCAAGTCGTAGTCCTTATTATTAAAGGTGTCAATGAAAGGATGACCGTCGGCATCGGTACGATAGGCGTTCACAAGATTCTGACTGGGCTTGTAGAAGTCACAACCTCCATCGGTAACACCAGGGATATTAGGCACGATAAGACCGTAGCTCCAGTTCAGGTTACCATTCTTGGTACCGTCGTTGATAGAATACTGCATGGCCCAGATGCTCTCCACACCATTCTCGTACTGTGTCTCAGGACGGAAGTTGTTGTGGAAGTCAGCCTCGAGATCGAAGCCACCTGCGCTATAGATGTCAGGATTGCTATACTCAATGACCTTTAGCAAGTCTTCTCTGTTGATGCTGGTCACCTGATTGGATGAAGGATCGTCCTGGCGATAAGCCTTATAGAGATAAGCCTTGGTGAGGAAGGCTGCAGCTGCTGCCTTGGAAGGACGACCCTTATCGGTCTGCTTCACTGGAAGCACACTATAGGCATACTCCACATCGTTGATAATCTGCTGCCAGCCCTCATCATTGGTAAACTCGGTGTTGGAAAGGGTATTGTAGTCTTCCTGCTTCAGGTTGGCATCCATGATGAAAGGAATATTCTTGTAGAGACGCTTCAACAGGAAGTGGGCGTAGGCACGCAAGAACTTCATCTCGCCTAAACGCTGATCCTTGAGCTGATAGCTGTCGCTGGTGGTCTCAAGCACAGAGATGGCTGAGTTGACACGTGAGATACAGTTGTAAAGGCGCACCCACATATCGTTGATATTCCAGTTGGTAGTAAGCACACCCTGCTCTATCTCCAACTGATGGAATACGTCACCATCACTGGTTCCGTTGCCACCCTTATAGGCATCATCGCTGCGAACATCGAAGTTCCACATCGAGAAGGAAGAGTTAACATCTTCGGCTGTTGTGAAGACAGCGTAAGCCGAGATAACAAGATTATCCACATTGCTTGGCTCCTTCACCATATCGCTGTCGAGCACGCCCTGCGGTTTCTGGTCATCCAAGAAGTCAGAACAACTTGTCGTACCCACCAAAGCAAGAACGGTAAGGACTGAATATAATATCTTTTTCATATATTTTGACTCTTTTAGAATGTTACGTTAAGACCAAATGTAATGTTAAGTGGTATAGGATATCCATAGTTTGGATTCTCAGGATCTACACCAGTAAAGCTACTGCTCTTGATGGTGAACAGGTTCTGTGCGCTGACATACATACGCAGACGTTGCATAGATAGCTTAGAGACTATGTTCTGTGGCAAATTGTAACCCAACTGGATAGTGCGCAGTTTCAGATAACTGCCATTCTCTACCCAATAAGTAGATACACGTTTCTCGTTATTATTGTCGGAAAGGGTAACTGCAGGAATATTGCTGGATGGATTGTCCACACACCATGCATTCAACAGACGATGTCCCTTGTTCAAGAAGCCGATGTTAAGACCAGCCCAGATATCGGTCTCACGCTTCAGGTCAGAGATGATGTCTACACCCTGCACACCCTGGAAGAAAGCTGTGAAGTCGAAGTTCTTGTACTCCAAATAGATGTTGAAACCATAAGTGAAGTCAGGCACCGGATCGTAAATCCAAGTCTGGTCAAGCTCAGTAATCTTACCATCATGGTCGAGGTCTCTCCAGCGCATACGTCCAAGACCAGCACCTTCTTGAGTGGCATGGTTATCGATTTCTTCCTGGCTCTTGAAGATACCATCGCATACATATCCTACCTGTGCACCCATAGGATGACCGACAACACTCTTCACGCCATTACCACCAAAGGTACCATTAGCTGCTACAGTAGTAGGCAGCGCTGTAATTTCGTTGCGATAAGAAGAGATATTGGCTGTGATGTCATACTTCAGACCGAAGTTGGTCTTATTGCGATAACCGATGTTGAACTCGAAACCGCGGTTCTCCATCTCGCCTGCATTTATCCATTGTGAGCTTCCCTCACCCATAACGGCGATACCTGGCATATAAACCAAGATGTCCTTGGTCTTCTTGAAGTACCAGTCGAAGTTACCATAGAGGGTATTGCCAAAGAAGGCGAAGTCGAGACCCAAGTCGGTCTGTGTGGTTGTCTCCCACTTGATGTCGTCGTTACCAATCTGGTTACGCTTGAAACCTGAAGGCAATGTGCTTCCGCCATTGGTTCCTGCGATATCGTAAGAGGTACCATAGCTCTGACCACCATTCTCGCTCACTCCATAGTTGCTAACAAAGATGGTATAGCGAGCCAAGTTGTCGATTTCCTGGTTACCAGTCTGTCCCCAAGATGCACGAATCTTCAAATCGTCAATCCAAGAAGCCTTCTTCAGGAAGTTCTCCTGATTGATACGCCAGCCTGCAGATACAGATGGGAAGGTGGCATAACGGTTGTTCTTACCGAAACGAGAGCTACCGTCACGACGGATGGTGAACGAAGCCATATATTTGTCGGCATAGTTGTAGTTGGCCTTACCGAAGAAAGACACGAGCGAATAGCCTGATCCTCCACCGTAAGCCTGTGCTCCGGTAGTACCTGCATCAGGCCACATATAATCGGGGTTGAGTACTGCGAAACCTTCCTTGTAACCAGAGAAGTAGATGTCGTCCTGACGATTAAGCTCCATACCTGCCATGAGGTCGAAGCGATGCTGACCTATCTCCTTATTATATGTAGCCACAGCATTCCACATCCACTTGGTCCAGTGTTCCTGCTTGGCCTCTACTGCATTCTTGTCGTTAGCCACATTACCTTCGGTAACAGGATAAGTAAAGAATCGCTGCTGCTTCTGTGAGTAATCGAGACCAAAGGTGGAACGGATGTTAAAGCCCTTGAAGAGGTTGAGGTTTACATAAGCATCACCAAACATACGCCAGTAGGTATAACGGTTGTCCTTGTTGCGTTCCAACACTGCTACAGGGTTATAACGATCTGGATAACCTCCTACAGGACCTGCATAGTTGCCATCCTCAGTATAGATAGGCAGAGATGGATTGAACTGCAACACATTCTGCAAGAAGCCACCAGGAGCCGCAACCTCAGAAGTACGGTTGACAGTGAAGTGCTCGCCTACAGTAAGACAATTATTCTTCAAGAGTTTGTACTCTGTATTCATACGAGCTGAGAAGCGGTTGAAATCAGAATGTTTGATAATTCCCAAGTTCTTGTAGTAACCCAAAGAGAAGAAACTGCTACCCTTGTCTGAGCCCTTACTAACAGATACGTTATACTGCTGTACTACACCTGTGCGAGTTGTCTCATCAAACCAATCAGTATCAGCAGCAGGTGTTGTACCCGCATCGTCGAGATACTTCTTCATACTGATGCCGTTGAGCACAGGGTTGCCCTGCTCGTTATAGCTCCAGTCGTAGCTGTAGCCCAGACCATTGGTATTAGGATCCATACCATCGTTCATATAGGCACGCCACATCACCTGACCAAACTCCTTTGCATTGAGGACATCCATCTTATGAGCGTAAGTAGAAACCGAGATAGAACCATCGAAGTCGACCTTCACCTTGCCCTCCTTACCCTTCTTGGTAGTGATGATGATGACACCATTGGCAGCACGGCTACCATAGATAGAAGCCGATGCAGCATCCTTGAGCACCTGAATGCTCTCGATGTCATTACCATTGAGTTCGTGCATACCAGCCTTGGTTGGCACACCATCAACAATATAAAGAGGATCATTGTTGTTCAGCGTACCGATACCACGAATACGTACGGTGGCTGTTCCTGAAGGAGAACCGTCAGCTGTAATATTCATACCTGGAACGCGGCCCTGAAGAGCCTTGATAGGGTTGTTCTCGTTCTGCTTGGCTATCTCGTCAACACTGACTACCGAGATGGCACCTGTCAGGTCGGCCTTGCGCTGAGTGGTATAACCAGTAACGACTACCTCGTTGAGCAACTTGGCATCTTCTTCGAGAACGATGCGCAGACCCTTGGCAGCCTTCACCACCTGAGTCTTATACCCCATAAAAGAGATAGAAAGTTTTGAACCGGACTGAACCTGCACCGTAAAGTTACCATCAATATCAGTAACAGTACCTGCATTTCCTTGTCCCCCCACTACGGTGACAGTGGCACCAATAACTGGTTCTCCACTGTTGTCGGTAACATTTCCACTTGCCTCTTCGACCTGGGCGAATGATACCGCACTGACGAGCAACAAGCAGATGCTCATCAAGAGAGTTTTCATTTTCTCCATGTAAATAAAGGTTTTGTTAATAGTAATTCTATTTATTGTTTATTCAAATTTCTGGCAGCAAAGATAGCAAAACTCTTATTGACAACAGAGAAAAATTCGTTCATCACATGGCAATTATGTTACATGCAACAATTTTTATAGTATTTCGTTCATTTATATGACTTCTGTTTTTCAGAGAGTTAGAATAATCAGCACAAGTTGGAATAGCAGGGTTATAAAAGAAGTTAGAAGGAAGTTGAGAGAGAAGTCCTGTCAGTCTCTCAACTCTGTCGGGTTGATGCCGAACTGCTTCTTGAAACAAGCTGAGAAGTAACCAGGAATGGCAAAGCCCACCTCGGCAGCAACCTCACTGATGGTCTTGTCGGTTTGCTTCAGGAGCGAATAGGCTTTTTGCATACGCATTTCGCGAAGCACCTCTGCAGGAGTCTTTCCTGTCAATGCCTTTACCTTGCGATACATCTGCACCTTGCTAAGACTCAGTTCTGAGCCTAAGTCGTCCATACGTAGGTTGGCATTTCCTATATGCGACTTAGCAACCTTCTTAAACCGTTCTAAGAACATCCGCTCTCCTGGTGCCTCTGCCTGTATAAACTCTGCCGAAAGCACGTTCTTTGCATCCATATTTTTTCTCTGTCGACGAGCTTGCAATAAGTTGGAGATACGAGCCAATAGCAGATGGGCACTGAAAGGTTTGGTGAGATAGGCATCGGCTCCATGCTCATACCCTTCTATACGCTGTGACTCCTCACTGCGAGCGGTGAGCAATATAACAGGAATATGACTGGTTACCTCATCCTCCTTGATCTTCGAACAGAAGGTGAGTCCGTCCATCACAGGCATCATCACATCGCTGACGATCAGGTCGGGGACACTCTCCTTGGCCAGACGTAAACCATTTTGACCATCTGAGGCTTCGATGACGTAGTAATGATCAGAAAGCAAAACACGTAAATAGGTGCGAATATCTTCATTATCATCTACAACAAGGATGGTGGAGAGTTCCTCTACATCTTGTTGCAACAACATCTGATGGCGACTGTCGCGAAGCACATGCTGAGAGAGTTCCTTCTCGCAAGCCTCATCTGTCGAAGCCTGGTTCATCACATCTACCTGTTCCTTGAAGTTGAGCACATCGGCGGTCAAGGTTTCCAACTGTCCCACGTTGCGCATCACCACCTGCAGCAGCATCTTCTGTTCCTCGGTATAATTGTCCGCCTGCATCAGCCGGTTCAACGGTCCTGACACCAAGGTCAGCGGAGTGCGGAGCTGATGACTGACATTGGTAAAGAAGGCTATCTTGTCGTCTGCCATCTGCTTGCGCTGTTCGTTGAGTTTTTCCTTTTCCCGACGCACTTTACGACGATAGAATATCATGATGAGCAGCAGCACAACCACAGCAACAGCCAGGATGCTGATGATCTTCTGCCATCGGTACATCTTCATATAGTCATTAATGCTCGAATAGATGGCATTCAAGTTGACCGTCTGGCCTTCTATCTCTTTATACTGCATGTCTATCAACTTGGCATTCTCGGCTGTGACAAGTGCCGACTGAAAATAGTTCATGCGCTTGTAGGGCTTGCCCTGCAGAATGTTCATCGCTAAGGGAACGATGGCCTCGCCCTTGGTAGGATAGATATACGAGGCTGTCATCACGCCCTTGTCCACAAGGTCTACTCCCTGGTTCTCACCAGGCAGTCCGTCGATACCAACAAAGAGTATCTGCTTATCGCGGTTCTTCTCCTTGGCTGCCTGCTGCGCACCCCAAGCCTCGGCATCATTATGTCCGAAGACTGCATCAACAGGCTTGCCTGCATCCATATACTGACGCATCAACTTCTTGGCACCAGCCAGGTTCCAGTCGCCTTCCAACGTCACCACCTGTATCTGCGGAAAGGCTTTCATGCCCTGCATAAATCCGCGATGACGGTCGGCAACAGGTGTGGAGCCACGCTCGCCCGTTATCTCAACAACCGTTCCCCTGCCCTGCAGTTGGTGTGCCAGATAGTCAGCCACCTCCTTGCCTATCGCCACATTGTCGGTTCCGATATAGGCAGTATAGTGGGTAGACTCTATCATGCGGTCGTAAAGAATGACAGGAATACCGGCACGGTAGGCATGCTCTATCGCTGGCGCAACAGTCTTGACATCACTGGGAGCCACCACCAAGAGGTCGACCTTGGTTTTCACCAAGCTGTCTATCTGCCTGGCCTGGCGTTGCCCATTGTTGTCGGCAGAGGCAAAGACCACGTCCACATTCTTATACTGATACTGCCCAATCTTGATTTCGCGGTTCACCTTCTGGCGCCAAATGTCGTCGCTACATTGGGACACACCTATCACAGTGCGCCTGTCGGAACAGGACACCAAGACGAGCAACAAAAGGACTACATATAATATAATGTGCTTCTTTCCGGTTTTCATTTTTGTATCGTTTTTGTTTACACAGTAGCAATATGCAAAAATATAAACAAAAATGAAAGCCCACAAATAAGACAAATAAAAATTAACATCTTTTAATAGCAAAGACACACAAAAAGGACTTCGCCGCCCTTGGTCATCACAGACCAGGTAAAGCGAAGTCCTTTATCAAAATATCAACTACCAAATACTAAAAACGAAACTTACTTCGTATATTTCTCAGGAAGCACAGGCATGGCACCATGCTGGGTGCACACGTATGCACTTACCTCTACTGCCAGCTTGTGAGCCTCGGCAATGCTCTTGCCCTTCAGAATGCTGGCACAGAAAGTACCAGTAAAGCTGTCGCCTGCTCCTACAGTATCGGCAACTTCTACCTTTGGAGTTTCCTGGAACGACTTGAAGCCTGGAGCAAAGACATAGCTGCCGTTCACACCACAGGTGAGCACGAGCATGTCGAGATTGTACTTACCGAGGATGAGCCAGCACTTGTTCTCGATGTCAAGACCGGGATAACCGAAGAGACGGCCGATGGTAATCAATTCCTCATCGTTGATCTTCAACACATCGCAACGCTTCAAACTCTCACAAATCACTTCTTTGGTATAGAAGTTCTGACGCAGGTTGATGTCGAAAACCTTCAGGCAGTCCTCGGGAGTATGGTCGAGGAACTGATAGATAGACTTGCGGCTTACCTCGTTGCGCTGAGCCAAAGAGCCCCAGCATACAGCTCCGGCATTGGCAGCCACCTCCTTGATGTCGTCGGTGAAGGGGATGTTGTCCCATGCCACACCTTCCTTGATGTCATAAGTAGGAACACCCTCTGCATCGAGCTCTACCTGTACGGTTCCTGTAGGGAAGTCCACACGTGGCATCACGTACTTGAGGTGCTTATCGTCCAACAATCTGAGAGCCTCGTCGCCCAGCAAGTCGCTGCCTACGGCACTGACTGCTACAGAATGCAAGCCATGCTGACCGGCATGATAGGCGAAATTGGCAGGAGCGCCACCCAACTGAGAACCTGTAGGCAGAACATCGAAAAGAATCTCGCCCAAACCTACACAATATTTCTTATCTAAATCTTCTATTTTCATAATCTTTGTTTTTTAATTCAAGTTTTGCAAGTTCAGAAGTTTACATCTTCACCTTATTTATATAAGAGAACAGATAGAGCACACCTACTGCCATCACCAATACAGCACCGATCTGTCCGATGGCATCGCTGGCAACACCCATAATGAGTGGGAATACCGTACCGCCAAACAAGCCCATGATCATCAGACCGCTCACCTCGTTCTTCTTCTCGGGTACAGAGAGAAGAGCCTGCGAGAAGATGATGGAGAACACATTGGAGTTGCCGTAACCCACGAGGGCAATGGCAATATAGAGCATCATCTTGCTCTCGCCGAAGAAAAGGCCTGCCATACTCAGCGCCATCATCACGATGCTGATGGTGAAGAACACACGGGGCTTCATCATACGAAGGAAGACGGTGCCTGTGAAACATCCGATGGTACGGAAGATGAAGTAGAGCGATGTGGCAAAGGCAGCCTCGTTGAGTGTCCAGCCCAAACGCTCCATCAGAATCTTTGGAGCGGTGGTGTTGGTGCCCACGTCGATACCTACATGACACATGATGCCGATGAAGGAAAGCAGCACGATAGGCTTGCCCAAGAGAGCCAAGCAGTCAACAAAGCCAGAGGCCTTGCCCTCGGTCTTCTCCTCCTCAATAGGAGTTCCAGCCAGGAACAGCGTTGCACACACACCGATAATCATATAGATGGGGAAGAGCACACGCCAGCCCAATCCAAACTCAGGAATGCTTGCCACTGCACCCCACATGGCAATATATGGAGCCATGAATGAGGCAATAGCCTTCACAAACTGACCGAATGTCAATGTTGAAGCCAAATTCTTACCGGATGTGACAGCAGAAACCAGCGGATTGAGCGATGTCTGCATCAGCGCATTACCGATACCCAAGAGGGAGAACGATACAAGCATGATGCCGAAGGTTTCGCCAAACAAAGGCAGAAGAAGAGAGATGACTGTCACCAAGAGTGAGAGCAGCACGGTCTTCTTGCGACCTATCTTATTCATCAACATGCCCGTGGGCACAGAGAAAATCAGGAACCAGAAGAAAACCAATGATGGGAACAGGTTGGCTGTAGCATCATTCAGGTTGAGGTCTTCTTTCACATAGTTGGAGGCTATACCCACCAAATCCACAAATCCCATTGCGAAGAAACAAAGCATCACAGGGATAAGGGTCAATTTCATAGACTTATTCATATCTTGTTAGTTATTTTTTTGAAGTGAATATTAGCTGTTATTTTCCAAGTTTGTAAACTTGATACTTACCCTTTCTCTTTCCTTTCACAACAATCTTATTATAGGGTTTGCTTGGGAACACGAGGTTGGTCATCGCCATCTTGCCCTCAGCATCCAGGACCTCGACGCTACTCTTGTCGATGAAGATTCTGAACTGGCTGATCTTTCCATAGGTAGGAGCCTTAGTGACAGCAGCAAACTCGTTGCTGAAGTCGGTCTTGCCGCTCTTTGTACGGTCCATCTCGAAAGTCTCAGCCTTGGCATTATAGGTCATCACCACCTTCTCGCCCTTGTCGTTGCTCAGGGTGATAGTGGCATTGCCCTTCACATTGACCACAGCCTCGCAAGCCTCTGAGAGAGCCTTTGATGTCTTCTTGCTGCGTGCAGCTGTCATCTCGGGAGAAGGAGTCACACTGCAATAGGTCTCGCCCTTGTACTCGAAGAGTCCTAAATCGCGGGCTATAGAATTGGCAGAACGGTACTGCTGGGTAGGAACCTGATTGGCGTACTGCCAGTTGCTCATCCATGCTATTGCCACACGGCGTCCGTCGGGAGCATTGTCGAAAGTGACGGTGGCATAATGATCCTTGCCATAGTCCATCCACTTGGTGACCTCGGGCTTGCTCTCGCAAGTAAACTTGTGTCCGTCGAACTCACCAATGAAGTATTGTGTGGCAGAACCGCCGAAAGGACCACCAGGATTGATGTTGCAGAGAAGCATCCACTTCTCCTTGTCGGTGCCGCGAACCTTCAATTTCATCAGGTCTGGGCATTCCCACACACCGCCATGATTGCCGTACTCTGCACCGAAAGAGCTCTCGTAAGTCCAGTCTTTCAGGTTGTCAGAAGAATAGATGTTCATCTGCTGACCGGCAGCAAGAATCATGTTCCACTTCTTGATATCCTCGTTCCAGAACATGTGAGGATCGCGGAAGTCGGGCACGTTGCTTGTGATGATAGGGTTGCCCTCATACTTGGTGAAGGTCTTTCCGTTGTCAGTACTGTAGGCCATGCTCTGGGTCTGGTTCTCACCAGCCGAGGTATAGAGAGCTACGACAGCACCCTCGCCGAAGCCAGCGGTATTCTTCTTGTCGACAACAGCAGAGCCGCTGAATATCGTTCCTATCACATCTGGCTCGATAGCTTTACCCTCAAACTTCCAATTTACCAAATTGGTAGAGGTAGAATGTCCCCATGTCATATTTTCCCACTGCGACCCATAGGGATTGTACTGGAAATAAAGGTGCCACACGCCATCCTTATAGAACATACCATTAGGGTCGTTCATCCAGCCATAGGCAGGAGTATGATGATAGAGAGGACGATACTGCTCACGGTTCTTCATGTCGAAGCTGTCGGAGAACTTCATTCCCTTCCAGCATCCGAAGTTGGCAATACCGCCATCGTTACGAGCCTGTCCGTCGACATGAATATCGAGCATCAGTCCCTTCTGGCTCTTGTAAGCCTCCAAGTCGAGAGGCACGTAATAATCTACGTGCGTATTGGCAAGGCGGACATTAAAAGTCTTCAACTGTTGGTTGTTGGCTATCACCTTGACATGACTCAGTTCGGCACTCTCCTGAACAGGTATCAGGAGATATTTCTCACTCTGGTGAATACGATAGAGGCAATGGTTGTTACTCAGGAATTGAGTTTCCTGGGCTGAGGCTGTCATACCAGCCAACAGGAGCATCATGCTCAACACAGTTTTTCTGATTGTTCTCATTACTTTGTTATTGGGTTTTGTTTTTAAATGCGTTATTGGTATTTTCGATTGCAAATTTATCAAACATATCTTATTCTTCCACGCAATATTCGTTCATTACATGCTAAATATGTTACAAGAAACATTTTTCTCATCTTTGGAACTCTTTTTTGAGGAAAATGATTCCTGCACGCAGTCATCTTTGAAGACAAAAAGGACTTATCTATTGCCGCTACAAGACCAGATGACTTTTTACCTTCTGCCATGTCGGAAAGAGCGAGAAATGTAGTTTTCACCCTTATGCATATATATTCGTTACTGGACAAGAGTTAACTATGAAAATATTTTTTCCCAGTTAGGTGGATTCTATTTCCCAGTTGGATGCCCGATTTTTGGCAATTATGGAATAAATATACCGTATAAATATACTTTAGTTTCCTCATATACGGAAGCTGAAAAAGTAAAAGAGCATATATAATAAGGTACGCGCGATACACTTCTATACATCTTAACTCCTTAATCTTCTATAACTTCCGTACATACAAAGATTAAGTTCAGTAAATTTCATTTCAAAATAGAACGAAATGATTGCATGAAACATATCTTTCAAAGAGAGAACGATTTTTGGTCGTACACTTTTCTACAATATCGTACATTTGCATTATAGTTACAAAAGAACTAAAAAACTAAGAGTTCGAGAAATGCTAAAACCGACATTTCTCTTCTTATATAATAGACCTATAAAACTAAAAGATTCAAAAATGAAAAAAGTATTTACTCTATGTGTTGCCATCATGGCATCAGCAGCAACATTCGCACAAACCACTCTTTGGAATGGTGAGGACAAGGAATTGGGTAAAGAGGCTATTGGCTTCTGGGCCGATGGTGATCCCGAAGTGGTTGCTAACCCAGAGACGGACGGCATCAACACTTCTGAGAAATGTCTGAAGTTTGTGATGACCAACGACCGTAAGATTGTGAAACTGCCTTTCCGCGAGTGGATGAAACCCTCTTTACAGGGCAGCACCCGCGTTTCTCTGATGATCAAGAAGTCGCAGGCTGAAAACATACAGATAGAACTCTCCGATCCTACTGATGGCTCAGAGGGTTACTGGAAGAAAGTGGCATCTTATTACAGTGAGGCAGGAAAATGGCAGAAAGTAATATTCGATTATACCAACAACGGCAGCTTCGACAATCCTGGTCTCATGACCATCACTGCCCAGACTGGTGATGTAGTGGGAGAACAAGAAGTTTATATCGACAATATCCAGATAGAGCCAGCTACTACGGTGAATGGGCAGCTGCTCTCAAAGATAGAACCCAACTCGCTTGAGGGAGTTATCAAGCTGGAGGGTGCCTGGATGAAAGGAGAATGCCAGAATGCTGACGGCGAATGGCAAAAAGTTGAATACAATGACTTTGCCACATTGGCAACAAAACTTTCCTGCAAGCCTGCCAATATTATCATGCAAGGCTGCATCGTAAAGGATGCTGATATTAATGCTATGCGAGGCGACAACAGCAATATTCTCGTATATGCAGATGAAGCTTACGAGGCTGACAACGTGGTGAAAGACGGAAAATGCGCCAATCTCGTACTCGACGACACCAAGGCTTTCATGGTCAATGAAGATTTTCAGGCAGCAAATGTAACCCTGAAACGATCTGTAAACGCTGGCTACAACACTATGTGTCTGCCTTTCTGGGTAAGCAAGGAAGATATGAAGGCTGCAAGCATCGCAACCTATAAGGAAATCGTAGACAAAGAAGACAATAACTCGGTCGTTACTTTCGAGAAAGCAGATCATATTGAAGCCAACGTTCCATTCGTCGCCAACTACAACGAGGCTGTCACCGAGTTCACCTTCACCGACAAGGGTGTGGTCAACACAAACAATGGCCTTGGCACAACATTCGTAGGAACCTATACCCCAGGCAGCGTAGAAGGTAAATTTAACCTTGCTTCCGACTGTACCTTCAAGAAAGGCGATGCAGAAGCTACTACCAATGCTTTCGGTGCCTACTTGGAGTTGCCAGAAGGTTACGAAGCAAAGACTCTCTCTTTAGGCTACACCGATGGTGAGTTAGCTGGTATTGAGAGCATCACAACATCATTCGGCAACAAGGGTGTGAAGGTTTACAGCCTGCAAGGCAACCAGATTGCAACCGCCTCTTCAATGAGCGAACTGCACCTGAGCAATGGCATCTACATCATCAACAACAAGAAGGTGGTTATCAAATAATAATACAGACAGGACTGTTTGATGCCCATCAACAGCCCTGCCAGAGAATAAGAAACAAAAAGCCTTGGGATTCAATTTGAATTTCAAGGCTTGATTATCAATATTTACCTTTGCTTTACCCTTCGGCCAGCGATTTTCAATTCCGCTACGCGCCGGTGACCGTTGGTTCAGGGCGTGTGGGGCTTACTTGAGAAACTTGAATTCCTCATTTTTATATTGTTTTCCAGAAAGTTCAGCCTGATTCAGGCTTATTTCCTCAATTTCTGGATTTCCTCCAGCGGAAGTTCGGTGGCTGTTGATACTTGCTCTTCAGAAAAGCCCATTGACAGAAGGCGGCGGGCTGTGGCTATCTTTTCTTTTTCCATACCTTCCTCACGCCCCTTTTCCAAGCCTTTAGCCATACCTTTTTCCATACCTTTAGCCATACCTTTAGCCATACCTTCCTCACGTCCCTTTTCCAAAGCCGTATCTATAGAGTTCTTGACATCACGATAAGCCTTCAAACTATCCTCATATTCTTTCCTCATTTTTATATTGTTTTCCAGAAAGTTCAGCCAGATTCAGGCTTATTTTCTCAATTTATGGATTTCCTCCAGCGGAAGTTCGGTGGCTGTTGATACTTGCTCTTCAGAAAGACCCATTGACAGAAGGCGGCGAGCTGTGGCTATCTTTTCTTTTTCCATACCTTTAGCCATACCTTCCTCACGCCCCTTTTCCAAAGCCGTATCTATAGAGTTCTTGACATCACGATAAGCCTTCAAACTATCCTCATATTCTTTCAACTCTGTTGGAGTGAACTTCGCAATCTCGGCCTCCTCAAAGAGTTTAGTAAACACTTTCTCTTTCAAGGCTGAAGGACGCTCATCCAATCGGGAAAGGTTTTTCAACACATACAACCACTTATCATAAAGCGTGTCAAGTTCCTCCTCTGTCTTATTGAACTTCGCTATCTCAACATACTTGAAAGAAAGTTTGTCATTAAAAACCTTAAGAGTCTTCTTGTCAAGCAAGCCCACATCATGATTGATATCATTCTTGTCAAATGCCTCTTCTTCCAAGTCGAAGTTCAGCAGAGCAACAGTATATACATGTTCAAGTTGGAAGTTCCATTCTGCCCCCTTTGGAGCCTGTTCACGGATAGGAAAAGTAGAATAGAACAAAGAACGATCCTTGAAATACTTCTGATAAGCATTCTGCATCTCAACGATGAACTTTTCACCACGTTCATTTTCGCAATATACATCAAAGATGGCCTTGCGCTCGGCAAAGACATCACCAACGTGCTCACTATTCAAGTACTTCACATCCTTGATGACCTGAAAACCATCAAACAGGGAATTCAAGAAATTGATGAGCAAATCCTTGTTAGGCTTTGTTCCAAAAATACGCTTAAAACCGAAATCGGTAAGCAAGCTAATATATCGTTCCTCTATCCGTTTCATATCCATCTCCTTTTAAAACGTATAACTGAATTGTGATGCAAAAATAAGCTATTTTCTTGAAAACACAAAAAAAACAGCAAGAAACCTTCAAGTTATCTGCAAATTACGCAAAAACAGTTTCTCCTAATCTCATCAAAAACAAAATGATTCGCTCTAACATGAGAGCCATACAGAGTTCCGCTTATCCGATTTGGTAAGCGGCTCCGCGTTTATACCTTGCATAATTGAAGGATGATGAAGGGTGGATTTGAGCCATTCATCCTCTGAAACCCCGATAAACACAGGGGATTTCAAGGGATAGATGAGGGGGGGACCAATTCTGTTTAACATGAAAAGATGAATTGAAAATAATTGCTTGCGCATAAGTGTTTTTTACGGAAAAATGTATCATAGTATCATTATTTAGTACGATATCCTTATAAACATCTGATACACTGCACAATACAAGAATGATACTTTTTCGTTTATTTTACAAGAAGTATCATAGAAGTATCATAAATCACAAGAAACATCATTAAATTCGGCTTTGAGTCGATTTAAAAGACTAAAAAAGAAGTGTCTTCTATTCCTGTTTTGAGCCCACTTGAAAAAGTCAATTTTACGAAAACATACTCTTGATTATCAAGTTGCAAAGACAAAAAAAATACGATTTTCGACTTTTTCAAGTGGACTCTTGACTGAAGTTTCTGTAATACGTAACTTTGCACCACCAAAATTTCGTAAGTTTTGCCCCACACGCCCTGTTTTACTCTAATTGAGCAAGCTTTGAGCGCATTTTTAACGTTAATTATGTTTAACGAGCCTTGGATCTTGCCTGATGTAGTTTACGTCATAGACTTCACCTTTTTCCACGAGGGTGAATATGATTCTTAGCAATTTGTTTGCTATGGCATTTAGTACATAATGACGCGGCTTTTTATCTATTAAAGTAC
>OIBF01000087.1_pt1 | contig 36298 bp, 29 predicted proteins | sample 1580921 | NCBI WGS metagenome assembly OIBF01 (sample SAMEA3882506, study PRJEB24775) | human gut metagenome | biome: human-associated habitat; feature: intestine environment; material: feces | place: Netherlands | collected 2009/2010
TGGTTACCAAGAACGACTTCCGTTTCCTCCACACATTGGAGAACATGGGTCCTTCACCAGAGCCAAACTTGACCGTACTCTATAGCTCTCGCTTGCCAAAGACATTCAAGCACTATGCTTCTCTGATCTCTGTCAAGACAAGCTCTATCCAGTATGAGAACGACGACGTGATGCGCCCAGTTTGGGGTGACGACTATAGCATCTGCTGCTGTGTATCTGCTACACAGACTGGTAAGGAGATGCAGTTCTTCGGTGCACGTGCCAACTTGGCTAAGTGCTTGACCTACGCTGTATCTGGCGGTGTTGATTCAAAGACACGCGAGCAGTGCGGTCCTAAGTATCGCGCCGTTGAGGGTGATGTATTGACATACGAGGAGTTCATGCCACGTTTCATGGATATGATGGACTGGTTGGCTGGCGTTTATGTGAAGACATTGAACCTCATCCACTACATGCACGATAAGTACTTCTACGAGGCAGCAGAGTTGGCGCTCATCGATACTGATGTTCGTCGTACTTTCGCTACAGGTATCGCTGGTTTCAGCCACGTAGTTGATTCTATCTCAGCTATCAAGTATGCCAAGGTAAACATCGTCCGTGATGAGACCGGTTTCCCTCTCAGCTTCAAGACCGAGGGTGACTTCCCACGTTATGGTAACGATGATGAGCGTGCTGATGAGATTGCAGTATGGTTGCTCAAGACCTTCATGAACATGATCAAGAAGCATCATACATACCGCAATTCTGAGCCTACTACATCTATCCTGACTATCACATCAAATGTAGTATATGGTAAGTTCACCAGCAACATGCCTGATGGTCGTCCAGCCGGTGCTCCATTGGCTCCAGGTGCTAACCCATCTTACGGTGCAGAGAAGAACGGTCTTTTGGCTTCATTGAACTCTGTAGCTAAGTTGCCATACGAGTATGCTCTCGATGGTATCTCTAATACTCAGACCATCAGTCCAGGTGCTCTCGGCCACAACGATGAGGAGCGTGCCCAGACATTGGTAGGTGTATTGGATGGTTACTTCAACCAGGGTTCTCACCACCTGAACGTGAACGTATTCGGTATCGACAAGCTCAAGGATGCGATGGAGCACCCAGAGAAGGAAGAGTACCAGAACTTCACCATCCGTGTAAGTGGTTACGCAGTTAAGTTCATCGACTTGACACGCGAGCAGCAGCTCGACGTAATCGCTCGTCAGGCTCACGAGAGACTCTAATCAATTAGAAGAATAAATATTGCCCGCTAGATTTTCTTTCCGAGGATATTTAGCGGGCATTTTTAGCTTATTTAACTGCAAAATAGAGTAAGATATTGATTATTTTACTAATTTTGCGGTATGAAATTGAATATAGACCAAAAAACAACTCTTTGGAGTGAAGGAGGAAAATTTTGCTTGGATTTAGCCAAACTGATATTTGGTGGTATTATCTTGGCAAGTATCATGAAAAAAGATATCGATACAGGGAAACTTTTAGTTTTTGGTGCTCTAATAACAATGTTTCTAGCTGTATGTGGATTCTTTTTAATATTAATGTCTAAAGATAAAAAAAAGAAAGGAAAATAAATATGGAACTATTAGTATTTATGGGTTTTTTTGCTTTGCTTGCTGGTGCTTTTACTCTATGGGCTTACAATGATTATCGTAAAATGCAGGCTTAAGTGGGCTTCTTGTTTTTAATTATTTCTAAAAAGATAAAATAATTATGGGTGTATTTCTTTTTTTGGGCGTTATAGCCTTATTTATGAGTCTTTTTGCATTGTGGGGAGTATATGATCTTCGAAAGAATGCATAAAGGTTTTGTTCACAGCATAGAGAGCTTTGGTTCTGTAGATGGACCAGGCATCAGATTTTTGATTTTTCTGCAAGGTTGTCCGATGCGCTGCCAGTTCTGCCACAATCCGGATTCATGGAAGATGGGAGTAGGAGAGGAGTGGAGTGCCGATGACCTGCTGGATAAGGCAGAGCGATTCAAGAGTTATTGGGGTGACAAGGGCGGTATTACTGTAAGTGGTGGAGAAGCCCTGATGCAGATAGACTTTCTCATCGAACTTTTCGAGAAAGCCCATCAGCGTGGCATCAACACTTGTCTTGATACATCAGCGCAACCCTTCCGAAAAGAGGGTGCTTTCTTCGATAAATTCGAGCGTCTGATGGCCGTTACCGATACTGTTCTTCTTGATATCAAGCATATCAACGATGAAGAGCATCGTAAACTCACCCGCCATTCTAATGTAAACATACTGGATTGTGCACGATATTTAAGCGAGATACACAAACCGGTATGGATTCGTCACGTCCTGATTCCAGGTATTACCGATAAGGATGAATACCTCTATCAGTTGCGTGATTTCCTCTCAACACTCTCTAATATTGAGCGTATAGATGTTCTGCCCTATCATACGATGGGTATCTACAAGTATGAGAAACTAGGTATTGCCTACCCGCTGGAAGGCATAGATCCTCCTACTAGTGATCGCATTGCTCATGCAGAAGCAATCTTGCAAGAGGCACTTTAGCCTCTTGCAAGACTGCTTAGATGAGCATCTAGCGAGCTGGTGAGACGGGCTTTGATGATAGGCTTTGTGATGTAGTCGTTTACTCCAAGCTCATAGCATTCATCCACATTATCCTTGTTGCTTAACAGGGAAACCACGATGATGACCATTTCACTTTTCGAGTATTTAGAGCGTACATGGTCTATTACGTCCCACCCATTTACATGTGGCATCATCAAGTCGAGCAGTATCACGTCCGGCTTGAATGAGTCAATCAGTTCAATGGCTTCTTTTCCGCCATTGGCAGTTTTCACGTCGATGTCAAAGTCCTTTATCATCTCAGAAACCGTTTCTATGTTTTCTGAAATATCATCGACGATTAGCACTTTGTTCTTTTCCATCTTTCACTGGTTTATTATATATAGGTTCTTTCTGCTCTTAAAGCTCTAGCTTCTTGGCTTGTGTATGCCGTAGATGTCGCACATGAATCCTTTATCAGTGATAAGTTTGTTCATGTCGATACTGTCAAACACCTTGTGATGGGTACCGATTACTACAATCTGATACTCCTTTTCCAGAACTTTAGGATCATCTGTCACCTTGATGTTATATTCTTCCTTTACTTCCTCTACATCTACCAGTGGATCGTAGAGTGTGGTTTTGTAACCTGCTCCTACCAGGTTGATATAGAGATCGGCTACTTTTGTGTTTCTGATATCATCGCTGTCTGGCTTGAACGAGAAGCCGAGAATCAGCACGTTAGTCTCCGGAGCCTTGAACTTTCTGCTTTCAGATGCATTCTTTATCTTTCCTGCCATCCATACTGCCATCTGCTCGTTAACCTCGCGGGCTGTAGAGAGCAGCGATGGTACCACGTCAACCTCCTGTGCCTTGTTAATCAGGTAGTATGGGTCTACCGCGATGCAGTGGCCGCCAACGAGTCCTGGAGTAGCTGGCACGAAATTCCATTTTGTGCTTGCTGCCGCCGTTACGTCTTCAATGTTGATGTTCATCTTGTCGAAAATCTTTTCCATCTCATTGAAGAAGGCTATCTGCACGTCTCTCTGGCAGTTCTCCATCAGTTTACATGCCTCTGCTATTCTGATACTCTTCGCCTTGTAGGTGCCATGGGTAAGTACTGAAGCATAGAGACTGTCGATGATAGCTGCTGCTTCGGGTGTAGAACCGCTGGTAACCTTCACGATGTTCTCGATGGTATGAACAGTATCGCCCGGGTTGATACGCTCTGGCGAGAAGCCTACAAAGAAACTCTGGTTCAATTTCAATCCTGATGTAGATGCCAGCAATGGAGCGCAGACCTCTTCTGTCAGACCTGGGTAAACGGTACTCTCGTAGACTACGATATCACCTTCTTTCAGAATCCTGCCAACCTCAGCTGTAGCATTTCGCACGCAACTGATGTCTGGCTTGTTCGATTTGTTCACCGGTGTCGGTACAGCTATGATATACACATTACACTTCTTCAGGTCATCAATATTGCTGGTCAGTTTCAGCCCCTGTTCCAATGCCTTGCATACAGTTTTGTTGTCTGTCATTGTACTTTTGGCTAGCTTGGCTACTTTGTCAGCTTTGATATCATACCCCCATGTATCATATTTCTTTGAGAATAAGCAGGCTAGTGGAGTACCAACATACCCCAATCCTATTACTCCAATCTTAAACTCAAAAGACTTGTTTATCATATACTATATTCTGTTTATGTTTTATAATGTTGTTTCTTTTATTGGGAGCTCCCTGCTGTATGTACTTTACAGCAAGTAACTCGGATCTTTTAGATTCCTTCGAGCTGAGCATAGCGCGAAGTCTTCTCAGGGTTCCAGGCGTCCTTGTAAGAACGTCGGAAGAAGATCTCTTGCAGATGAGCCGACAGGCGGGCGATACGCAGGAAATAACCTGTATAAGGCGACATCAGTGGCAGGTATCTGTAAAGGAACCATACATCTTTCTTTCTTTCTGAAACCATCAGCACCAGGATGAAGGCAAGCTGTGAGAAGCATACTCTGATGAAGTAGCCCAGTGCCAGCACTTCAATGATGTGCGTGTTAAACGTGATGGCGAGCTTGATGATATACCACAACCACAGAAAATTGAGGAAGCAGTCGAAAACCACACTCTCCATATTAGATAACCAGTTAAGGATACTCCAGTTCTTTGTAGGCAGCAGAATGTCGGCATGCTTGCGTAGACGGAATCTCACGAGCGAGCGCGACCATCTGATGCGCTGATGATACAGCTTGTACCATTTGGTAGGCACATTGGTCATACAGATGGCATCTTCGGCAAATTTCACTTTATATCCGGCTTTGCGGATCTTCTGTGTCAGGTCACCGTCCAGTCCCGGTCCTATGTCCCAATAGCCCACTTCCTTCAGCGTCTTTCTTTCGAAGGCTCCGAATGCTCCCGAAATGATGTGGTAGATACCCAGTTCGCTGGTTACGATACGTCCCACCTGTATTCGCTTCAGGTATTCGAAAGCCTGCAGCGATGAGCAGATGGTTTCCTTGTAGTTGCGCACTTTCACACATCCTCCTACGCCCTTTACCATTCCGTCGATGTAGAAGGGGAGTAGAATCTTCTCCAGTGCATCACGGTCAAGCGAAGAGTCGGCATCCAGACATACGATGTATTTGCCTCTTGCCATCTGGGCTCCATAGTTGCTGGCGGCAGCTTTACCGCCTCTTGTATCCAACCTCAGGTAGTGGGTGATATACCCGGCTCGGTAGAGGTCGTTACAAATCAGTTTGGTGTCGTCGTCGCTACCATCGTCTACCACAATGATTTCGTAGTTCCGGTAGGTTTGCTCAGCCAGTGAGTTCACCATTTTGAATATATGCTTGCCTTCGTTCTTTCCCGGTACGAGGATGCTTACGAGTGGATTCTCGCGGTACAGGAAGAACTTGGCATATTCTTTCTCTTTATCTATCCGGTTTCTCTTCATCAGTCGGTTTCCGATTACGAGATATTCCAGGATATAATATCTTGGCATCTCGATGAAGAAGAGGAACCAGTAGGTATTCACGATACTGCTAAACGATAGCGTGCTGATCCAGTCGAAGAAATCGTTCAGATGTTCTGCTATGCTAAACATACGCTTTTCCCTTTCTTCTTGATGGCTATCTCAGCACGGTGAGTGCCAAGAGTGCCATGAGTATGAGTATACCTGCTATGGTGACAAGGATGGCAACGAGTTTTTTGTAGAACACGATGCGCTTCTGTATCTTGTCGTTTTCATCTTCCTTCGGTTCCATGTCGAGCAACTCTTCCTGCGGTTTTACCGCTTTCTCTTCTTCCTGCATCAGAGGTTCTTCTGAGTAGCGGCAGTAGTCGTCTGGAGTCATATCCACATATTGCAGTTTGTTGAAGAACTCGTCATAGTTGTTGGCGATGGTCTTCGTCTTGGTTTCGAGCATACAGCAGATAATCTCATCAGGTTCTATCAGGTTTGCCAGCTTTCTGATGGCTACCGACATCTCCTTGCTCAATTTCTGCTGAGCTTCTTCCACCGTTTCGCCCTGTTCATAGAGGGTAGAGGATACATAGAAGATATTGTTGTAGTAAGATACCTTGTGGTTGGAGAAGAGTCTGCAGAGTCTGCCCTGTATACTATCCTTTATCTTGATGGTATCCTTGTTTCCATCTATAATCCATATCTTTCCTACCATGACCGAGAGTTCATCCTTGCGGTAGGTTTCCATCAGCTGGCGTCGCAGTCGGTTCATCAGCAGATAATATTCCATGAAGTTATCATAGATGTTCACCATGTTGCTGAACATGATGTTGCCGCTGGTCAGCGCTCGGATTCCTTCTTCCGTTATCTCGTAGTCTACTACGTCTCGTGGCACCAGGGCGTTTACCGGATAGGTGCTCTGGCAGTAGCAGCAGGTTGACTTGGTGATAGGCGAGGTAAACGAGTTCTCGCAGTCGTTACAGGTATATACCACGGCTGGTCTGTCATAGTCAACACCGATGTGGCGCAGTTTCTTGTGACACTTCGGACAGATGAGCATACCGCCCACATTGTAGCTGCTCTCTGGCGATACGTTGGCGCAGCTGAAGTGGTGGATGATGTTCTGAATCTTCAGGTTCGAACTTCCGCACTTCGGACAGCACTCCGTATAGAGCAGGTGAGAGTGGTTGCACTTAGGGCAGAGGTGCTCCTTGAGCAGGAAGCGGTGAATGCGCAGTGAACCAAACTCCACCATAGAGTCGATGAACATGAACATCTCGTTGAGATGGAAGAGACCCATACTGTGATAGTGCTCGAAGATTGGGTTGATACATCCCAAAGATGATTTCTCCAGCAGTCGGTGTCCCATGATTCGCTGGTCTCTTGAGAGCAGGTATCTCAGAATATTGGCAAAGAGCTGGTTAGGCTGTGTAGGATGGCTTGTTTCGCTTTTTACACCAAACTTCTGTCTTGCCATCTTGATTCTGTCAATAATCTCGTATACCTTTTCATTGTTCATGTCGCTCACATAGGCATCGACGATATAGTCGATGATCTGTTCCTTTCCCGATACCGCCGTATTGACGAATAGCGGTTTGTAGCTACATTTCCACGATAAGATTGGACTGGCTCCAAACAGTATAGCATGGAACGCACGCTCACTCTTCGTATTGATGTAAATACAATCGAAGTAGTCGGGCTGGATGTCCGGTGTCGAGTCGATATCTATATAGCTATCGATGGTGAGCACCATATCTCCACGTTTGTTTCTTCTAAGTCCAATCATTCTTTATTTCTTTTGTTCTTGATGATTATTGGTGTCGCTCGAAATCATGTTGCTTCGCTTCACGTTTTCGTTCTTGCCCACTGGGACGGTGTACATCGGCAGCGGCTTCGGATCGAGCATGGCACCAATCTTGTTCACTCTTATTCTTACCGGCAGTCTGTTGCTCATTACCCATGCCGGAACTCTCTGGTTCGGGTTCAGGGTAAAGACGGCAACCACTGCGTTGGCATCATGCGAGAAGTTACTCTGCAGATGCTTTGGTATTTCCTCTACTCTCAGACCTACCATCTGCAACTTAGCCTTCAGTTCCAGGTCTTTGTTGATGATGATGTCTGCATCGTCAGGGCTTTCCATATACTTCACCATGTCGTTGGGTACGTATGCGATGACGCCCAGATGGCAGTCTGCATAGTCGGTATGCTGGATAACCATCACCTCCTCGCTTTTGAACACCAGGGTTTTGTCGCTCACATTGATTTTTGAGATGTAAGCATCGGCTGGTGCACAGCAGTAGTGTATAAGTCCCGGGTTGTAGATGCTAGTGTTGGAGTAAGGCATGGCAGCATTTGCTCTGCCGGCTCCTCTGCGGCTCATGAAGTTATAGGTGGTGTTCTTAGCCTGTGCGTAGATTTCCACCTTCTTGGCCTGCTTTCTCAGTTCTTCTTCTACCTCGGCAATCTCGGCATCCAGTGCATTTCGCTTGGTGTTGTCGGTAAGACCGTAGTAGATATCCGAACTTTCAGATGCTTTCTGTTTTTTCAGTTCGGCAAGTCGGGTACGCAGCACCGGAATCTCCTGCTGGGCGAGTTTAGCCTGTACCTCCATGTCGTGAGTCTCCTTTACGGCTGAAGGCAGAATGTTCGGGTCGTATTGGTTCACAATATTACCTAGCAGTACATAAGAGTAGAGCGTATCTCCCTTATGTACCACTTCACCCAATTCTTTGTTCACCTTAAGGATATAGATGTCGTCAACGGCACTGATATGGTTTTCATCAAGGGTTATATAACCGTCGAAGGTTGCCCATATCATACGAGTGACAATATAGTAGGCGGCAAGCACGATAACCAGCAGGAAGATCAGGGCAAAGATAATCTGCTGTCTGGCAAGGCGGTGACTCTGCGTCTTCAGCAAGTCTGCCATCGCCTGTTCTTGTGGCGTGCCATTATATTGGAATTCATTCATATTCTGGTTTCCTTACATTCAAAGTTCTATTTCTTTGAAGATGTTGTTGTTGTCATAGATGCTCACGGCTTTCTCGATATTGATGATAGCGAGTGCGCGGTTCTGCATCAGTTTGTACATGCGCTCCATACTTTCCAGGAGTCCCGTATATTCGTCCATACGCATCAGATAGTTGTATCCCTGTTTCTGGTTCTGGTAGGCAAACCGCCGCATTTCTATATATTTGCCGGTCTGGTCTATATGGAAAGCCTCGGTGGCTATAGCCTTGTTCAGGTTGTCTATCTTCTTGAGCAGGATGCCTACCGACTGTTTTATTTCCTTCACATCGGTACCGCGGCTGCTGCGTATGATTTCCTTCTGGGTCTCCAGTGCCTGTCGTTTGCGTGGCGTTTCGTTCCAGATAGGAATGGTGAATCTTACGCCCACGTCGGCATTGTTCGAAATCTTGTTGTTGCTCTGCCAGTAGCTCGACCATCTTGCGAATGGTGTGAGTCGGGTAGTGCTTAAATAGTTGGTCAGCTTGCTGTCGTTGTCAGCAATCTGTTCTTTCACCATCATGATTCGTGCATCCAGACTTTCCTGGTTCAGATGGTTCCAGAGGGCTGTTGTGTCTACCACAATCTTGGTTGGTTTGATGCGGTAGATAGGCTTGTTGCTGATATCTCTGTCTGTGCAGAGCACGGAGATGTCGTATTCAGCCTCCAACTTATCGTTCATCACTTTCAGCATCTTGTCGTTGCTGATTCGGTCTTTTTCCAGCATAAACTGGTACGCTTCGTTCATGATGTCGAGGTTGTCCAGTCTGTGTGCTATAACAGTACCGATATAGAAATTATATTGTTCGGTCAGCTCATCGGCTGCCTTTTCATAGATGTCTGCAGTTTGGCGCTTTTTTATTTGCAAGCGGTCGAGTTCATTGGCAAGAGCAATCTTTGTTCTTTTCTCCTTGCCTTGGTAGAACTTCGAGTTGATGATGTTCCAACCCAGTTCGGCTTGAACCTTCATCTTATATTTTGATATCTCTTTTGCATCGTCTTCATCAGAATCGAAGTACGAGTCAGGTCGGGCATAAACCTGTCCGGTCACTTCCAGACCGTTGTGTCTGTTGAGCGCTAGGTGCTCATGTGCAGTTTTCGACCAGAACAGAGAGTCGGTCTTGTTGATATCAGCGTGATGCTGATTATTGAGTCCCAGTTCTATGACTGGTGCTTTCACCCAAATAGGGTTTTTGATGAGAGTGTCGAGTTGTGCGAAGCGCTGTTTAAAGTGTCTCAGTACATTATCGTTCTTCAGATTCTCATATACGAGCATCTTAGGGCTGAAACTTTTCGGCTTTTTGCCTTTCGTCTGAGCCATAGCGCTTTGTGCTGCCATGAGAAGTAGCAGAGCTGTAGTTGAGTATAGTATTATTTTTCGCTTCATAATGAGTTATTAAACACGATGAATGCAGCTGCGAGCTGTTGCAGCTGCATTCATCTGGTGTCTTCTTGAGTTTTTTATTCTCTAGTATTTCTTATCTTGCTATTTGGTGCCATAGTCTGTATTTGATCCAGATGTGCTACCATCAACCAATTGGTAAACCTTGAGTCGGTTCTTACCGTAAGCTACGTAAATCAGTCCATTATAGAGTGTTACGTAGTTGGCAGAGTTCCAAACTATTCTTCCCTGTTCGTTGGTAATACCAGTAACTCGGGTCTTGGCGTAAACTGCTGGTTTGCCATCCACCATCTTGTTCTTGTCAAGAACCACGAGACCGTAACCTCCGCAAGCCAGATAGACATACTTGTCGTCGAATGTCACACCGTTGGCATAGCCCTGAGGCTTGGATGTGGATGCGGTAAGCGGAGCTTGCCATGTCCACTTCTCTGCACCGGTATTCTTGTCGTAACAGGTAAGACCGTTTGCGCTTCGGCATACATAGACGTTGTCTCCGTCGATGGCTATGGTGTTCTTACCATTGTTTGGTGCAATTTCTGAAATGGCGATTGATTTCTCTGGTGTTGCAGTTGTAATGTCTGCACCAGCGTTGAAAATCTCCAGTGTTCCGGCTACAGGAGTTTCTGTGCTTGATAATCGTTCATTGTAATATAAGGTAGCAATCTCGCCATTGTTCAGTGCGATGTGCTTCGCCTTACCCGGAGTCTTCTTGCTGCTCAGCAGTTCCAGGGTGTTAGGGTCGTAAACCTCATAACCTCTGGTACTTGTTACGAGCAGTTTGTCACCGTCGCGAACGATTGCATTCTCATCCTCATTGTTGCTCTGGTTGTTCTCCAGAGGAACGATAATCAGCGGATTGATGGCTGCATCACCGATATTCTTAACCTCAGTATTCAGCAGCCCGTTGCTCTTGAGGTCGATTCTTGCCATCATGGCTCCTGCATCACTCTGCTTGCCAGTATCCTTGTTTGTATATCCGTAGTTGCCTACAACATACAGGTTTGGAGTAGATGATTTGCCATCTACCATCAGATGGTTGAAATCCAGCGATTTATCTTTATCCTGCAAGAACTGCAAGAGTTGGGTCTGCTTCTGGTTGTCTGTCTCGAATACCTCGATACATCCGCCATGTCCGTTTCCACGAGTGTGGTATGACATATAGAGCTTTCCGTTGTATGGCTGGATACAGGTAGCAGTGATGTCTGTATGGGTATGGTCGTAGAGAACTTCACCCACCTCATCAATATGTGGTGGAGTAGGAACGTCTGGTTTCAGCGTGTAGCCACATTCTGCCTTTTCCAGTTTAACAGGTGCACTGTTGTTTCTGAAGTTGTGGGCTTTACCAGATCCCAGGAACTGGACGTCGCTGAAAGCGAGGTTACCACCATTAGAAGAACTGTTGTCGAAATGATCTGCATCTATGTAGTATTCGCCACCGGTATCCATAGCGTTGAACATATAGCAGTCGTTCAGTGAGGCAGGGCTTCCGCTACCATTATATTTGATGACATTTGCCTTGATATAAGCTTTAGAGTTGTCACCCTGTAGGAAGATCATGGCACTTGCATTCTTGTTGCACTGAAGGGTTCCATCTACTTCGATGCTACTGTTGTTCACCAGATAGATGTTGTTGCTGGAAGCAAGCAAAAGATTCTTTGCCTTCAGGTAGCTGGTATGTAAGGCACTGCTTGCGCCATCACCGCCCATAGACTTGAAGTCGCCTGTCAGTTCCAGGGAACAGCAATAGAGTTGACCATTTCCTTTGAGGATCAAGTCTTTCATCTTGCATTTACCATCAATGTTTACGACACCATCAATTTCGACGGATTTGTCTTCAATTCCCTCGATGCCGCCTTGTATATTTGTATAAGCGTTAGCCTGGTTCTCGAAGTTGTTGCAAATGAGCTTACCTCCGATATAAACACTGGCATTGTTCACTTTGAATGAATGTCCTTTTAAGTTTAAATCGCCTGCAATCTTGAAGATACCACTGTTGTGAACTTCCAGGTCTGCATTGCATTCGAAGTTTCCGTAACAGAGGATTTTTCCGCCTTTTTGGAAAAGGTTTCCACCTTTCCATTTCAGTGTTCCACCTTTCAATACTACGATGGTGTAATTTCCTTCTGTCCAATCTTGGTTGTACTCATAAGTACCTGCTACGTATATTGTATTTCCATCAAGATGGTAGTTGTTTGAAGCGATGGTTTCGCCTGGAGCAATATACATATCTGTGTTTGCAGGAAAATTCCATGGCTGGTGGTTGGACATTTTTTCCATTTTGGCAAAGTCCAATCCTGTTGGTTCTGCCTCCATGGTATATGCCTGGTTTAAATTGGCAGATGTTACTCCTGCCGCTCTTGTTGTGCTTGGTCTTTTGAAGTTATAGACACGTGCAGCCAACTGCTGAGCATCTGTAATAGAGGTTACTTCCTTTCCTATGATTCCTGTTTCTGCAGGATTCGGAGTTGGATTAAGGGTATCATTAGAGTCGCTACAAGATGCCAGGAGCATTGCAGCGAAACCGAATGTTACCAATTTGATATTTCTTTTTTTCATATCAGTTTGTTTGTTAAATCGTTAGTCTACATCCTTAACGTTATACTTTCTTTTCGAGCGGTCTTTCCAATTTTAGAAGTTTGTTCTCCCACTAGAACCCCATTGGGATGGTAGTGAGAGAACATTCTTTTAAGAATTGATTATTTCTTTGTCTGGGTCAACTTGAATACCTGTACGCGGCTCTTACCATAAGCTACGTAGATATAGCCGTCCTGACCAATTGTTACATAGTTTGCAGAGTTAGGGTTTGCCCACTTGCCGTTCTCCAGGAAGCCGTTGAATGCGGTGCGATGGCAAACCTCCTTACCATCAGCCTTGTTAAGAACAACTACGCCATAACCGCCAGCTGCTACATATACGTAGTTGCCACTGATAGCTACGCCATTGCAGTAACCCTTTACGCTACCATACTTCTCGCTCTTCTGGTTTGCGATGGTAGGAACCGTGTAATCCCAAACCTTCTCTCCGTTGGCATTGTAGCGAACAATACCTCTCTCGCCTTGACAAACATAGATGTCTGTTCCGTCAACAGCAACAGTGTTCTTGCCTTTCTCAGGACCTACGTTGCCATCAGTTGTGAATGATGTTGTAGTTTTATCCTGACGGAGGTCAATACCATTGAATACATTCACAGTACCTGTCGTGTTCTTACCAGTAGCCAGCAAGCTGTAGAGGTTGCCGTTAGCTGAAGCAAGACCCTTGGCGTCTGCTGTAGTCTGGAAATAGGTATGACCGAATTCCTTGTCGTAGAACTCGTAACCTCTTGTAGAAGACATAACGATGTTGTCGCCATACTTCACTACGCAGTTAGCATCGAAACCGTTTTTCTTGTTCAATGCATCGAGAACATACTGGGTCATCGTTGTTGAATAAACATTGTTCTCCAAAGGAACAACGCCGAGGAATGCACCCTTGTTGATATCGGTAGCAGCGATGTATGCCTTGTTGTTGTCAACCATTACGTGGTTGATGTCCATTCCTGCTTTTCCGTTAACTATCTGGTCACCTGTAAGCTTGTTGTCTGCCATGTGGAGAACTTCAAGACCACCCTTCAGGTTTGTTTTGCCGTTGCCATAGGTATGGTAAGATACATATACGTAGTTGCCAACGGTCTGGATGCAAGATGCAGACATACCATTGTTTTCACCGAATGAAGCAACCAAGTCTAGCTTAGGGGTAGCACTGGCGTTCTTTGCCTCTTCGCTCAAGGTATAACCATACTGCTCTTTGGTCTCATCCTTTCTAATGACAAGTTGACCACTTGTTGCCTTGTCGTAGTCGAGGTATGATGCAGAGATGTCAAGGTCGCCAGAAGAAGGCATTTGTGTAGTACCCATGAAGCACTTGCTCATCTGTAACAAGAGTACAGAATTTGTACCAGGAGTAGCGAATGCGTTGATGGTAGCATCACCATTGTTGGTGAAGTTATCTGCCTTGATGACGGCTACGGCATTATCGCCCTGCAACTGAATCTGAGCAGCAGAAGCGTTGTCTGTAACGAGGTTGTTCACGTTGACAACGCCGAGGTCTGCAATCTGAATCTGACCGCCCTCCTTCAAGTTAAGCTGGGCATCACCCACATTAACTACATCCTTGCCATTCTTTGTGCCTTCGTATGTGTTGTCGGTTACGTTTACGTAGTTAGCCTTGATGAGAGAACCATCCTCCAGGTTGAGCTGCTTAGTAACCTTAACTACTGAATTTGCGTTAGATGCATCCAAAAGACCTGTGATATTGAGGTTCTCTGACTTGCAGAAGCCACCCACCTTCAATGCACCGGCAAGGTCAACCTTTGTTGCATTCAGGATGTTTCTTGTAGCTGTAACTACAGCGCCATCCTCAATGGTAAGGTTCTTAGCACGGATTGAACCGTCGATGAAAGCCTTAGCGCCACTCTTGAAAGTGATATTCTGGGTAGGGTTAACCTTTGATTCTACAGCGCCGAAGCCGCCATGGAGAATATTCTCTTCGCCCTGACCTTCCCATGCAGCATAGAGTTCACCTTCTACAACGATATTGTCGTTGGTAGCCTTGATAGCACTGCTGGCTGCGCCATATACCTTATCGGTAGCCTTAATCATAGAGCCAGTTCCTGTATATTCAAGGGTAGCGCCCTTAGCCAATACGATAGTGTTTCCACCGAGAGACTCATTGTAAGTCATCTTGCTGTCTCCACTAACGAAGATGGTTACACCCTGAATCTTGTGGTCAGTAAAGTCAAGCTTGTTCTTGTTCTTGATAATGTAAGTGTTTGTTGGATTGCCCTCATCAAAAACCAAGTCTGTTGCTTTGGTAAGCTCTTTAATCAACTGTGGCTTTGTTGGGAAATTTGGCATTGCAGTCACGAAGTCTGTAGCTGAAGCTCCTCTTGTAGCGAAGAACTTACGAGCCATAGCTGTGCTGTTCTTGTAATTGATTACAGAACTTGGGGTTAAAGCTGTAAGTTCAACTGAATTAACCTCTGACTTTACACCATCGCCACCAGTAGGATCACTTGTGCTGTCGCTACATGATGCGAATACGAATGCTGCCAAACCGATAGCAGCAAGTGTAGAATTGAATACTTTCATATCTATTTAAGTTTAAATTGTACTTTCAGTTTCTGATTAATACCATTTACTTATATTCTTGTTCTTCAGCTCGTTGTCTTTTGGGTAGTTTGACTATCGTTTAGGTAGTTTGACTATCATCATCTTGCGTACACTTACAAGTGGAGCTGTTAGACGGTTGCAAATTTAATGTATTTTTTTCATAATCAGTTGTTTTTTTTGTTAAATAAAGTTAATCTATTGGCTTTCGCTCTGATGGTTACGAGGTTGGCTTGGGGTGGGCGGTAACGAATTGGCTGTTCCACTTGTCGAATGATAACTATCTCTGAAATCAATAACACGAAAATTACTCCGAAAGATAGCAGAATATCTCCGAAGAATACGAAAATATCTCCGAAAGATAGCAGAATATCTCCGAAAGATAGCGGAATATCTCCGATAATCAGTAATGGCTCAGTATCCGGATTACGGAATTCTTCTGAACCAGGTGATGCGGAGCAGGATTTCTACCAGCAATACCAGGAGAGCTGCCAAGGCGAATGGCTGATAAGCTTCATAGCGCTTAGCGAAATGCTTGACATTAAACTTGGTTTTCTCCAGTTTATCAATGTCCCTGTAAATCTTCTTCAGCTCATTATTGTTCGTTGCGCGATAGAAATTACCATCGGTTGTCTGCGCAATGTCGCTCAGCGTCTTCGTATCTATCTCTACCGGAATGTTGACGTACTGTACTCCTCCTGCCACAGGCATTGGATAAGGAGCCACCTTGTTGGTTCCTACACCGATGGTGTAAACGCGGATTCCGTAGCTTTTGGCAATCTCGGCTGCGGTCATTGGCGAGATTTCGCCCATGTTGTTACTGCCGTCGGTAAGAAGAATCACAACCTTCGATTTTGACTTAGAATCCTTCAGGCGGCTCACGGCATTGGCCAATCCCATTCCCACTGCAGTACCATCGTCAATCAGTCCCCGGGCGGCAATATCCGTACGGGTTGCCTGCAAGAGGCGCAACAGACTGGCATGATCGGTTGTCATCGGGCACTGGGTGAAAGCTTCACCGGCAAAGATAGTCAGACCGATGTTGTCGTTCGGTCTTCCCGAGATGAATTCTGTTGCCACATCCTTAGCCGCTTCCATACGGTTCGGTCTCAAATCTTCGGCAAGCATAGAGGTGGAAACGTCCATCGCCAACATAATGTCAATGCCTTCTACCGTCTTGTTGTCCCAAGCCGTATGCGTCTGCGGACGAGCCATCGCACAGACGATGAGCACGAAACAGATGCATCTCAGCACCATAGGCAGATGGATGAGACGCACACGCAGGCTCTTCGGAGCATATTGATACTTTTTCGTGTCGCTCATGCGCATGGTTGGCGCATTCTTCTTCCTGTAGAGGAAATACCATAATATATAAGGTATCAGCAACAGGAGCAACAGAAAATAGCCTTTACTTGCAAATTCCATTTCTATATTTTTCTATTTATAGCCAGGCAAAGAGTTTCGGAATAAACCGCTTTGCCCGGCGAAACGTTTCATAAGAACACCCTGCCTTACATCAGCAGCATGGCTGACTGGTAAATGATGTAACCCAACAGAGCCAGACCTACGATGGCTCCTATCCAGAGGAGCGACTTGATGAGGCGGCGCTGAGATTGCGTCTTCTGCTCTTCGTTGGTCAGCTGCGGAACCACCTTTTCTTCTGTAGGTTTCTCATCTGTCTTGGTCTGGTCGATGAAGTTGATGGCATTCACCAGGTTTGCATCGTTCTCATTCACCAGGGTTTCATATTTGGCAAACTTCACGAGATCGGCAGTCTGGAAGAGTTCCTTCAGTTCATCTATCATCTTCTGGTCGCCTGCTTCGCGCAAACGTTCGATGATTTCGGCACTGGTCATCTCCATGGCATTGAATCCGAAACGGCTCACGATGTATTCTCTCAGCGTATTGGTAAGCTGGGTGTAGTAAGCCTTCTGTGTTTCCTGATTCTCTACGTGCTGCTGCTTGATGACGTTGATTTGATTCAGCGCCTTTTCATGAGCCGGAACACGTTTTACGATGCGAATATGGGTGATGATTGGCTTGTTGTTCTTCAGTCTGTTGCGCAGATAAAGCCATGCGCCACAGAGGATTAACAGCAATAGGCTCAACCAGAACAGCGCGCTCCATTCGCTCCAGGAAAAAGGATTATCCTGAACATCCTTGGGCGGATAGAACTGGTTGGGATGAACCGTATCTACGGGCACGGTGAGCACCTTCAGCGCAAGCTGGTTGCCATGACAGTTCTTGCCGTTTACCTTCACATTGAGCGCAGGAATCACGTACACCTTTTCATCAAATGAAGTCAGCGTATAGTCGCGGCTCACCACCATGCGGTCGTCGCCTATGTGCGAAGTGTCGCCCTTACTCTGCTCTACCACTTCCACTCCCGGCGTAATTTGCTGCTGCAGCTTGAAAGATGGCAGTTGCACCTTATCGCCCTGCTTTACCGAAGCCTTCAGATGCAGCACGGTCTGCTGTCCTATCAGTATCTGCAGCGAGTCGATGCGTTGCTCTACCTGCTGGGCTTGAGCTAAGCCTGAGCACCCCAGGAGAGCGAGCGACAATATGATATTCTTTACTTTAAACATAGTTTCTTTACTTTGAGCTTTCGGTTTATCAGCCCCTCTGCTTGAAAAGCATCAGGAGCGCCTTCGAGAAGTCCTCGTTAGTGGCAATCGAAGTCCAGTCGACCTTGCATTTGGCAAAGTCGGTTTTCAGATTCTCCTGCTGCATCAGCCATTGCTGGGTATGAGCCATTCGCAGTTTCTTCGAACTTGTATCAATATACATTTCGTGTCCGGTTTCTGCGTCCATCACCTTGAGCAGTCCTACATCAGGCAGCACCTTGGCACGCGGGTCGTAAACCTGGATGGCTACTACATCATGTTTCTGGTTGGCAATCTGCAGCTGATGCTGGAAATCCTTATGATCGTAGAAGTCGCTGATTACGAAAGCCGTGCAGTGGCGTTTCATCACGCGGGTGAAATATTCCAGGGCGCAGCCGATGTCGGTACGCTGGCTCTGCGGTTGGAAGTTGAGCATTTCCCTGATGATATAGAGAATATGTTTTCTTCCTTTCTTAGGCGGAATGTACTTCTCGATACGGTCAGAGAAGAAGATGACACCTATCTTGTCATTGTTCTGAATGGCACTGAAGGCGAGTGTGGCAGCAATCTCAGTAGCCAGATCGCGCTTCATCTGCTTCATCGTACCGAAATCGAGCGACCCGCTGACGTCTACGAGCAGCATCACCGTAAGTTCCCTTTCCTCTTCAAACACCTTGACGTAAGGCTTATGAAAGCGGGCGGTCACGTTCCAGTCGATGTCTCTCACATCATCGCCGTACTGATATTCGCGCACCTCGGCAAAGGCCATTCCCCTACCCTTGAAGGCAGAATGATACTGACCAGCGAAGATGTTCTGACTCAGTCCGCGAGTCTTGATTTCTATCTTCCGAACCTTTTTTAAGATATCTTGTGTATCCAAAATCCTAAACTATTAACTATAAACTATTAACTGTTAACTATAAACTGTTAACTATAAACTGTTAACGATCAAGGCACTTCCACCTTATTAATGATGCGGCTTACGATTTCCTCACTTGTCACATTGCTTGCCTCAGCCTCGTAAGAAAGGCCGATACGATGGCGCATTACGTCATGAGCCACAGCTCTTACATCTTCAGGAATCACATAGCCGCGATGCTTGATAAACGCATAGGCTCTGGCTGCCTTGGCAAGAGAGATGCTGGCACGAGGACTGCCGCCGAAGGTAATCATGTCTTTCAGTTCGCCCAGTCCGTAGCGCTCAGGATAACGTGAAGCAAAGACGATATCGGCAATATACTGCTCAATCTTCTCATCGAGATAAACCTCGTTTACAATCTTGCGAGCCTTCAGAATCTCCTCAGCTGATGTTACAGGAGTAACCTGAGGAAGTCCGCCCTGGATATTCTCGCGGATGATGAGCTTCTCCTCTTCCAGTGTAGGATAATCGATGATTACCTTCAGCAGGAAACGGTCTACCTGTGCTTCAGGCAACTGATAGGTTCCTTCCTGCTCGATAGGGTTCTGTGTAGCCATTACCAGGAACGGACTAGGCAGTTTGAAGGTTTCATCGCCAATGGTAACCTGATGTTCCTGCATTGCCTCGAGCAGCGCACTCTGCACCTTGGCTGGGGCACGGTTAATCTCATCTGCCAAAACGAAATTGGCGAAGACAGGACCGCGCTTTACATGGAAAGCCTCGTCTTTCTGTGAATAAATCTGAGTTCCCACCACATCGGCAGGCAACAGATCAGGAGTAAACTGAATGCGGCTATAGTCGGAGCTGATAAGCTGTGACAATGTCTTGATTGCAAGTGTCTTCGCCAGTCCAGGTACACCCTCAAGCAGGATATGACCATCAGAGAGAAGACCGATAAGAAGGCAATCTACGAGGTGTTTCTGACCCACGATTACCTTATTCATGCCCATTACCAGGTTGGTAACAAACTGACTTTGTTGTTCTATCCGGATATTCAATTCGCGGATATCAATAGCTTCTGCCATAATTCTATATTTTTACGTTTAATTTCTTAATTCAAACAATATATTTCCAAAACTGAACGCAAAAGTACTCAAATTAAGCCACAAAAGCGAAAAAAGCTATCTAAATAATATTAAAAATGTTTCATAAAAGCTATTTTTAGGTTCTTTTAAAGAATAGCTTTTATGAAACAAACGAGATTTCAAATATTTTATCTGTTTTTATGCTTCATGTACCATGGATGAACCAAGAAATTGTACACCAGTAACGATACGATTGTTGCAAGAAGTGCATAGTGCAACATCCCTGATTCAACCATATTATATACAGGATGATCTACGTCAAAATGCGCTCTCGCCGGAATATTATGGAACAGGAATCCGAGACCGAGTCCCAAGCTCAATCCCAATTCCCAAGCCAGGAAGAACGAATTCACGCTCGTGCCGCGCTGGCAATGTTTGGCAAGCTTGATATAGAAGAGCAGGAAACGGCTTCCGATGATTCCCAAGCTGAAACCCAGCAAAGTTGGAACCACGATTTCTACAGCAAACTCCTGACTTCCGAACGAAATCAGTTCAGCAGAAGCCAACAATATCAGACCTACGATTATCTGACTCTTCAGATCTGCATCAGCAAAGACAAACTTTTCTGCCAGGAACGCCAAGACCAATCCTCCGAAAATCATCAGATAAATGCCAGAAGAATGAGGCAAAGAAAAGTATAATCCCACAGAAAAAGTAATCAGGATAATATTGACAAACAGCGGAGTTCCCTGTGGCAGACAGAAGCGGTCGAGGCTGAAAACCTTGATTCCTTCGGCAGGCGCCTTAAAAGGAAACTTAGCGCGAGAAACCAGCACGAAGGCTCCCAAAGCCAGCAACGAAGCCGTAGGGAAAACATAACCCATGCCGAAATAGTTGTAAACAAAAAATGCCAACAAGGGTCCTACAGCTATCGAAAAGCGGGCAAACCAGGAGGTAATATAATTAGCCTCGGTGCGCTGGAACGACTCGCAGGAATCAATAACCAGCGTACTGGCAAGCGACATCTGAGCCAGCCCCAGAAATGCTCCCAAAAGGAAACGGACCGCCAGGAGAACCTCAAAAGGAAACCTGATGTTCCAGAACGTATCCAGATAGTAAAGAACCGAAAGGCAAACAACTACACCTAAAATGGAAAGTTGGCAGACCATATTCCTGCGGTAGCGCTGCACCAGATAAGAGCAGAAGCCGCCAAACAGGAAAAGTCCAAAGCCGTATGCAAGAAGCACACACCCTATCTGCCACATCTGATACTTCTCCTGAAGCAGGATATAAGGAATGGCAAAAATGAGCATGTACACACTCGACATCAGCAAGAGGTTGGCAAAGCATAATCGCCAGAAGTCCTTGTGCCACAGCTTGATATGTACTGGTGTATTTTGTGTATCCATTATTCTAAACTCTTTTATGAATCTATCGTATTTATACTCTCTTACACTTCACTAAAAAGAGAGTTAATGTTAGTAACTCTCTTCAGCGCTAGGATAATCTACGGTCTTCACCGCATCAATATAAGCCTTCACACCCTTGGTCATTTCCTCGCCTACCTGAGCAAAGTGGCGCAGGAACTTAGGCTTGAAGCCCTGTGTCATTCCGAGTGCATCAGCATAAACCAGAACCTGTCCGTCGCAGCCGTTACCAGCACCGATTCCAATCGTTACAGCCTTTACCTTCTTGCTTACTTCAGCAGCGAGCTTAGCAGGAACCTTCTCCAGCACGATGGCAAAGCAGCCTGCGTCGTCCAGCGCAATGGCGTCGCTGATAAGTTTCTGTGCCTCAGCCTCTTCCTTGGCACGAATGCCATAACCGCCAAACTTATTAACGCTCTGCGGGGTAAGTCCGAGATGGCCATGAACCGGGATTCCGGCATTAACCAGCGCCTTAACCGTGTCGCAAATTTCTACGCCGCCTTCCAGTTTCAGAGCGTCTACACCCGTCTCCTTCATCATGCGGCAAGCATTGCGCAGCGCCTCTTCCTTGCTGATCTGATAGCTGCCGAAAGGCATGTCGCAAACCACGAAAGCATGCTGGCAGGCACGTGCCACGCTGCGGGCGTGATAAATCATCTGGTCTACGGTAATCGGCAATGTGTCTGCATTTCCTGCCATCACATTGCTGGCCGAATCACCTATTAATATAGAGTCAATTCCTGCAGCATCTATAATTCCGGCTGTTGTAAAGTCGTATGCTGTCAGCATGGTTACTTTCTCGCCAGCCTTCTTCATTTCTGCGAAGGTCTTGGTGGTAATTTTCTTCTTGTCAGTAGATAAATATCCCATTTTTTATTTTGTTTTATTTATTGTTCTGCGTTGAATCTATTTCGCATTCTCCACGATGCGCTGCAAGTCAGCAAAGCTGAAACCTCTGTAGTCATCTATCACATAGTCGGATAGCGGCTGGATGGCTTCTCTGCTGTTCGTTGTGGCAAGACCTAGGGTGAAGGCTCCTGAAGCTCTCACCGCCTTCAGTCCGTTAAAGCTGTCTTCCAGCCCTACACAGTCCTCCGGTTCCACACCGAAATAGGCTGCACCTTTCAGATAGCAGTCTGGATGAGGCTTGCTCTCGGCGAAATCCTCGCTTGTCAGCACGCGGTCGAAATAAGCCTTGAATTCCGGGTGACGTTCATAAACATTCAGCATCTTCTGAATGTTGCTGCTCGTTACCACAGCGCATTTTACGCCATGCTGCTTCAAGTCGCTGATGAAGTCTTCGAACCCCGCAATATATTCATACTGCATGGTCTTTTCAAACTCATCCAGTCGGGCTGTAATCTTAGCCTGTTCCTCCTTTGCGCCTGTAAAACCTTCGATGTGGGCGAAGACGGCTTCATCGGTGAAATACTTGTCGTAAATCTGAACCAGAGTCTGTCCTTTGATGCGATATTCGAAATCGGGCATTTCCGGATGATACTCCCTGCCTATCATTCCCCAGAAGATGGAGTACTGCGATTCTGTATCGAAAACCACGCCATCCAGATCGAAGAGTGCTGCTTTTATCATATTTTCTTGTCTGTTTTTATCTATTTTTGCTTAAATTATATTGAAAACGGGTGCAAAGTTACGCAAAAAACTTAATATACGAGCATAATCTGACAGATTTTGATGTTTTTATTACGTGTTTTCCGATTTTTTACACTACCTTTGCAGAAAAATCAGTAGAAATAAAGAAGAATACATATAATTATATGATAGAAATAATAGAGAAATACTTCCCGAACCTCACGGAAGAGCAGAAAAAGCAGTTCGAGGCACTCGATGCATTATACCGCGACTGGAACAGCAAAATCAATGTCATCAGCCGCAAGGACATCGATAATCTGTACGAGCACCACGTGCTCCATTCTCTGGCTATAGCCAAGGCCATCCATTTCCGTCCGGGCACGGAGATTCTCGATTTCGGCTGCGGCGGAGGTTTCCCGGGCATTCCGCTCGCCATCCTCTTCCCTGAATGCAAGTTCAAGCTGATAGATGGAACGGGCAAGAAAATCAGAGTCTGCAACGAGGTGGCTACGGCCATCAATCTGCAGAATCTCAAGGCTGAACACCTGCGCGGAGAGGACGAAAAAGGCAAGTACGATTTCGTGGTAAGCCGTGCGGTAATGCAGCTTCCTGACCTGATGAAGATTATCAAGAAAAACTTTAAGCAGAAGGGGCAAAACGCTCTGCCTAACGGACTTCTGTGTCTGAAGGGCGGTAATCTGAAAGAAGAACTGAAGCAATACTTCAAGATTTCAGAAATCACTCCGCTCAGCACTTTCTTCGATGAAGAATGGTTCAGCCAGGACAAGCAACTGGTTTACGTTCCGGCTTAGAAGAGTGAAAAGTGAAGAGTAATGATAAAGTTCAAAGTAAGAAATGTTACATATAGAAAGATTTCAAGTAAACATGTTGCAGGAAAACTGCTACGTGGTGAGCGATGAGACCAAGGAATGCGTCATCATCGATTGCGGCGCCTTCTATCCGGAAGAGCGCACGGCTATTACACAATATATCAAGGAGAACCAGCTCAAGCCCGTTCACCTGCTCGTAACCCATGGCCATCTTGACCATAACTTCGGCAACAACACCATCTACCAGGAGTTCGGACTGAAACCGGAAGTATCGGCAGCAGATGAAAACCTGATGAAGGGACTCGCCAAGCAGGCAGAAACCTTCTATCAGATGCAACTCGATTACCAGTTTCCGCCTATTGGCAGATTCTTCGAAGATGAAGAGGTCATCAAGTTCGGCAACCACGAGTTCCAGGTCATCGCCACTCCTGGCCACAGCAGCGGTTCCGTCACCTTCTATTGCGAGGCAGAGCACGTAGCCTTCACCGGCGACACCCTCTTCCACAACTCTATCGGCAGAACCGATTTCCCTGGAGGCAGCATGTTCCGCATCATCAACAGTCTGCGCCATCTCGGTCAGTTGCCTGACGAAACCCAGGTTCTCCCGGGTCATGGCGAATACACCAGCATAGGCGAAGAGCTCGCTCACAATCCATATATGGACCGTTAAAACAGCATTTTTAAAAAGTCAGGAGATTTATCAGCGATGATCAAGAAATCGAATACAGAGAAGATCATTCTCGGCATTGACCCCGGAACCAACGTGATGGGCTATGGCGTAATCCGCATCATCGGCAACAAGGCCGAACTGGTGGTGATGGGCGTCATCGACATGCGCAAGGAGAGCGATCCCTATCTCCGGCTGGGCAAGATCTTCGACCGCGTAACCGGCATCATCGACAGCTATCTGCCCGATGAGATGGCCATCGAAGCCCCCTTCTTCGGCAAGAACGTGCAGTCGATGCTCAAGCTGGGCAGAGCGCAGGGAGTAGCCATCGCAGCCGCCATTCATCACAGCGTTCCTATCCACGAATATGCGCCGCTCAAAATCAAGATGGCCATTACAGGACAGGGACAGGCTTCGAAGGAACAGGTGGCGGGAATGCTGCAGCGACTGCTCCATATTCAGCAAGACGAAATGCCGAAGTTCATGGACGCTACCGATGCGCTGGGGGCAGCCTACTGCCACTTTCTGCAGATGAACCGCCCGGAGACCGACGCCAAGCACTACAGCAGCTGGAAAGACTTTGCAACAAAGAATCAGAGTAGAATAAAAAAATAAGAGAGATGCAAAAGATTATTAGCATTAAAAATGGTGTTACCCGTATGCCGGAATGGCGTATGGCAGAACCCGTAAACTTCGAGGCGTGCGATGGTGAACACATCGCTATCGTAGGTCCGAACGGTGGAGGAAAATCAATGTTTGTCGACATCATCGTAGGTCGCCACCCACTCCTGATGCACGACCCTGATTACGATTTCTCGCCTAGTCAGAAGACGATGGTGAGCGACAACATCAAGTATATTACCTTCCGCGACACCTACGGAGGCGATAACGACCGCACTTATTTCCTGCAGCAGCGCTGGAACCAGCTCGAAATAGACGAGAACACGCCTATCGTAAAGGACAAGCTGGAAGAAGCCTACCGGATGGCAGGCGAAGACACTCCGGAGCGCAGAGCCCTGCAGCAGCACATCTACAAACTCTTCCACATGCAGCACCTGATGGACAAATACACCATCCTGCTCTCAAGTGGCGAGCTCCGCAAGTTCAAACTTGCCTCTACCCTCTTCTCAGAGCCTCGCGTGCTCATCATGGACAATCCGTTTATCGGACTCGATGCTGAAACCCGCGACCAGCTCAAGGAACTGCTCAAGACCCTCTCTTCTGAGCGAGCCCTGCAGATTATCCTCGTACTGAGCAAGAGCGATGATATTCCCGACTTCATCACCCACGTGGTAGAAGTGAAGGATATGAAGGTTCTGCCTAAGGTAACCCTCGCCGAATATCTTGCCGGCAGAGAATCCGTGCCTGCCCATGTGCTGAGCCCGGAGCTGGAACAGGCCATCGTAGACCAGCCTTACAGCGACCGCGAATATCACACCCAGGAAGTGGTGAAGATGAACAAGGTACGCATACAGTATGGCGAGCGAATCATCCTCAATGACCTCGACTGGACCGTGATGAACGGCGAGCGATGGGCTTTGAGCGGACAGAACGGAGCCGGAAAGAGTACGCTTCTCAGTCTGGTCTGTGCCGATAATCCGCAGAGTTACGCCTGCGACATAACCCTCTTCGACAATCCTCGAGGCAGCGGCGAAAGCATCTGGGACATCAAGAAACACATCGGCTACGTATCGCCTGAGCTTCACCGCTCTTACCAGCGCGACCTGCCAGCCATCCGCATCGTGGCAAGCGGCCTGATGGATTCCGTAGGTCTCTATGTGAAGCCAAAGGAAGAAGATATGGACAAGTGCCGCTTCTGGATGAAAGTCTTCGGACTGGAAGGTCTTGAAGACCGTGGTTTCCTGAAGCTCTCCAGCGGCGAACAGCGCCTCGTTCTCCTGGCACGAGCCTTTGTCAAGGATCCGGAACTGCTGATTCTCGATGAACCGCTCCACGGACTCGACAACCGCAACCGCCGTCTTGTAAAAGACGTCATCGAAGCCTTCTGTCGCCGCCAGAACAAAACCATGATTATGGTAACGCATTATAAGGAAGAATTGCCAGCGTGCATCGACCACAGCATCTTCCTCTTGCGCCACACCAACGATTAAAAAGAATTGATAATTAATAATTTCAAAAAGATGAGATACATAATATTATTATTTGCGCTCACCCTCAGCATAGCTAAGGCAAGCGCCCAGGATGTATTAAACGAGGTGCTCCGCACTTCTGATGCAATCCTCAACGACACCACGAAGAGCATGGACGAGCGCCGTACAGCCCTCTTCAAGTTTGACGCAATGACCTACATGCGCAGCAAGATTCTGCCACCGTATGTTATGCTCGACAAGAATCTGAGCAAGGACACCTTGAACATAAAGGTTCGCTATCTCAACGAGCAGGCCTACGCCATGAGTGTTTATATTACGCTCTACCAGAAGCGACTGAAGGAGGCTTCAAACAAGAACAAGCCGCTCGTAACCCAGTTTTTCAAGCAGGCAACCATCGACCACAAGGCATTTAAGGATGAAGATACAGAGTTTACCCTGGCTTATTACAACACCCCGGATGTTCCTACTCCTTTCTGCCTCGACTGCGATTGGGTTTCAACCTTGGCATTTATCCGCAGCATCGACTGGTCAAAGCTTTAAGAACGTTTTCAGTCAGAAAAATATAAAGACAGATTAGCAGCATCCCTTATGCAGGGATGCTGTTTGTCTATAGGATGGTTATCCAGATACTTTCGTCTCGGTCGCGGGCCGCTACCATAGCGTTGATGAGCCGCTGCAGCCAGATGCGGGAGTCCACCACCATGCCCTCAAGCTTGTTCTCCCCCACGAGGATGCAGCCTTGCGTGTCGTCAGGATAATTGCCTGCATGGATGCGGATGCCCTCGAAATTCGGCACGCCCAACAGCAATGGCAGCCAACGCTTGAATCTTGGCGAATACGATATGACCACGGGATATGATCCCTCAGGAATGGCCGTATGACCAGGTACCTTACGTGCCTTCACGCCGCTCTTGCGGCTATAGCGGGCATCCACTTCCTCTGGCTTTAGCTTGATACCCAACAGATTGCGCCATGTAGGCTCCATGGTATCGCAGAGATATGTATCCTTGGACAACAGCTGGCTGTCAAAGGTATGAACCAATCTACTCTTGTCGTCTATCTTCTTGCCAGGCAGCGATTTACGATTTACGCTTGCATCGGTCAGCAGATAGAGTCTGCCTATGGTATAAGTTCCTCTTTTAGCTATACGCTTTAATACTATTTCCATTTTGTCTGAATATTAAGTGTTAAGTTTTTTAACTGTTAAACGTTGAAACCTCTCAGGTCGAGTCCGTCGGAACGATATAATAGCTTCTTAAAACTGAATAACTGAATACTGAATACCTTTCCGCCTTGCTTTCCGTCAGCTCCGTCGGCATTTGCTCCCTTCGGAGGAATTTTCTCGATGTAATGGCGGTTCACCCAGTTTCTCAGCATCATCGCCGTGCCCTTCTTGCCGAACTCGTTCTGCTGACGCACCATCTCAGCCTGCGCATAGGTGAAGGTGTCAGGCAATTGCTGCAGCAGGTTGGCTGGTCCTCGCTTGCTCGATTTCTCCCCTACCTCATTAGCCTTGGCTATGCCTGCACCAAAGAAAATCATCTTACACCACAGGTCGTAACTCTCGCTCCATCTGATGAACTCTTCTATTTCGGGTTCCCATTTGCAGCCGTTTGCCACGTACAGAACGCAAGCCTTAAGGAAGGCTATTACGTTGCCACGGAAGGAGAGATTCTCGAACACCCTGTTTTGCGACATGCGCGAAAAGTCGGCGTTCTCCTCCTTCAACTTTTCTGCCAGGGCGAAAGCCTCGTCGCAATCTATTCTGCCCGATGCCTTGCACAGATTCTCTATGTACGGTTTGAGTGCCTCTCTGAAGGCATCGTCGTATTCGCCATATACAGGCATATCGGCACCGATTTCCCGCTCCGGGATGGTACAGAAGTTGATGCGGCTGATAGGTCCGTCTGTAAGCACCTTCGAGAAATATCGCTGCCCCAGCTGGACGGTGGTCGATGCATTCCAGTTGAACCGGATGGTGATGCGCTCGGTGATGCTCGATGTGCCCACGCGGGTCTGGCCGTATGAGTTCCCCGGATCAAAGGCAAGGCACATGATCTTGAACTGCTGGTTGCCCTGCCCCTTGAGGGCATCGAACTGGTCTATCTCGTTGAGCGATGTATAGAGGAAATGTCCCTGAGCCTCAGCCGTACGCATCACGAATGCCGGGTTGGTCATATCGGCGTCTATCTCCTGGATGATGAGGTTTTCCGGGCGTTTGCGCTTATCCTTGTTGGCGCCCTTGCGTGTCACCTCCTCCTTCCATTCCTTCTCCCGGTTCAGGTTCTCACGGTCTCGCTTTCTGATGTCCTCCATAATCATGTTGATAGGCATCTGCACACAGTTCTTGCCTGCGCCCGTACCCGCCAGCAGACAGCACATCAGGGTAGCCTCGTGCTCCACATTGTCAATATACTTAAAGGTGGTTTTACAGAGGTGTGTGGCAAGTGGCGGGAAGATGGCGTGTGCCACAGCAGGCTTATAGACGTCTGGGGTCTTCGATAGCAGAAGCTCCACGAGTTTTGGGAGATGTTCGGGCATAGGAGGCGGAGCGATTTTATCATCTTCCGCATTGGAATCCGTGCCGTCCTCGGAACTCATGGTTTTGAACGATACGGCATCCTTCTGTGAGGACTTCTCAGCCTGGGCATTGATGCGGATCACGGCTTGTGACATCGGCTTCGAACTGTCGCCATATTTCGCATAGAAGTCGTGGATGAGCTGCTGGCAGTCACGCTCCTGCGAGAAGGCAGGCATCTTCTGCGCCACCACCGCCTTCAGTTCCTCTTCGGGCATCACTCTCGATGCGCCTGCGCTCATAATCGCCAGGAGCGATGAGTGACGGGAGCCTTGGGTATTGATATCTACGTCCTTCAGGCCAGCCGCATTGCGGAAGAGGTCGAAGGCTGCGAGGTTCTTGCCGGTTGCCACTGCGACAGCATCCTGAGGAGTTCCAACAGGGCTGAGATGAGCAGCATGAGCAGTATTGCTATCACAAGGTTGGGCAGACTGAATAGCAGTGCCAGAAGAAACAGCCACACCTTTTCCGTCGATGGTTAGCCCACGGTCCAGGTAGGCTTGTCTGCGCTTCTTCAGCTCTTCCTGTGGCAGCACCTCGTACCAGTGGGGCGAGCGATAGATTTCCGACTCCTTGTCGGTGATGAAGAGCATGCGCTCAGGCGTGATGCAGCTCTCGTCGTAGGGTACGCCCAGCGCCTCGCAATAGGCTCGCTGCGTCTCCTCGATAGTCATGCCCACAGGCATGCGGATGTCGATGTGCAGCTTCTTGCGGGCAGAGTACTCCAGGTGCAGCAGGGCGCCCTTCCAGATGGTGTCGCTGCAATTCAGCTCACGCGCCTTCTCTATCGCCTTGTCCACATATTTCTTGTCGTCCACGTCGATGGTGGTCTGGAAGAGGAAGCTTTCGGGCACGGCGTTCTTCTGCGAGCGCCTGTTGTCCCGGAACTGGTAGTAGTGAGCGCAGCGGAAAGGCAGCTGCTTCTTCAGTTCATCGTTACCCCCACGGATGGCAGCTACCAGGTCTGCCATCCAGGGATAAGCGATGGTCTTGTCGTAAACCGAGAGTGGCTGGGAGCTTACGCTCCCTTTATTGCCATTCTTGTACGGATTATATGCTATAATATGTTCCATTTTTTTAAAATGTTGAATGATACATTACCCCTTGATGTCTGCCTCCTTGAATCCGGCAATCAGCTCCTTGTGCTCTGCCTTGAGGTAGCGCAGCATGTCCTGCTTGTCCAGGTCTCGGCTGAAGGTATAGTTCACCTGCACCGTGCGCTTGGTTGTGCGCACCACGGCGTGGTTGGTCTTGAAGATTTCCTCGAAGATCTTCTCGCCCGTATGCTCGTAAGGCTTGAAGTCGAACTCGTCGCCTCCCTTCTCGCCAGAGCATACCATTCTGCCCGGTATCACCTTAGGCTGTTCGCAGATAACCTCGGCATCGTTCCATGGCGCCTTGCGGAAGGCGATGGTACCGTTTTCCTCACTGATGATGGCTCCGTCCACCTTCTGGGCGTTGAGGAGCTGCTTCTTTGCTGCTTGTTTCATGATTTTAATCACTTGTTTATAAGATGAATAATGTCAGTTGATTCGCGTATCGTTGATATAGAGGCCGTCGGCAGCATATCGGATGTCAATCGGCTTTTCTAGAGGGTCATAACAGATTCTTTTCATCATGACACATTCATGACGCCAACATCTATCTTCGTCCTCCATCACAGGCTGGATATAATCCTTGACCCACTTGTAAAACAACTTACGCTCCGGATCTTTCGAACAGCCTATCGTCATATCTCTCACCACCTGAGAGTCAACGAATATCATATTTCTCCAAGCTATTCTACTTTTTTGCACCACCTTGTCAGCATTGCCAAAGAATTCACTGAAAAACAGACGATGTGTAAAATCCTTCGGCACCTTTTTTGTATGCACTTCCACATACATTTCTACCACTTTCCCCTCCGTGTCGGCTAATACCGGGAACAAAGTATCTCTGCCGATATCAGTGATGGCAACCAGGTCCTCGATGCAAAAGAACAATCCTTCTTCGTTGTTCACCACTCTCAATCCGCCATACTGCGGATGATAAAACACATAAGCATTTTCTGCCATATCAATATATCATATTAAAGGGTTGGGCTGCGAGATATTCGCCAGATTTCAGTTTCAGGAACGGTACCGGATTCCTATAAACGAAAAACGCCCGCAACCAGACTTTACTTGTCTGATTACGGGTGCAAAGGTAGGGCAAAAACACCTTTAGGAAAAATAGGATTAATAGGATTAATATTTGTCCCATAAAAAAAATCATCTATGGGCAAAGAAATCTACCACTTTATCATCCATTTCTTGATTCTGAATGTCCTCACAATGATTGAAGACATTGTTGAACGATTTCTAACTGTACGGTTGAAACGGGCTGAAAGCCCAAAAGCTCTTAGGAGGGTGTGTCATAAGTCCAGATAATGGCAGCAAGGTCGGGCTGAAAGCCCAAAAGCTCCTAGCCCAGGGCGTATTGAATGTGACTTGTGCCACACCCTCCTTTTTATATTTCATCAGAATTAATCACTAATAACTAATCACTAATCATAGAATCCCGGCTGCTTATACTCAATGCCCAGTTCATCATCTACTGTCGCGATGACACCCTGAATCTGACCCATGGCAAACATGCGGCCGAGGAGAGTGTAACCGGCATTGTGACCATGATTGCTCTCATCGAATACGCCACCAGGCTCATCAGTGAAGGTCATACCGTGATCTACTCGCATTGGCAATCGACGACCGGAATTGCACTTACCTTCCTGCTCAGCCTTCTCGAAGATGCGGCAAAGTTCAATGAGATGGCCGCGACCACCCAAGTGAGAAGCCTCTGTAAAGTTGCCGTTAGGGAAGATGTAGCAAGAGCGCAAATGAACAAAGTGAGTGCGGTCGGCAAACTGCTTAGCCATAGCCACACAGTCGTTGTGCTCGCCGGCAGAGAATGAGCCTGCACAGAAAGTCAAACCATTGTGCTTGTTTGGTACAGCATCGAGCATCCACTGGATATCCTCGGCACGACCGATGATTCTTGGCAAACCGAATACAGGATAAGGAGGATCGTCTGGGTGAACACACATATTGATATCGTACTCATCGCAGATAGGCATGATAGCCTCCAGCCAGTACTTCATGTTCTCCTGCAACTTCTTCTTGTCGATGCCATCGTAAAGCTTCAGCAGGTCGCGGAACTTCTGCACAGGAGCTGAATCGCCCTCGCTGAAGTTACCCGATACGAAACCCTGGGTCTTGATGATGATATTCTCTACCAAGGCATGATCCTGCTCTGGTGTAGAAGTCTTCTTGATTTCATCAGCCTCAGCCACGAGGTCTCTGCCCCACTTGTGCTCCTTAGAGAACTCAGCCCAATCCTCACGAGCGCCTTCACGCTGGAGGATATAGATGTCAAAGTAGGCAAACTCGCCCCAGTTCATATAGAGGTTGTTGGCTCCGTTAGGATTGTCGTGAGACAAATCGGTACGAGCCCAGTCCAAAACAGGCATAAAGTTGTAGCAGATGCACTTGATGCCTTCCTCGCCCAGGTTGCGGAGACTTTCCTTGTAAACCTCAATCTGATGATCACGGTCAGGACCGCCATATTTCAGGGTTTCAACCACAGGCAAAGACTCTACCACGCTCCATTTCATACCGTAAGACTCGATGTACTCCTTGAGTTCATGAATCTTCTCGCGTGTCCAAACTTCGCCCAGAGGAACATCGTGCAATGCGGTAACAATGCCCTCAACACCAATCTGCTTCAACTGTGCAAGTGTAATCTTATCTTTCTTGCCAAACCAGCGCCATGTTCTTTCCATATATATTATATAATGTATAAGTTTAAAAATGAATTATCTTGCAGAAACATATTTATGCAATGTCTGTCTTACGGCACCCTTGCCGGCGAAGAGTTCCTTCACCATGCCCTCAATCTGCTCGCCGAAGCCAGCCTCGTAGAGATCGAGTCCGAACACATCCTTGCGAGAATAGAGGTTCTTCAGGCAAGAATAGTCCTGATCTGCCTTGCCTACCTCAAGAGGAGCCACGATGGTCTGGAGCTCTGCCAACAATGGGTCGGAAGATGGCTCAAATGGTTTCAGATTGTCATCCAAAGCCTTGAGATAACGGGCATAACCAGCCAATACCAGAGGAATCAACACGAGATTACTCTTGTCGAGACCGCGGCCGATATACTTCTTGATAGTCTCACCGAAACGGATAGAGAGTTTCTGGCTGGTATCGGTAGCGATACGCTGAGGAGCATCTGGCATGAACGGGTTAGGCAGACGCTTGTTGATAACGGTGCCGATAAACTCGTATGGGTTCAATACGCCTGGATCTGTAACCACTGGCATCGCCTCGATGTAACCTATCTTCTGGATGAAGGCACGAAGGTCCTCATCAGCCATCTCGGCAGAAATCAAGGTATAGTCGAGCATGCAGCCATAGATTGACATCGCTGTATGGAGAGGGTTCAGACAGGTGGTTACCTTCATGGTCTCAACCTCATCTACAGTCTTGCGGGATGTATAGAGCGCACCGCCCAACTCCAATGGCGGACGACCGTTGGTATAAGTATCCTCGCAAACGAGATACTGCACTTCCTCGGCATTTACGAAAGGAGCGGTGAAGGTATGCTTCTCGGTGATAATCGTATTGTTATCCTCGAAACCATCCTCAGCGAGCATCGCCTGTACCTTCTCGTGTGGACGAGGAGTAATCTTATCAATCATAGACCAAGGATAGGTAATCTTGCTGCTGTCATTGATATAATCTACGAAACCAGCCTCTACGATACCATCCTGTGCCCAGCGCTCAGCATAAGCCTTTACGCCAGCCTTAACATGGTCGCCGTTGTGAGAACAGTTGTCGGTAGACTGAAGAGTAAGTGGCAACTTGCCTGCCTTATAACGCTCATAGAGAAGAGCGGTAAGCTTACCCATAGCAAATACTGCATCAAGACCACGTGCCAAATCGGCATCATTGAAAGAATATCCCTTCTCTGTGATGGTGAAAGTTACCATCTGCAAAGTTGGAGCCTGGAAAATCTGAACCAATCGGGCCCAGTCCTCACCAAACAGCTTATCCGCCTTGAGGCTTTCTGTGATAGAAGCGATGACCTTCTTCTCGATGGTTCCGTTGCTCTGGAGGCTGACGAGAAGAGAGAGATTATTGTAAGGGCGATAAGCCTTGTCGATGATTTCGTAGTCGAAGCTTTCTGCCACGATTACACCACAATCGTACTTGCCGGTGTTAAGTGCATCGTTGAGGATGGCTGCCGGGAAAGCACGGAAGATGTTACCTGCGCCGAAGTGAACCCAAGTAGGCTCGTCGTGAGTCTTCTTAGCTACGGCTGCGATGTCATACTTAGGAAGCTCATAACCCTTAGCTTCCCATTCTGCAGCATTAAAGCTGCGAGAAAGAATTTCGTTCAGTTTCATGATTATACGTTTTTTTGATTGTTCCATGTATGCGCCTATCTTTCCGAATAGGCGTGGCAAAAGTACAAAGAAAAATCGAAAACCGCTCATTTTTAGAGAACTAATTTCAAAAATTGAACGATTAACAAATACTTTTGAACAATATGGTAAGACCAGGAAAAGAAAATGTTACGATTCCTCCAGCGATTTGATCTGCTTCTTCGGCGTTACGCCGAGACCTTTCAAGCTTTCCACCCTGCGCATCACGTTGCCACTTCCATCGTAAAGCTGCTTTCTTGCCTTGTCGAAGGTGCCGGAAAGGCGGGTTATCAGATCACCCACACTCATAAAGGTATCTTCGAAGCCAGCCACCTTATCATACAGGTCAGCAGCCGTCTTCACGATTTTCTCCACATTCTTGTTCTGCCGGTCGTACTGCCAGAGATTATACGCAAGCTGGAGTGCCATAAGCAGATTGCTTGGTGAGATGATGATAATCTTCTTCTGATAAGCATAACGGCTGAGGTCAGGCTGCTGCTTCATGGCTGCGATATAGCTGGTCTCGTTAGGGATGAACATCAGTACGAAACCGATGGCATCATCCACCAGTTTGGAATAGTCTTTGGCTGCCAGTTCATCGATGTGCTTTCGTACGCTCAGCGCATGTGCCTTCATCAGGCGTTCCTGTTCAGCCTCATCTTCAGCTGCCAGAGCATCGGAATAGGCGGTAAGCGAAACCTTGGAATCGATGACCACACTTCTGCCTTCCGGGAATCTGACGATGACATCCGGACGATAGTTCTTTCCCTCTTCATCTTTCGTATTCTCCTGAATGAAGAATTCCTCATCTTTACGAAGTCCGCTGTTCTCCAGGATGGTTTCCAGCACCATCTCGCCCCAGTCGCCCTGCATCTTGCTGTCGCCCTTCAATGCCTTGGTCAGGTTGGCAGCATCGGAGCCAATCTTCTCGGTCTGCTCCTTCAGGTTCAGTACAGCCTGCTGCTGTTCCTGCTGGAAGAGTTTCATCGTTGCCTCGAAGGTGTTCTGCAGTTCCTTCTTGTTCACCTCGTTCTGGGTTTTGCTCTCCTCTACCGATTTCTTGAAATCAGCAAACTGTTCCTTGATAGGTTTCAGGAGTTCATCCATCTGCAGACGGTTGTTTTCCTGCAGAGCCGACTGCTTGGCAGCCAACTGCTCAGCCGCCACCTTCTGCTGTTCTATCGTCATTCGCTGCATTTCCTGCTTCAGACTCTCGAGTTTCTGTGCCCACTGCTGGTCGCTTTCCGCCCTGAGTTTTGCCGCATACAGCCGCTCGTTCTCCATTTGAGATTTCATTGATTGAAGCTCAGAAGCATGATGCAGTTTTATCTGTTCAATGTTAGCCTGCAGCACCTGCGCCTTCGCAACGAGCTGGGTTTTCTCCTCGCCCGCACTTTTTGCTTCCATCAGTTTCCCTACGAAGAATCCGATGGCAAGCCCTATGATGATTCCAATTACTATTTCCATTTATCCTTGTTTTGAATGATTCTGTAAATCTGCAAAAATTATGATTTGCAAAAGTAATCATTTCAAGACATAACACCAAACATCATGGGGGATTCTTGTAGATATTTAACTCTTCTGCATTTAACTATGCAAACAAAAAGAGCGCACCACTCTTGGCACGCTCTTTTCTTTAAATCATCTTAAATATACATTATCTGTTGGCAGTAGGCCACTGATAAGTATCAGTGCAACGGATATCGGCACTCTGGTCGGCAATCATCAATTTGAAGTCGCCTTCCTCCAATCTCCATTTGCCATTCCAACCTACGAAGGCCAAATCGTCTGCCTTTAATTCAAATGTCATGGTCTTGGTCTCACCAGGCTGAAGTTCCACCTTGTCGAAGGCACGGAGACGACGGCCATCAGGCACCATACTAGCGATGAGATCGCTACTGAACAGGAGGACACTCTCCTTGCCTGCCACCTTTCCCGTATTCTTCACATCCACGCTCACCTTGATGATGTCGCCGTGGCGGAAATCAGACTGAGAAACCTTCAGGTTGCTATATTTGTAAGTGGTATAACTCAAACCATATCCGAAGCCCCACTGCTGGGTAATCTTCGCATTGTAGTCGT
>OIBF01000104.1_pt1 | contig 33634 bp, 27 predicted proteins | sample 1580921 | NCBI WGS metagenome assembly OIBF01 (sample SAMEA3882506, study PRJEB24775) | human gut metagenome | biome: human-associated habitat; feature: intestine environment; material: feces | place: Netherlands | collected 2009/2010
GAGCAGCTGATTTGTAATCAGCAGGTTATCGGTTCGAGTCCGATCATCGGCTTTATACAATTTAATATTGAATTGTATTATGGGCAGATTCCCGAGTGGCCAAAGGGGACAGACTGTAAATCTGCTGCAACTTGCTTCGATGGTTCGAATCCATCTCTGCCCATTAAAAAACCTCAAGTCGTATGACTTGAGGTTTTTGTGTTATTCTGAAATTATCATTTAATCGGCCTGCGCCCCTGTGGCTGTAAGTACAGACTCCCATGCCATTGTATCAGGCCAGTCCTTTGTATCAAAGCCATCACGGATACATCTGCTGTAGTAGTCCAGCTTGTTTCGTATCGGCGAATCATCTGTGAATCTTGCATCATCATAAATGCCGTTAATATAATCGTCTATCGCGGTTCCGAATATTTCAGAGCGGTCCTCTGTTGCAAAGGTCATGCCGTATGAATCAATGAAATACCCGGATATGTGGCTCGATGGATCATCCGGATTGTAGTTTGCGTAGCTATCATCATAGGAGAAGCTGTCAGGGTTAAAGCTGTTCCATTTCTCCTCAGAAAACTCGCTCTTGCCATCGTAGGTGTGTATGAATGTAAGCCTCTGGTCAATCAGATGGGAAATCTCATGGCCTACAGTGTAGCTGAAATCCCAGCTGTAGTTGCAGTTTAGAACCATCACATTGTGGTTGTTTATTATATTTACGAAGCCACTTGGCTCATTTATCATATCTGAGTGGCCTGATGAAATATCACCGCACAGATAGATTCGCATGCCTCTTATATCGCCATAACACAGCTGTGTGAAAAAGTCATCAGGAAAACAGTCAAGTATTTCCTCAAGCGCATCCAGAGCGACCGACAGCTTATCCTTGTTCTTGAATTGATGGATATCGTAGTAATCAATTCTCTTTGGTACCTCAGGCCCGAAATATATGGAAAAGCCGTATTTCTGTTCAAGCGCTGTGATACGTGCATTTATGTCGGATAAATCACCCCAGTCATATGATACGGTGTCGGGGATCAGAGTGACCTCATCGCCGTATGTATTGTAGTCGGAATCCTTCCCGGCCTCTTCCATAGCCTCCTGATTTTCATCGGTACTGTCAGCGGGGTCTATGGCAGAATATGGGGATACATAAGAGCCGTCATCGCGCAAGGCCTGTAGCAGTGCATCACAGTCATTGTATGACGTGATTTCGGCTTTGCTGTCATTCTTGCCCTTGTCGAGTGACCAGATGAGAATTTCCGGGTTGCACTGCGCTGTGTACAAAAGCATCATCACACAGTTTGCATCAGGCAGATATACCGAGTTGGCAGAACAGTAGGTCTTGGTATCGGCTGCCGCAGAGTCTGATGAGCTGTCGGACATTTTGCCTGTGCTTCGTGTTGTCGGGTTGTATGAAAAGGATGAACTGACACCGGTGGCGGGTGAATATTTATAGTAACTGATGATGTTGTCCGAGGATAAATCCTGACATCGTATTAGTATGTCACCATCCTCTGCCAAAGTCACATCCACCACATCCGGCAGTGAAAAAAAGCTGTTTTCTCCATCGGATGAATGATAGTTCCAAATATTGTTGGCCGTATCTGCCTCGATTACAAAGCCCTTTGAGTCGACACATGACATGGAAAAACTTTGTCCTTCGTAGGTTGAAAGCACTGTGTTATCGTCAATCCTTATATCTGAGACTGCATATTTGTAGGTATCGGGTGTGACACCTGACACGAGAGCGTATTTTCCGTCAGCGGAGGTGGCAATCTGTGAGACATCATAATAATTGCCGGGATTCGGCACATCGCCATCATCAGAATCTGATGTATCACAATTGCCATCATGGTCCTCAGGATTATATTTGCAGGTTTTTATCTCCTTTAAATCCTTATCATAGATTGTTGCCCTGCCGGCATCGGAATTGATGAGCCAGAGTCGGTCACCTTTTATCATGTAGTCATCACAGTCGGTTTTGTCGTGAGTGAGGCTTGCCGTGATTTCATTGGACCAGGGATTATATACATCAAATGAATACTGAACAGATTGATCATCGGTCTCTAGGATGGAATTATTGTAGCTGCCCTGTCCTACCATAAGGATGTTATCACCAAACTGTCTTGTATCATTGTACGGCCGCCCCTCAAAGGCGACATTGTGCAGGATAGACAGGTTGCTGCTTCCTTTAACACTTGTGGTATCCTCCCAAAACGCAGGGGATTTGTGCAGAATAGCCTGCTTTTGTGCGGGACTCTTGAATAGATAAGAGACATCCGAAAAAGAACAGGCTGTCATGGAGATTGCACTGAAAAATACCAGCGAATATGTAATTAAAGTAGTTACATGTTTGCGTTTGAACAATTTTGCCTCCTTTGGAAGGTGGTGTATATGCAGGCTATTCCTCAGCAGCATGTGCGGTGGAAACTCGTGCAGTAGATTCTCTTTCAATCAGCCTCGGACGTAGCTGTGTGCGGCTGATTGGAATATGGTGAATGAGCGAATTCAATATAATATATGCACAGCGGCCCAGATCATTACGCTCCTGTCTGACAGTGGTAAGAGGAGGGGTAAGGGCTGCGGCAAACTTGACATCGTCAAAGCCTACCACACTTATATCATTTGGCACATTGAAGCCGTGCAACTGGCACTCGGAGATAACACCCTTTGCTATAGTGTCGCTTGCGCAGAGGATAGCGGTGGCACCTGCTGCAATAAAATTTGAAACGTAATACTGTGCGGTTTCAGGAATATAGTAGCCGTGTCCCATGAGCTCCGGGTAGATTTCAAGACCAGCATCGCGCATAGAGTTTTCAAAGGCTTCCTGACGCTGATCCGAAACCAGGGAAAAAAGAGAACCATTGATAAAGGCTATCTTTTTATGGCCCAGATTGTGCAGATGCTTTACAGCCATGTCAATGCCCTCGTAGCTGTCGGTGCCTACATAGGCTACATTGGGATTGTTTTCTATATAGTTATCAAACAAAACTGTAGGCATTGTAGTATTTTTGAGCTGCTGCATCCATTCATCGTGAAGAGCAAAACCTACCAGAAATGCGCCACAATAGCCGTTCTTTAATATATATGTATCATATTTTTCTTCTGCCTGAAGCTGAGGTGTGACAGGGATGATGTCCACGTCCCATTTGTGCTTAAAAGCATTCTGTTTGAAGCCAAGCACTACATCATATCCGAACTCATCGATAGACTCGTAGTTCATATTTTCAATAAACAGAGCCAGCTTGCGGTTTTCTACCTTTCTGGAGCGCTTTGTGCTGTAGCCCATTTCGACAGCAGTGTCTAAAACTGTCTGACGAAGCTCTTCACTTATATCGCTGGCACCATTTAATCCTTTTGAAACAGTGCTGATTGACACACCCAGCCGGGTGGCAATATCCTTAATAGTAGCCATAGTATTTGTCCTTTCTTATGTGATAATTAAATTATACATTTACTATCAGAAATAGACAATATTTTCTGTAATAAATTTTTCGAAAAATATCTTTGAAATCGTGGTAATAACTAACAAAAAATGAATATAAATTACGTGAAAAATGGCAAAAATGAGTTTGAAACCACTAAAATAATTGACAATTACGACAATAGGAAATAAAATAATCTCAGATACGAAAAAAAAGGAAAATTTCAGGAAAGAGGAATGGTAATTTGGAGGCCAGAGAAAATCTCAGAGGCTCCGGAATACTTCTTTCAATCTCGAGTCTGCCGTCACCATATGGTATAGGTACTCTTGGGAGAGAGGCTTACAATTTTGTTGATCTCCTTGGTGATTTGAAACAGAAGTACTGGCAGGTTCTTCCGGTTGGTCCCACCATATTTGGCGATAGTCCATATCAGCCATCATCAGGCTGTGCGGGCAATATCTATTTCATAGATTTAGATAAGCTGGTAGATGAGGGGTTGTTAGAGAAGGAAGAGATCCTGGAGTATAACTGGGGCACAGACGAATCAGAAATTGATTATGCAGCATTGCATCAGAACAGATGCAAGATTTTACAAAAAGCGTTTGAAAGATTTGATACAAATGCACAAGAGTTTCAGGATTTTGTAAAAAAACAGTCGGAGTGGCTTGAACAATATGCACTATTTATGACACTGAAGACTGACAATTTATACAAAAATTGGAGCGAGTGGCCAAGCGAGTATAGAAATCCGCAAACGGTTGCGCTTGAAAAGTACCAAAAAAAGAACTATAATACAATTACTTTTTGGAAGTTCTGTCAATATAAATTCTTCGAGCAATGGGAGGATTTAAAAAATTATGCTAACTCAAAAGGCATCTACATAATAGGCGATATCTCATTCTATGTAGGATATGACAGCGTAGATGTGTGGGCAGAGAGACAATTCTTTATGATGAGCGCAAACGATACACCAGAGTATGTTGCAGCTGCCGGTCCTGATAAATATTCAGAGAGCGGACAGGTGTGGGGCAATCCAATGTATGACTGGAATGCCATGAAGGAGGACAACTTCTCATGGTGGAGAAAACGAATGCGTGTATGCAGAGAGCTTTTTGATATTGTCAGGATTGATCATTTCGCAGGAATTGTGAAAGCATATGCGGTACCGTACGGACAGGATAAGAGCCTATCCGGAAAATGGTTCAAGGGACCGGGACGCAGGCTTGTCAATGCAATTAACGAAGAGCTTGAAGGGGTTAATGTAGTGGCTGATGATTATACATCAGCAAGCCTTTTACCGGGAGTGAAAAAGCTCCTTGCAAAATCGGGCTGGATGGGAACTAAGGTTATGATGTTCGCTTTTGATGGTGATCCGACAAACGAATATCTGCCACACAATTATACCGATTCACATGTAGTTGCATATATTGGCACACATGACAATGAGACGATAGTTGGTTCATTCAGTGACAAGACAGATTATGAGCTTGCTTATCTGTATGAGTATCTGAATATTGAAAATAAATCACAGGTTCCAAATGCTCTTATCAGGGAGCTGTACCACAGCACCGCAGAGCTGGCGATAGTCCAGATGCAGGATATATTAGAGCTTGGAAATGAGGCGAGGATGAATTATCCTTCGACAGTCGGACATAACTGGAGATGGCGCATGACAAGTGAGCCACACAGATTGGACGACGAAAAGATAGCCTGGATTAGAAACATTGCGGTGGTTTACCACAGATAATTAATTTGATATAAGTTGCACGGCAATTTATATATATACTTTTTTACATTTTATATTTCAAAAAGGAGAGGAAGATATGAAGAAGAAAGTATTAGCATCTTTACTTTGCGCATCTATGGTAGCAACAATGTTTGCAGGATGCGGAAGCAGCAATGGAAATGGAACAGAGAAAGCCGACAAGAAGGACGGCGGTAAGGAGACCATTACAGTAATGGGACCTTCAGAGGATTTAGATGATGCAAAGGGTGCTTGGCTCAAGACAGAGTGCGAGGCATTTGCTAAAGCAAATCCTGATTTCAACATCGAGTTCAAGTATGTTACATCATCTGAGCAAGATGCAAAGGACGTTGTTACAAAGGATCCTAAGGCAGCAGCTGATGTTTACATGTTTGCAAACGATCAGCTTGAGCCATTAGTTAAGGCTGATGCTATTGCTAAGTTAGGTGGAGAGACAGCAGATTATGTTAAGACATCTAACTCAGAGGCTATGGCAGCAACTGTTACATATGATGGAGACATATACGCAGTTCCTTATACATCAAACACATGGTTCATGTACTATGACAAGAGAGTTTTCTCTGAGGATGATGTAAAGAGCCTTGATACAATGCTTACAAAGGGTAAGGTTTCATTCCCATTTGATAACGGCTGGTATCTCAATGCATTCTATGCAGCAAACGGATGTACAATCTTCGGAGACGGAACAGACAAGTCTGCCGGATATGATTTCAGCGGAGATAAGGCAGTAGCAGTTACAAACTACATCGTAGATTTATTTGCAAATCCGAACTTCGTAATGGATAACAATGAGGGATCACTTGGTCTTGCTGGACTTAAAGATGGTTCTATCAACGCTTACTTCAATGGAAACTGGAACTATCAGGCAGTTAAAGATGCACTTGGTGAGGAAAATGTTGGTGTTGCAGCCCTTCCTACAATTAATATTGGTGGAAAAGACTGCCAGTTAAAGGCATTCTTAGGATCTAAGGCTATCGGTGTTAACCCTAACTGCAAGAACCAGGAAGTAGCAGTTAAGCTTGCAGCATTCCTTGGAAGTGAGGATGCACAGCTTGCTCACTTCAAGTTAAGAGGACAGGCTCCTGTAAACAAAGATCTTGTAGCAAACGAGGAAATCGCAGCAGATCCTGTAGCAGCAACTATGGCTAAGGTTTCATCTGATTGTTCAGTAGCACAGCCTATCATTGATATGTCGGGTTACTGGGATGCAGCTACACCATTCGGTGATGCTTTCCAGAACGGTGCAGAAGGCCAGATCACAAAGGACAATGCAGCTCAGAAGACAGAGGACTTCAATACTCAGCTTAATGATTCTCTTAAATAATTAAGTAGATCAGATTATGATTCCAAGGTTCCGGGAAACCGGAATCTTGGAATAAATTAGTTTAAAGGATTGGCATATATAATGCATGCCAGGAGGAAAAGTATGATAGGAGCAAACAAAAAGGAAAAAGTTTCGGAATTTGCTACTCCGTATACTGTTGGCAATGCCCTCACAAAAGGCGGAGCTACAGTTAAGCTATCGGCACTCGTAATGGGTCTTGCCAATATGGCTCATAAGCAGATCATAAAGGGTCTGATTTTTCTTGCTATAGAGATTGCATATATAGCATATATGGTTTGCGCAGGTGTTTATTACATTTCCATGCTGCCTTCACTTGGCTGGAGAAAGCAGGAAGAGGTATTTAATGAGCAGAAGCAGATTTATGAATATATTGCAGGCGACCAGTCAGTATTATTACTGTTATATGGCGTCATAACAATTGCCATCACAGTATTATTTATTTACATGTGGTGCGAGAATTTAAAGAGCGGATATAAGGCAGAATGCCTTTCAAAAGCTGGAAAAGAAATCAATTCTTTTGGCAAAGATGTCAAGGATTTATTTGATAAAAACCTACATAAGACACTTATGTTTCTACCACTTATGGGAATATTTATTTTTACAGTTTTACCATTGCTGTTCATGATTCCAATGGCCTTTACAAACTATTCAGTAAAGGGTGATCATCTGGTATTGTTCGACTGGACAGGCTTTGCCGCATTCGGACAGGTGCTTGGACTTGGTGGTAAGATTGGTAAGATATTCTGGAGAGTACTCGGATGGACAATCTGCTGGGCTGTATTTGCAACCTTCCTTTGTAACTTCCTTGGAGTCATTCTTGCTATCGTTATCAATCGTAAAGAGACACATTGCAAGGCTTTCTGGCGTACATGCTTTGTTATCTCAATTGCGGTACCGCAGTTCGTATCACTCCTTGTAATGAGACAGATGTTCCAGCAACAGGGTGCTGTTAATAACCTGCTTTTGGAGTGGGGCTGGATTGATAACCCGCTTCCATTCTGGACCAACACTATGTGGGCGAGAGTTTCTGTTATTCTAATCAACTGCTGGGTAGGTATTCCGTATACCATGCTTCAGGTTACAGGTGTATTACAGAATGTGCCTTCAGAGCTTTATGAGGCTGCAAAGATTGATGGTGCAAACGCAGCACAGATCTTCTTTAAGATCACACTCCCATATATCATGTTTGTCATGGGACCATATATCATCACACAGTTTACCGGAAATATCAACAACTTCAACGTTATCTACCTGTTATCAGCAGGAAAGCCTACACCTGTCGGAGACAGTGCAGGAAAGACGGACCTTCTGGTTACGTGGTTGTACAAGCTGACTATTGATAATCAGGAGTACAATATCGGTGCCGTTATCGGTATCCTCACATTCGTTGTACTTTCTATAGTAGCGCTTGTTACATATAGAAATACAAAATCATACAAGGATGAGGAGGGATTCATGTAATGAGTAGTGTAGCAAAAGCAAAAAGACCTATGTCTGCCGGACGTGCTAAGAAAGTAGCAAAGAATTCCCTTGTTCATATCATTCTTGGAATACTTGCTGTAGTATGGCTGTTCCCAATTTTCTGGATTATTATGACAAGCTTTAGAGCTGAGAGTGGTGCTTATACAAAGTACTTCTTCCCACATGGCCTTACTTTTAGCAACTATACAAGGCTGTTCACAGAGACTACACTGTTGAACTTCCCGAGAGCATTTTTTAATACACTGTTTATTTCAGTGTTTTCATGTATCATTTCAACAGTATTTGTACTTTCTGTTGCGTATTGTATGTCACGACTGAGATTTAAGATGCGTAAGCCTTTCATGAATCTGGCTATGATTCTTGGATTGTTCCCAGCCTTCATGTCAATGGTTGCCGTATACTTTATCTTAAAGGCTATCGGACTTACAGAGGGCAGTATGCTTCGCCTTTCATTGATTCTCATATACTCAGCAGGAGCAGGAACAGGCTTCTATATCGCAAAGGGGTTCTTTGATACTGTGCCTAAGTCTCTTACTGAGGCGGCTATCCTTGACGGATGTACACAGTTCCAGGTATTTTACAAGGTTATCCTGCCACTCAGTAAGCCAATCGTAGTATATACAGTACTTACAGCATTCCTTGCTCCATGGCTTGATTTCGTATTTGTAAAGGTTATCGTTGGTCCAAACGACAAGTATTGGACAGTATCTCTTCTCCTTTACAACATGCTTGAGAAAGAGTTTATAAACGGATGGTTCACGAGATGGGCTGCTGCTGCAGTTATTGTATCAATACCTATCTCAATACTTTTCGTTATCATGCAGAGATTCTACGTGGATGGACTTACAGGAGCTGTCAAAGGCTAATTTGGTTTTATTTAGGCCGCTGCACTTTTGTGCGGCGGCTTTTGGTTTATATTGGGTTGTGGCAAACTTTGGGGTTGTGGCAAACTTAGCACTTTCAGGTTGTGGTGTGCCGGCATGGCACACAGTATATTCCTCAGGAAAATATGAAGTCAGCCACGGGCTTTCTTCGCTGCTTGGATTTGGAGAGATGAGGTGTGTGGCTTGTTTGTGGGGGCATGGTACCCCGTGGCAGTTCATATTTTTCTTCGGAACACACTGTGTACCCTCCGGCCGGAGGGTACCGTGTGCTAAGTTTGTTGCTACCTTGTGAAAGATGTGAGAATGTGTGTAGTGATTTTGTAGATACAAATTTGCTCAGAATTTAGTTTAGAAAATAAGAAAAGGAGTGCGTATGATTAATAATAAAATAGGCGGTCGCAATATGGTCGGCAGGGCTGTGAATAGATTGGCGGGCAGGTTGACTGCTGTGGCATTGACGGCAGCTATGGCGGTGTCGATGCTTGCGGGATGTGCTGCGGGTGGAAAGAATACCGAGACGGCAGCAAAGAAGGAGTACAAGCCTTCTGCTATGGAGCAGATGAATGCGAAAAATGATCCTAATGTGATTCAGGACAATTACAGGACCTGCTATGAGGTTTTCGTATACAGCTTTTTTGACAGTGACGGTGACGGCATTGGGGATTTAAAGGGACTTACAGAGAAGCTTGACTATATCGAGGGACTTGGCTGCAATGAAATCTGGATGATGCCTATTATGCCTTCTCCTTCATACCACAAGTATGATATTACGGATTATATGAATATTGACAAGCAGTATGGTACTCTGGATGATTTTGATGCGCTTATTACGGAGTGTCACAAGCGAAACATCAATGTGATTATTGACTTTGTAATAAATCACACGTCTAACGAGCATCCGTGGTTTAAGGCGGCTGCTGATTATATCAAGTCGCTTCCTGATGGGGCAGAGCCGGATTCTTCGGAATGTCCTTATGTTGATTACTATAATTTTAGCAAAACCAATGCCGGAGGCTACAACCAGCTGCCGGGCACGAATTGGTATTACGAGTCACAGTTTGTAGACAGCATGCCTGACCTTAACATGCAGAGCGAAGCTGTAAGAGGGGAGATTGACAAGGTTACATCCTTCTGGCTTGACCGCGGCGTGGATGGCTTCAGACTGGATGCTGTGCTTTATTACAATAATAATAACCAGATTGAGACTATAGATGACCTCACATGGCTTGTGAACAATGTTAAGAGCAAAAAGGCCGATGCTTATATGGTTGGTGAGGGCTGGACTACATACAGAGAGTATGCGAAGTACTATAAGAGTGGAATTGACAGTATGTTCAACTTTGATTTTTCACAGCAGGATGGATATATTGGAAAGGTGTTAAACGGTACAGCCAATCATGGTGCCAGCACATACGGCAATGCTCTGGTTGATGTGGAAAATGAGATAAAGAAGTATACAGACTCATACATTGATGCACCTTTTTATACAAATCATGATATGGGACGCAGCGCAGGATACTATAACGGAGATAATGCCGAGGAGAAAACCAAGATGGCGCAGGCCATGAATCTTCTTATGCCCGGAAATGCTTTTCTGTATTATGGAGAGGAAATCGGCATGAGAGGCGCAGCCAATGATGAGACGAAGCGTCTTGCCATGAGATGGAGCGGGGATTCAAAAGATAAGGGAATGTGTGTGGGACCTCAGAATGCAGAAGAAACCGAGCAGACATACGATACCCTTGATAAGCAGATGGAGGATCCATACTCTATTTACAACTTTGTGAAGCAGACAATATCAATAAGAAATGCTTTCCCGGAGATAGCACGAGGTACAAATACCTTTGAAAAAGATCTGTCAAATGATAATGTGTGTATATTTACAAGAGAGTACAATGGTGAGAAAGCGGTGCTTATATTTAATCCATCAAAGGATGAAGCAAGTGTGGATGTGTCATCGCTTGGAGTAAATGATGCTGCTGCAATGCTTCAGACTACAAAGAAAGCACCGTCGTATAAGGATGGAGCGGCAAAGCTGCCGGCGTATTCGGTGCTTGTTTTGAAGTAAAAATATTTGATGGGAATAAAAATTTAATAGTTTAAAGGAATTTGAAGAAGAAATATGAAAAACCGCCCGACTGGGCGGTTTTTTCAGCTATATCATTTCATGAAGCATATCTACAATCACTTCTCTGCAATGAGCTCCGAGATGCTTTTGTTCCTCTTTACTGAGTGCTGCCGGATCAATAGGAGTGCCGTATCGGATAACCACATGCTTCTTTTTGACCCATGGAAGGTGATCCTCGAATATTTCATTTGTTCCCATGATTGCCATTGGCACTATCTTACATTTGCTCTTTGTGGCAATCTTGAAAGTACCTTCTTTGAAAGACTGTACCTCTGTCAGGTCATCTTTGTTTTTGCAGCGTGTGCCCTCAGGAAATACACATATACTGATGCCGGATTTGACCTGATCTATGGCTGCAAGCACAACCTTTAGTCCCTGTTTGATGTCATCGCGGTCCAAAAACAGGCAGTGCAGGCGCTTCATCCAGAGGCCCAGCACCGGTATTTTTGTGATACTCTGCTTTGAGATGTAGCCGGTCAGGCGTGGACATCTGGAGTAGGTGATTATGATGTCAAAGAAACTACGGTGATTTCCTATATATAGTACAGCCTCGTCCTTTGGCACATTTTCCTCCCCTATAAATTCAATGTCTGCTCCGCTTAGGAATATGATGACACGGAAAGCCCACTGTACAAGGCGAAGCTGTGCCATATCGGCCCATGCCGGGGCAAATTTGTGTATTATCCACATGGCTCCGAGCACCGGAAGACCCAGCAGCAGATAGAAAAATACGAATATTACGATTAAAACTGAACGCATATTTGACCTCTCTTTTTCATAATATAAATTGTAATGAAACTATTCAGAATTATTGAGAATAGATATAATGTAGTTCAATATTTGATATTATATCATATCATAAGCGATATGATAAGAAAGAGAGGAAAAAATGTCAGAAAAATTGAGAAAATTTCTGGTGATGGCTGCAGGTGTGCTTGTGATATTGGAAACGACAGTAATTTCGGGCTGCCGCGCAAATATTTCAGGCACGGAGAGTGACAGGATGGTTGAGTACACGGTGATTTGCGGGGATGAAATCCCGGAGGAGTTTAAAAAGCAGATAAATGAAAACAAGGCAAAGGCGATGAAGCTGACGTACAAGGATAATGAATATTTATACATAGCGGAAGGCTTTGGCACAAAGGAGACAGGTGGCTACAGTATTACGGTTAACCAGTTTTATGTTAAGGATAAGGCAATGTATTTTGATACGCGTCTGATAGCCCCGGATAAGGGCGAGAAGGTCAGCAATCAGGCGAGTTATCCGTATATAGTAATAAAGACGGAATTGAGTGAAATGCCTGTTGTGTTTGAGTAAAAATTTCGTAAATTGTATTAAAAGTTGCGAAAAAACTGACAATCAGTACTAATGCCCTATTGCTATCACTGCGATACTTTGCTATAGTAAAGTTACTAGATATTGTGGTGACATATTTATATATTCAAATATATTGATTGATATAATTGTTGATTGATTTGACCTGTTTTATATTTATACAGAGATTGATTTCATATATATGACATCGTCGTTACAATACTGGTTACCATGAGGACTATAGTTATGTGCCAGTGGGCATACCCACAATAAGGAGGCTTAAAATGGAACAGACAGAAATCAGAAAAGTCAGAGCATCGATCCACCAGCAGTGTGGCAACAGGGTAAAAATCCAGCAGGATCTCGGCCGCAACAAGGTTGACATCCAGGAGGGTGTTATTCAGCAGGCATACCCAAGTGTGTTTACGGTTCTGATAGATGATGAGTTTGAGCAGAATCCGCCACAGCTCTTATCTTTCTCCTACACTGATGTGATTACAAAAGATATAAGGATGCAGCTTTGCTAGTATCATGAAGTAAAGATGTTACATCTTTATTATAATGATCATGAATTTAAATATTTGCATCTGCATAAAGTTACTCCATCTTGAATATGTATTTTATATACATATTTGAAGTGGGGTATTTTTTATGGAGTTAATTACACAAAAAATCAGACAATGCATAGAAAAGGTAAAGGATATGTCGCAGGTTGGCTTCGACAGGGATTATGTCATAAAGGACAACAAGCCTGATGTTTCCAAAGTGGTTTGCCAGAACGGGCAGGTAAAGCTTGACGAGATAAAAGCGTCAGGCGAGAATATCTGGCTGAGTGGAAGCATTGAATTTGAAGTGCTGTATACGAGAGAGGAAGTTTTTGAAGGCGATGAGCCGGAGGAAAATATCGGCGGAAACAGAGTGGAGCATATAAAGGATGCAATACCGTTTCAGGAGAAGCTTGTGCTTCAAGGAGTCTGCGAGAAGGATACGGTTCGTGTGTATACCGGGCTTGATGAGCTTATGGTTGGGGTTATCAATTCGCGAAAGCTCTCGGTCAGAGGCATTATAAGCGTGGAGCTTTATGGAGAGAGAGAAGAAAATCTTGAGGTTGCACAAAGGATTGATGACAAGGACGTGGAGCAGCTTATGGGGCAGATGAAGGTGCTTAAGCTTGATAGTGCTGTAAGGGATATTGTCAGAATTAAAAATGTCGTCACCTTGCCAAAGACCAAGCCGAATATATGCAAGCTCATATCAAGTCTTGTTGATATGAGAAATCTGGAGTATACATACGAGCGTGACCATATCACACTGACAGGCGAGTGTCATGCGTGTATAGTGTATCTGAGTGAAGAACAGGAAATTTGCTGCTTTGAGGTGCAGGAGGGTTTTTCAAATGAAATACGCTGCGAGGGTGATAATGCCGGAAATATTGCCTGGCTTCGCACACAGCCTGCCATGCATCAGGTTGAGGCGGAAAATGATTACGACGGAGAGCTCAGGCAGCTTTCGATTGAGGCAGCACTTGCGGTGGATGGAAAGGTCTGGAGTGAGGAAACAGTAGAGGTGCTCAATGACATGTACAGCGTATCATGTCCGGTAAAACCTGTGTTTGAAAATGTGAAGGTATGCAGCCTTCTTATGAAAAATGACACAAAATGCCGTATTTTGGAGCAGTTGTACAGAGAAAACAGCAAAAAGAGAATTTTAAGAATATGCGGTACAAAGACGCAGGCCGCTATTGCACAGATAAAAAATGCAGACACAGGAATTATTGTGTCAGGTGTATTGCAGGTGAACTGTGTGAATATTGTGGAGGATGATGGCTGTCCGATAGAGATGCATACAGACTCTGTGCCGTTTGAACAGTATGTTGAGATACCCGGCATGGATGCCAACACCTGCTGCGAGGTAAATGTGCAGGTAGACCAGGTGCAGGTCAATCTACTCGACAACAGCGAATATGAAATTAAGGGTGTTGTCAGCATAAATGCTATTGCCCTGCAGCAGGATGAAGTGTCAGTCATAACATCGGTGGAGCAGGAAAAAACATCGTCTGATACTGAAGAGGAAGCAGCTCTGGTTGGCTATATAGTGCAGAAGGATGATAAAATGTGGGACATTGCAAAAAGATACCGCACCACTGTTGAAAACATAATGGAAATAAACGCTCTGACCTCAGATAGCGTCAAAACTGATGATAGACTTATAATAGCGCGCATGTGAATCATAAATGAGGGGCAAAATAACTTTTGATCTTTTAATCATATCATTATATAAAATGTGGAAAATTCTGTAAATTTACAAAAAGATGTGGAAAAAAGATTCATTTTGTGCGATAATATATCCGAATGTATATTGAACATAAATTGTGGAAGGAAAGGTCAATCTGACCGTCGTATTACAGGAGGAACAAAATGAATCGGAAATGGACACGTGCTATATGTACTGTGTTAACATCGGCACTCGTTTTTACAGGACCGGCAGTAGAGGGCATTACATTTAGCGGATACATAAACAGTGGACTTGAGAAGGTATATGCAAAGACAAAGAAGCAGAAGGATGCAGAGAAGAAGAAGTCACAGGCTGAGCAGGATCTCAAGGATAAGAAGAATGAGATTAATGGTTTAAAGGATCAGCAGCAGATTACTGCTGATGATATAAAGAATAAATCCGCAAAGCTGGATGAGATCCTTGCAGCACAAAAGAAGCTTCAGACAGATATCACAAGCAAACAGGCAGAGATAGAGCAGAATCAGAAGGATCTTGCAGCAGCCCAGGAAAAGCAGCAGGAGCAGTATGACGCCATGAAGAAGCGTATACAGTTCATGTATGAAAACAGCGCTGAAGACAATATCTGGACAGCAATTATTGAGTCAAATGGTATCACAGATATGCTCAATCGTATAGAGTACGTGTCAGATGTATATGATTCGGATCGTGCTCTTATGGATTCTTATCAGGCAGCAGTTGAGCAGGTGAAGGAGATTGGTACTAAGCTTGACAACGACATGAATGAGCTCACAGCCATGCAGGATGACTATGAGAAGCAGCAGGCAGATGTCGAGGCGGCTATAGTAGCTCTTGAAAACCAGAAGGAGCAGTATGCAAGCCAGATAGCTCAGGCACAGCAGCAGGCAGAGAATTATCAGAATATCATTACGGCACAGGGCAAAATCATTCAGGAGCAGGAAGCAGCGGCCGCAGCAGCAGCGGCACAGGCAGCCGCTGCCAGAGCGAACAGCTCGTCAAGCAGTTCAAGCTATGATGGTGGTGGAGCCGGCAAGGGCGGAAGCATTGCCGGTGACTATGCAGCAGGCGGTGGAAAGAACCCGGGTGCTTCAACAGGAGTTTCAGGAAGCTCTGTGGTATCATACGCTATGCAGTTTGTGGGCAATCCATATGTATGGGCTGGAAACAGTCTTACAAACGGTGTAGACTGTTCAGGCTTTGTACATGAGGTATATGCACATTTTGGTATCAGCACACCGAGATATTCACAGGCATTTAAGTCTGTGGGACAGGCCGTATCCTTCGATAATATACAGCCGGGAGACGTAGTGGTATATCCGGGACATGTAGCTATATATGCAGGTGGTGGTGTTATAGTGGAGGCACAGTCCACAAAGGCAGGAATCACAGCAAACAGAAACGTACAGTGTCATACAATACTTGCTATACGACGTCTTGTATAGGATGGTTAGGAGCCGATAAGTATATTTATTATACTTACCGGCTCTTTTTCTATCACAAAGAGCTGAATGGTTACCAATAAAGTAAGGGCGTAAGACGCGGACATGCCACGACCCAATGTTAGTAACCGGCAACAAACTCATTGTAATAAATAATAGCAATTTCCACCCATAAGGTGTATTATAGAGATAGACGGCACCAATTCGCACAAAACGAACTAGCAAGCCTGTAAATAAAGTAAGAAAAGCAGGAGGAACAAGCCATGCAGATGGAACAATTACAAAAAGACATGATTGCAGCAATGAAAGCAAGAGACAGGGTAAGAAAGGATGCTATATCCTCACTTGTATCGGCAGCCAAAAAGGCGGCAATAGATGAGGGCTGCAGAGATAATATACCGGAGGAGCTTGTCAACAAGGTCATTCTTAAGGAAATGAAGTCTGTGAAGGAGCAGATTGACACATGCCCTGCCACAAGAACAGATCTGCTTGATGAGTACAATACCAGATATGCAATCTTTGAGGAGTACGCTCCTGCAATGATGTCGGCAGAAGAGGTAGAAAAGGAGCTCACAGAGCAGTTTTCGGATGTAATCGCAACAGGAAACAAAGGACAGATAATGAAGGCAGTCATGCCGCATTTCAAGGGCAAGGCTGACGGAAAAGTCATAAATCAGGTGGTTGCAAAGCTTTGCGCAAAATAAGAAAACACATCACAACAATTATACTTGCAGTGCTGGCTGTCATGGCCGGCGTGTAGGCATATATATGCAGGGCTTGACAATGCCGATATAACGGATTATGATTTCTCGGGAGGCAGATATAAGAAGCTGCTGGAGAAAAATAACTATAAAATAAAAGAAAAAGTGTGGAAAAGAGTCGATATGGGAAACGTTACTCTTGATCACTAGAAAGAAGATTTTATGTCAACAAAAATTGGAAGAAATGACCCTTGCTGGTGTGGCAGCGGAAAGAAATATAAGACCTGTCATGCGGCATTTGATATGAAGCTTGAAAAGCTTGCTGAGGCACATCATAAGATACCGAGCCATTCAATCATCAAGACACCTGACCAGATAGCGGGAATCAAGGAGAGCGCCAAGATAAATGTCGCAGTGCTCGACTACATAGGAGAGCATATCCACGAGGGTATGAACACAGCAGAGATTGATAAAATAGTCTATGATATGACCACCAGCATGGGCGGCATCCCTGCACCGCTCAACTATGAGGGTTATCCTTATAGCGTATGTACATCAGTAAATGAGCAGGTTTGTCACGGATTTCCTTCAAAGGACGTCATCTTAAAGGATGGTGACATCATAAATGTAGACTGTTCTACAATTTTAAACGGATATTTTTCGGATTCATCAAGAATGTACTGTATCGGAAATGTAAGCCCGGAGAAGAAAAAGCTCGTTGAAGTCACAAAGGAGTGTGTGGAGCTTGGACTCAAAGAGGTAAAGCCGTGGGGCTTCCTCGGAGATATGGGACAGGCGGTGCACGACCATGCATTTGCAAACGGTTACACAGTAGTGCGTGAAATCGGTGGACACGGAGTGGGACTTGAATTTCACGAGGATCCGTGGGTAGGCTACAACACCAAGCGCGGCACCGACATGGTCATGGCACCCGGCATGATATTTACCATCGAGCCAATGGTCAACATGGGCAAGGCCGATATCTACGTAGATGACAAGAACAACTGGGAAGTATACACCGACGACGGACTTCCATCAGCCCAGTGGGAAATCATGGTACTCGTCACAGAGGATGGCCATGAGGTGCTGAGCTGGTAAACCGGTAAGTATTATCAGAGTGCTATTATTAGCAGACATTATTTCATAGGTGACAACATTATAAAGGGCGTGTGAAAAACGAAGTTTTTTTCACACGCCCTTTTGTATAATCCCATACAGAATCTAGTAAGTGAAGCGTTAGCTTCGGGAGAGCATTTCTGCATCCACGGACATGGTTTATAAACTCATAGTAGATTGCTTCGCATAAGTACCCTAAATTTACCGGAGAGTATGCGGTGTGTTCCGAAGAAAAATATAAACTGCCACGGCGTTCCATAAAATGTGGATACGATAATTCATAGCAAACTATCAATAAACTATCCGCAAATGCTGCCGTGGCTGATTTTATATTTTTCTGAGGAATATACTGCATGCTAGGCCGGTCATCACAGCCTGAATATGCGAAGCCCCATAAGCGATGTCCTATGATGCGTCCCTACAGATTTGTATTCACCCCATTTATGGTCGCATTCTCATTCTCCCTCATAGGAATGACGAGACACTTCTCCCCATTGATGACCTGCGCATGAATCTGTGAAGCCTTCTCCGGCTTTACATGAAGCACCACATCATAGGTCTTAATTTGGGCAGTGTAATTATCAATCTCTTCCTGCTTCTCAAGAAGCTGTGAGGTGCGCTCCTCAATCTGATTATTTTTCTCCTGGATAACAGAATCCTTCTCCTCAAGCTGCGCATTTTTCTCATTGAGCTCGAGAGTTAAATCGCCGACCTGGCTCTCAAGAGCAAGCTTTTCCACGCGGATTTCATTAGCTGCAAGAGCCTTTGAATCAATGACATTGGCTGCGATAGGCGGCTTGTCACCGAAGGCCTCATTGACGGATTTTTCAATGCGAGAAATCTTTTCCTCAGAGACATGGCAGTCACTAAGCACCTTGTTCATAGCCTCGCTGTCGAGAATGAACGGATCGTCGTCATCATCGTGAGTCTCAGCGTAGTCATCGGCCATCTCGGACAGATTCTGCTGGATATCAAGCAGCTTGTCATCAGTGCTCTCGTCCTCAGCACCTAGCACGTTTCTGACGATTGAATGAAAAGCCATCTTCTGCTCAGTAGCTGTGCGCTCCACACCGCAGCCGAGGCCGTTTGTCATAAACTCAGAGTGAGGCTCCTTGGTATTTTTCGTATAGAAAAGAGTTGAGTGTATGTCAGTGCTCCTATCATTGAAAGCAGGGAATAAAAAGCCTGTCTCAGGTGCACCGACCACCCAGTCCCTTATGCGGGCTCCGATACGCTGCTCCTTTTCCAGATAGCCAAGGCCCGGCTTTGAAAGTGTGACAGGGCAGATGGCGCAGAGCATGTATTTGTACACCTCCTCGGACTCATCCACGTTGATGTTGTCCTTTGTACGTGTCATGACATCGTAGCTGTCGAGATACAAAAGAATCAAGTAGTTTCCGGCCTCATCGTAGGTGTCGATGACCAGATCATAGTATGTATCGAGCAGAGTCTCATCATTAAGCTCGCTGTCGCGAAGCGCCATGAGAATCTGCTGTCGGCCTCCGACCTCTTCCTCCTCAAGCGGAAACTGCAGATTGAGCAGGTTGTTTCCGAGAGTGCCGGAAAGCACCTTGTTTGAAATCTCGAGATATTTGTAGTATTCATCCTCCTCCAGAGTGAGAAATTTGCCACCGAATTTGCAGACCTTTTCATGGTTGCAGTCCACGTAGCAGCCGACCAGACGACTGAAGGTTGCCTGGTCTTTTTTTAATCTTCGTTTTAGTTCCAATACTTCTTTTTTGTTCATATTATCCTCGCATTATTTTCATACCATTCAAAAATTTACGTAATCACATTATATGTATGGAATAAATATTTGTCAATTGAGCGGCGCCTTTTATGTCCCGCTGTCAATCAAGAAAAAAGATGACAGACCAACCACAAAATGCTATAATTTAGGAAATCAACGGATTATGATATAAAGGCTGACACAGAGACATCCACAGGTGTCTCTGTTCTTGGATTGAGGCATAAATGGAGCAGAAAATGACAAACAATCACATTACAATAGGCATTCTCGCACATGTAGATGCGGGAAAGACAACCCTGTCTGAGGCCATGCTCTACAGCACCGGGCAGATTCGCTCACTCGGGCGCGTGGACCATCAGGATGCATATTTGGACAACGATGCGCAGGAGCGTGAGCGTGGAATAACCATTTTTTCAAAGCAGGCAAGGCTTGATATTTCGCGTGGCACAAATGCGGCAGATACAGCACATACAGCAGATGTAGCACGTACGGCAGATACAGCTCGTACATGGCATGTAGTCATGCTTGATACACCGGGGCATGTGGATTTTTCGGCAGAGATGGAGCGTACCCTTCAGGTGCTCGACTATGCAATACTTGTAATCAGCGCAACTGATGGAGTGCAGGGGCACACGCGCACACTGTGGAGACTTTTAAAGCACTATAACGTGCCGACATTTATTTTTGTAAACAAGATGGATATGCAGGGCACGGATGCGGAGAAAGTGCAGGCAGAACTAAGGAGCGAGCTGAGTGATGGCTGCGTTGACTTTTCTTCACAGGATTTATTTGATGAGCTTGCCATGTGCAGCGAGCCTCTTTTAGATGAATTTATGGAATCGGGAGAGCTTGCGGATGCGCATATTGCGCAGGCGGTGGCGCAAAGGGAAGTGTTCCCCTGCTTTTACGGCTCGGCACTTAAGCTTGACAGAGTGGATACGCTGATTCAGGGACTTTCGCGGTTTATGTGTGAAAGAAATTACCCTGACGATTTTTCTGCCCGCGTATACAAGATAGGCAGGGATGACAGAGGCAGCAGGCTGACATTTTTAAAGGTTACCGGAGGCTGTCTTAGGGTCAGGGACAAAATAGAGTACAAAGCGCATGGCGGTGACGAGGCGAAAGGCCTTCTGATTGAGAAAATCGATCAGATAAGAAAGTATTCCGGCGAAAAATATGAGATAGCTGATGTGGTAGAGGCTGGGGAGATAGTTGCTGTCACAGGTCTTAGCTCGACATTTCCGGGGCAGGGGCTCGGGGTTGAGCAGCAGTCCAATATGCCAATCCTTGAACCGGTACTAAACTATAGGATGATTCTGCCGGATGATGTAAATCCGGCGGCATTTATGGAAAAGCTAAAGCAGCTTGAGGAGGAAGACCCACAGCTTTACATAGTGTGGGTGGAGGAGTTTAAGAAAATCCATGTGCAGCTCATGGGACAGGTGCAGATGGAGGTGCTTGTGCGTCTCATAAAGGACAGGTTTGGTGTTGTTGTCACGTTCGGACCGGGCAGCATTGTATATAAGGAAACGATAGCAAGGGCTGTCGAGGGAGTAGGACACTTTGAGCCGTTGCGCCACTATGCAGAGGTGCATCTGCTTTTGTCGCCGGCGGAGCGTGGCAGCGGAATCACAGTCACATCCACCTGCAGTGAGGACGTGCTCGACAAAAACTGGCAGCGCCTCATAGCCACACACGTTGAGGAAAAGGAGCACAGGGGTGTGCTCACAGGCTCAGCGCTTACCGATGTGAAGGTCACTATTCTTACAGGAAGAGCACATGTAAAGCACACGGAGGGAGGCGATTTCCGCCAGGCTACATACAGAGCAATCCGCCAGGGGCTTAAATCCACAGAGAGCGTGCTGCTTGAGCCATACTACAGCTTTATCATACAGGTGCCGATGGAGTATGTCGGCCGTGCAATGACAGATCTGGAGCAGAGATTTGCAAGAGCCGAGAGCCCGCAGTTTGCCACAACCGCTGCGAGGGAGATGGCAACAATTACAGGAAAGGCACCGGTTGCGACAATGCAGGATTATGTGAGTCTGGTGCATGCGTATACAAAGGGGCTCGGGCACCTGACACTGGAGCTGTGGGGTTATGATGAGTGTCACAATCCTGCGGAGGTGATTGCGCAGATGCACTATGACAGCGAGGAGGATTTCCGCAATCCGACAGGCTCGGTATTTTGTGCGCACGGCTCAGGCTACGTAGTGCCGTGGGATGAGGTCACGGAGCATATGCACCTGCCGTATGTCTACCACGGAGATGAGTCTGAGGAGGCACTTGCAGCGAGTGCCCGCACGCAGAATGCATTTTCAGCGGAGGATGCGCAGGCGCTTGCCGGAAACCGCCGCAGGACGAGCTTTGAGAAAGCTGTTTCAGGTATGTCATCAGTGGAGCTTGATGCGCAGCTTGCAGATGTTTATGCCAGGGAGTTTGGCATGGGCAAAAACGATATCGCAGAGGATCAGAGGCGCAAATGGTCAGGCAAAAAGAAAAATGAGTATGAAGGCCTAAGTGGTAAACCGCGCACCGTAAAGCATGATAAGCACGGCAATCCGATTTATCCGAAGAAATCCCCGGGGGAAGAGTACCTGATAGTTGATGGATATAATATAATATTTGCATGGGAGGATTTAAAGGAGCTCTCGCGCATAAACATCGATTCGGCGAGAGATGCGCTGAAGGATGTTTTATCGGATTACCAGGGCTATAAGGGCTGTCATCTGCTGCTGGTGTTTGATGCGTACAAGGTGAAGGGCAATGCCGGAAAGAGAGAGACCTTCCACAACATAGAGGTCGTGTATACAAAGCAGGACGAGACAGCCGATGCATTTATCGAAAAGACTGTGTTTGGCATACGTGACAGGTACAAAGTAACAGTGGCAACCTCGGACGGACTGGAGCAGCAGACGGTCATGAGCCTTGGGGCACTGCGAATGTCAGCCCGCGAACTTAAGGAGCATATTGAGATGACGAAGCGTGCCGGGATGGAGGCATTCATATCAGGATAAACGGTCACGAATGGTAACAATATGTGTATAAAGAGATGGTTATAAAGACATTTGTATGTCATAAGCAGAGATATTATAATAGTAAACATGCAAGAGCATCAGAGATAAGGAGACAAGAAAATGGTAGTAAACGAAAGCATGTACCAGCTCGGAAGCGTGCGCTCAGCAATCAGGGAGCTTTTCGAGTATGGTAAAAAAAGAGCAGCAATTGTAGGTAAGGAAAATGTATATGATTTCTCAATAGGAAACCCGAGCATACCGGCTCCGCAGATAGTAAACGACACAATAAAGGAGCTTGTGACAGATTATGATTCTGTTGCGCTGCACGGCTACACCTCAGCACAGGGAGATGTGGAAACGAGAGCGGCAATAGCTGAATTTTTGAACAACACACACGGCACACATTTTAATGCAGACAACCTTTACATGACAATGGGAGCAGCGGCATCGCTGTCAATCTGCTTTAGGGCATTGACAAGTGATGCATATGATGAGTTTATTACCATAGCGCCATATTTCCCGGAGTACAAGGTATTTGTGAATGCAGCAGGAGCAAGGCTTGTAGAGGTGCCTGCAGACACAGAGCATTTTCAGATAGATTTTGAGGCTCTTGAGGAGAGAATCAATGCGCACACCAGAGGTGTCATAATCAATTCACCAAACAACCCATCCGGCACAGTCTATTCTGAGGAGACCATCAAAAAGCTCTCAGACCTCCTTGAGAAAAAGTCTAAGGAGATAGGAAGACCGATATTCATCATCGCAGATGAGCCGTACAGGGAGATAGTCTACGACGGAATCAAGGTACCGTTTGTGACCAAATATTACGACAACACACTGGTATGCTACTCATACAGCAAGTCACTTTCGCTGCCGGGAGAGAGAATAGGATACGTCCTCGTGCCTGATGAGGTGTACGATAAGGCAGAGCTGTATGCAGCAGTCTGTGGTGCTGGAAGAGCACTCGGTTACGTGTGTGCACCAAGCCTGTTCCAGAAGATGATAGTAAAATGCCAGGGGGCAACCGGTGATATCAATGCCTACAAAGAAAACAGAGACCTTCTGTACGAGGGACTCACAAGGATAGGCTATCACTGCTTCAAGCCGGACGGAGCCTTTTATATGTTTGTAAAGGCACTCGAGGATGACAGCAATGAATTCTGCGAGAAGGCAAAGGAGGAGGATGTGCTAATAGTAGCAGCAGACGGCTTCGGCTGTCCGGGCTGGGTGAGAATATCATACTGTGTGGATAGGGAAATGATAAAGCGCTCCATGCCTGCGTTTGAAAAGATATACAAAAAATATAATAAATAATAGTTGATTATAACGAATAAAAAATGCACAAATCCCGAAAATTATCTAAAACTGTACAGCTTTCGGCATTTTTAATGTATACTTTTTACAAAATCTGTGGAAAAGGGCTCTGTGTGACCGTTGTGTGACCAAAGAGGTGTATAATCTTATTCAAGAGGAAAACGTATAAATAAAATATGAGGATAAGAACATGTGCTTTGAGATAAGGAGCCGGAATATAATAGATTATCACAGAGCATACATAGGGACGAAAATGGAATTAAAGCCAGAAGCATTTAAAGGGATAATGTTAAAGGTAAAGAGATCGGAAAAAATTTTTAAAAAAATTTAAAAAAGTACTTGCATTATTCGTTTGACCATGATATTATAATACACGGTTCGTTGGTCAAGCGGTTAAGACGCCGCCCTCTCACGGCGGAAACACGGGTTCGATTCCCGTACGGACTGCTAAGTATTTAAAGCCGGTACATTCATGGAAGCATGATGTACCGGCTTTTTCGTTGTATATATTCATATGAGATATTATACGAGTATGGTATAACATGAAAATTTCTCAATAAGGAAATCTGCCCTTGCAATATACCCCACCGGGGTATATAATGCTCTTGAAGACAGATACCCATAAGGGGTATGGTTAGACATGTGAAACAAATACATAATGCGGAACAAAGAACAAATGGAGGTACCCATGACAGAAAAAGAAACCAAATGCTGTTGCTGCAACCGCAAAAAAGAGCGGTCAGAGCAGGAATATAAGGATCTCATCAACAGACTTAGCCGTATAGAGGGGCAGATCCGTGGAATCAAGCGTATGCTGGATGAGGATTGCTACTGCCCTGACATCATCACACAGGTGGCGGCCGCAAATGCCGCGCTCAACAGCTTCAATAAAGTCCTTTTGGCCAATCATATAAAGACGTGTGTGGCAGATGACATAAGAGCCGGCAAGGATGAGACAATAGATGAGCTTTTGAACACACTGCAGAAGCTTATGAAGTAGTATTATAAGAAGGCGGGTATAAAAATGAGTACAATAATCACAATATTAATAATAGCAATAATTGCCGCTCTGGTGATTGTGGGCTTAAAGGAGACAATAAAGCATTCAAAGGGCGAGGGCGCCTGCTGTGGCGGTGGAGCCATGAAGGAGGACGAGGAAGCCACAGTACAGCTTACAGGCGAGATAGTCACGAGAGCAGATGTGCACATAGACGGAATGCACTGCATGAACTGCAAGAACTCAGTCACACGCTCACTTCAGAAGATGAGCGGAGTATCGGCAGATGTGGATTTAAAGCATGGCGTGGCACATGTTGAGGCAACCAGAGAGCTAAGCGATGAGGAAATCACATTTGCCATCGAAAGACTGGATTTCAAGGTGACAGGAATTGAGAGATTTTAGAAAAGGCTTCTGAATAGTTAGATTCGAATAGTAGAAAGAAGGAAATACAGACAGTATGAAGCAATATACAGTTACAGGAATGAGCTGTGCGGCATGCTCTGCCAGAGTGGAAAAGGCGGTCTCTAAGGTTGATGGTGTGACGAGCTGCTCTGTCAGCCTTTTGACCAACTCGATGGGAGTCGAGGGAAGCGCGACAGATGCGCAGATAGTGGAGGCAGTAGAGCAGGCGGGCTATGGAGCGAGTCCCAAAGGCACAGCAACAGAATCAGAAAATGACAAAGCGAATAACAGCTTAGAGCAGCTAAAGGCAGCACAGGATGCGCTTGTAGACAGGGAGACACCGAAGCTGCGCAACAGGCTTATAGCATCGCTCATATTCTTAGTTGTTCTTATGTATTTTTCCATGGGACATATGATGTGGGGCTGGCCGTTGCCTGAGTTTTTCAATGGAAACCATGTGGCTATGGGGATTTTGCAGCTTCTGCTTACAGTGGCGGTAATGGTCATAAACCAGAAGTTTTTTATCAGTGGCTTTAAGGGCTTGATTCACGGCGCTCCCAACATGGATACACTTGTTGCGCTTGGCTCTGCGGCATCGTTTGGATACAGCGTGTATGCACTTTTTGCCATGACAGCTGCGCAGGTGAATGGCGATATGGATGCGGTCATGTCATATATGCATGAGTTTTATTTTGAATCCGCAGCCATGATTTTGGCACTGATTACTGTCGGAAAAATGCTTGAAGCGCACTCAAAGGGCAAAACAACAGACGCTTTAAAGAGCCTGATGCAGCTTGCCCCAAAGACAGCAACCGTTGTAAGGGATGGCGTGGAGCAGGAAATTTCTGTGGATGCAGTGAAAAAGGGCGATATTTTCGTGGTCAGACCGGGGGAAAATATCCCTGTGGACGGTGAAATAATAGATGGAACAACCGCTGTCAACGAATCGGCACTCACAGGAGAGAGCATCCCTGTGGATAAGCAGCCGAAAGATGCAGTAAGCGCTGCCACAGTGAACCAGTCAGGCTTTATAAAATGCCGCGCAACGAGAGTAGGCGAAGACACCACACTCTCACAGATTATACAGATGGTTTCTGATGCCGCAGCGACAAAGGCACCTATTGCAAAAATCGCTGACAGGGTATCGGGAGTATTTGTGCCGGCGGTTATTACAATTGCAATCATTACAATAATAGCATGGCTTATAGCCGGTGAGACAGTGGGCTTTGCGCTTGCCAGAGGCATTTCGGTGCTCGTGATAAGCTGTCCGTGTGCACTTGGACTGGCAACTCCTGTTGCGATAATGGTAGGAAATGGCAAGGGCGCAAAGAGCGGTATACTCTTCAAGACAGCGGCAAGCCTTGAGGCAACAGGCCGCACACAGATTGTGGCTCTTGATAAGACAGGCACCATAACAAGCGGTGAGCCGAAGGTGACGGATATCGTGCCGGATGAGACATTTTTTGAGGAAACCGGCAATCATGCCGGAGCGCTTCTTGCAATAGCCGCATCAGTCGAGGCCAAGAGCGAGCATCCGCTTGCAAAAGCCATTATGGATCGCGCTAAAACGGATGAAATCGCTGTTGCAGAGGTGACGGATTTTAGCGCTGTTGTAGGAAATGGTCTGACTGCAATACTTGCAGGCAAAATGATAAAAGCAGGAAATCTTGCTTTTGTCAGCAAATTTGTAAAAGTGTCAGATGATATGCGCGCGAAAGCTGTCGAATTTTCAAAGGAAGGAAAAACTCCTCTGTTCTTTGCCGCAGATGACAGGCTTTGCGGTATCATAGCCGTTGCAGATACAATAAAGGAGGACAGTCCGGAAGCTGTCAGACAGCTTAAAAATATGGGTATCAGAGTTGTTATGCTCACCGGTGACAACGAGCAGACTGCCAATGCCATTGGAAAGCAGGCGGGAGTGGACGAAGTCATCGCAGGTGTACTTCCGGATGGTAAGGAGGCTGTCATAAGGAAACTAAAAAAACAGGGCAGGGTAGCCATGGTTGGTGACGGAATCAATGATGCACCGGCGCTCACACGTGCGGATATGGGAATTGCAATCGGCGCGGGAAGTGATGTGGCAATAGATGCAGCGGATGTTGTCCTGATGAAGAGCCGCCTGATAGATGTACCGGCAGCAGTGCGGTTAAGCCGTGCTACGTTGACAAATATACACGAAAATCTGTTCTGGGCATTTTTCTATAATGTAATAGGTATTCCACTTGCGGCCGGTTTGTGGTATCCTTTATTAGGATGGAAGCTCAATCCGATGTTTGGAGCGGCGGCGATGAGCCTGTCGAGCTTCTGCGTTGTTACCAATGCCCTGCGGCTGAATCTGTGCAGGGTGTATGATCCTAAGCATGACAGAAAAGCAACACCAGATAGAAAAAACAAAACAAATAAACCAAATGAAAGTGAGGAAAAATCAATGACAAAGACAATGAATATCGAAGGAATGATGTGCGGCCACTGCGAGGCAAGAGTAAAGAAGGCACTCGAGGCGCTTGATGCAGTTAGTGAGGCCGCAGTAAGTCATGAGAGCGGAACTGCAGTAGTGACATTAAGCTCTGACATTTCCGATGAGAAATTAAAGGAGACTGTAGAGGCTGAGGACTACAAGGTTACATCCATTCAGTAATCAGTCAGACAGTATAACAATATGAAGAAATATATAGCATTGGTATTGGCTGCAGTGCTGGTGCTTGGGATTTTTACAGGATGTGGTAACAAGGGCAACAAAGAGACAGAATCACAGACAGATGAGAAAGCCACTGAGTCGGTGAATTCTGCAGAAAATAATACTGAGGACAGTACGCAAAGCAGTACAGAAAATCAGAATGTGGCTGGCACAGAGCAGCTCACCACAGAAAACGGACAGGAGAGCTCAGTTCTTGCCTGTCCGTCAGTAAACGGTAAGCTGCATGTGGAGGGCAGCAAGCTCGTTGATCAAAATAACAACGAGGTGCAGCTTCGCGGAGTCAGCACACACGGTCTTGCGTGGTATCCACAGTATGTGACCAATGATTGCTTTGCCACGCTGAAAAGCTTTGGAGCAAACGTGGTGAGGCTCGCCATGTACACCTACGAAAGCGGTGGCTACTGCACAGATGGTGACAGGCAGCAGCTTGAGACACTTGTGCAAAACGGAGTGCAGTACGCGTTTAACAACGACATGTATGTCATCATCGACTGGCATGTGCTAAACGAGGGCAATCCAAACCGCTACAGTGATGTGGCAAAGACATTTTTTGCCAAAATGGCACAGCAGTATGCCTCATACAACAACGTGATTTACGAGATTTGCAATGAGCCGTGCAAAGGTGCGACCTGGGGAGATGTGAAGTTTTATGCCAGCGAGGTCATTCCGTCAATCAGAAGCTACGACAAGGATGCAGTCATACTGATAGGCACACCTAACTGGAGCCGGGATGTGGATGAGGCAGTCAAGGACCCTGTCACAGGCTATGATAATATCATGTATACACTGCATTTCTATGCCGCAACCCACAAGGAGGACTTGCAAAACAAGCTAAAATCGGCGGCAGACGCCGGACTGCCGATATTTGTATCAGAGTTTGGCATCTGCAGCGCCGACGGAAACGGTCAGGTGGACATAGATTCTGCAAACAGCTGGATCAGCCTGCTTGACAGCTACGGCATCAGCTATGTGTGCTGGAATCTGTCCAATAAGGACGAAAAATCAGCGCTTCTAACACCTGCCTGCGATAAGACAAGCGGTTTTACCTATGAGGATCTAAGCGATGAGGGCAAGTGGCTGTACGGTGTGCTCACAAGTCATGTGACACAGTAAACATCCGGAACATGAAAGTATCCGGAGGTAATCGGCTGTATGACGAGCTGCTGAATTATGTGACACAGGTCTTGAATTGGCGAAAAGCCTCAGATGCGCGAAAAGCTGTGCACATGGCAATGCAGGGATAGAAGCATTCATGCACTCAGCCGGCATGCACATGAGGCAGATGCAGATACTTCTCTCTGGTGGCAAGTCCGCCGCGGATATGGCGCTCTGACTTGTTGATATCGAGAATGTGACGCGCTTTTGCGGCAAGCTCCGGGTCAATGCGAAGCAGCCTGTCAGCATCCGTGATATCCTTGTGCACAGTGGATTTGCTGATGCCAAACTGCTTTGCAGCCTGACGCACCGTGGCATTGTTTTCAACTATGTAGTTGGCGATTTCCACCGCCCTTGTCTCAATATATGATTTCAAAAAATACTCCTGCATATTCTGTTGTTACAGTTTATGCGGGAGTATTTTTAATATTACACACAGGTTGTAATTCTATTTACGTTTTTCGTAATAAAATAAGAAAACGGTTTCTTAACCGCAGGAAAGCTGTATCTTAAGTGAATTAAGCGTATGCGGATGCGATGAGCTCAATACATTTATCGTATCCAAGCACAGAGCTGTTTAGCACCAGGTCATAATTTTTTCTGTTGCCCCACTCCTTGTCGGTGAAGTATCGGTAATTTACCGAGCGCTTCTTATCGACATCCTTTAGCAGCTTTTTGACCTCGTCATCGCTCTTATGGTAGAGCTTTTTTATTCTTGCAGCCTTCTCAGGCTTATTTCCCTCTATAAAAACATTCAGCACATCATCCCTGTCAGAAAGAATGTAGTCTGCGCAACGTCCCACAATAACGCATGGCTCTTTTTGCGCAATATCCTTGATGAGCTTCTGCTGGATATTGAAAATCTGGTCGGAAAGAGAAACTCCTGTGATGTCGCGCCCCACAAATGCATATGAAAAAATGCTTCCGGCAGGTGCATATTCGCCCTGGTTTGCGACAATCTGCTCAGAGATACCGAGCTCCTTTGCCACATGCTCAATTATTTTTTTATCGTAAAACTCAATGCCGCATTTTTGAGCAATCTGCTCGCCGATAAAGCGACCGCCACTGCCAAACTCTCGGCTTATAGTGATTATTTTAAAACTCATGATGAAACCTCCCAGCCTATAAAAGTGTTTATAATTCATTATAACGTAATTGCACATAAAATCAAAACAGAAATTTAACAAAATCGCTTGCAGATAAGCACTCCGTAATCTATAATGACATAAGAATACATGTTGCTTTTACGTAATCAATGAGATGGCAGCAGATAACATATGTTATGTTTTTGTTATTGTATACACCACAGTGTGGCAAACAGCAATTACGTGATGTTTCAAAGATTATAAAACAGCAGCATAGCGAATAAACAATTAGGAGGAAAACATGGATCAGGAAAAGGTCATAGTCATAGACTTTGGTGGTCAGTACAATCAGCTTGTTGCGCGCCGTGTCCGCGAGTGTAACGTGTACTGTGAGATTTACTCATACAAAATAGACATTGAGAAAATCAAAGAAATGAATCCAAAGGGCATCATCCTTACAGGAGGTCCAAACAGCTGTTATGAAGAGGATTCACCATCATACCGGAAAGAGCTGTTTGAGCTGGGAATACCGGTGCTTGGCATCTGCTACGGTGCACAGCTTATGATGCATAAATTAGGCGGAAAGGTAATCACACCGGAGGTTGGAGAGTATGGAAAGACAGAAATCACATATTCTGCAAACGGCGTGATGTTCAAGGATCTGCCATCAGAATCAGTATGCTGGATGAGTCATTTCGACAGAATTGCAGAGGCTGCACCGGGCTTTGAGGTAGTTGCGCACACTGCAGACTGTCCAATAGCCGCAACACAGAATGTTGAGAAGAAATTATATGCAGTACAGTTCCATCCGGAGGTACTTCACACCAAGAACGGAACACAGATGATTTACAATTTCGTCCGTGGCGTATGTGGATGTGCAGGCACATGGAAGATGGATTCATTCGTCAAAAACACAATCGACGAAATCAGAGAGCAGGTCGGTGACGGCAAAGTGCTCCTTGCACTTTCAGGTGGAGTAGACTCATCAGTGCTCGCAGCTCTCCTTGCAAAGGCAATCGGCAAGCAGCTCACCTGCGTATTCGTAGACCACGGACTTCTCCGCAAGAACGAGGGCGATGAGGTAGAGGGCGTATTCGGCAAAGGCGGTTCGTTCGACATCAACTTTGTCCGCGTCAACGCACAGGAGCGTTACTACAGCAAGCTTGCAGGCGTCACAGAGCCTGAGCGCAAGCGTAAAATCATCGGTGAGGAATTCATCCGTGTATTCGAGGAAGAAGCTAAGAAAATCGGAAAGGTTGACTTCCTTGCGCAGGGAACCATCTATCCGGACGTAGTGGAGAGTGGACTCGGCGGAGAATCTGCAGTCATCAAATCACACCACAACGTAGGAGGTCTCCCGGAGCATGTCGATTTCAAGGATATCGTGGAGCCACTCAGAAACCTCTTCAAGGACGAGGTACGCAAGGTCGGACTGGAGCTTGGATTACCTGACTATCTCGTATTCCGTCAGCCATTCCCAGGCCCAGGCCTTGGAATCCGTATCATCGGCGAAGTCACAGCCGAAAAGGTACGCATTGTCCAGGATGCAGACTGGATTTACAGAAGCGAAGTGGAAAAGGCAGCAAAAGAGTACAAAGAGGCCCACGGCGAGGAACCATCATGGATGCCAAACCAGTACTTTGCAGCCCTCACCAACATGCGTTCAGTAGGTGTCATGGGTGATGAGAGAACATATGATTATGCCGTTGCAGTCCGTGCAGTCCGCACCGTGGACTTCATGACAGCCGAAGCAGCCGAGATACCGTTTGAGGTACTTCAGACAGTGATGAGCAGAATTATAAATGAGGTAAAGGGAGTCAATAGAGTATTCTATGATTTGACCAGTAAGCCACCGGGAACTATTGAGTTTGAATAAGCAAAAATGCTTAGTAAACCCAGCGTTTATGCGGGTTTGCAGCATTTTTAAAAGTCTTTTGATAACAAATTGATAACAGTTGCATGAGCGCCATTATTCTTGTAATCCAGTGGTTTTAGGGTTAGAGAATGATTGACAGGTGGTTGTGCAACAAATAAATCCATATTTATCTAAAAAGCCCTTAGCTGTGGGTAAAAACTCATAGCTAAGGGCTTTTTGTCGTGCTTATTTATCTGGCTTGAGTCGGTCTTGGAACATTTCGACCAGAGCGTCGCTAAGTGCCTGTGATGGGACTTTTGCCCATGTTTGCGTAGTATCAAACTCCGGGTAGTGGTAACGCCACTCATCGTATTTGTCTTTACTGATCTCTTCAGAAGATAGCTTGTCAGCCTGCTCTTTCCAGGCATACAGCATTTTCCGGAGTTCGTGAGCGGTCTTTGCCTTTGGAAGTATCGACTTTCAGACAGATTTCTCCGTCTGATTTACTAACAGTCAGACCGTACAAATCTTCAAGGGTATGTGCTGACCAATGCGCTGCAAGCCCGCGGCGCGGCGACGGAATCCCTGATTGTCAATATCTCCCGTCAGGGGCTGATCTACATTCCGTCTATGTTCATCCTTGGGGCAATCTTTCACGAAACAGGACTGATCTGGGCACAGCCTGTGGCGGATACCTTGTTTCTGCTGTTGGCTATTGGGCTGTATTTCCGCATGTCGGGCAAAGGGAACGATTAAGTTCAAAAGGGTTTGGGACTATCCCAAAAGTCATAATTTCCGGCTAAGCCGGAGGCTTGAGTAAGCCCTAGAAGGGCTTTATACCGGCGCGTATCTCAAGATGCACCGAAAAATCCTTCACTTGCATCACTCGTACCGCTGCCCACAAGTGGGCAAAACTACATTTGCTGCATGCTACACCAAATCCGACTTTTAATCACAGTTTGCTTCGCTCATTGCTGTAAATGCTAAAGCTTACAATAAAAAGTTCCTGAAACCATACAGCAACCTGCTGCGATTTCAGGAACTTTTTATTTGTGATTTATTCGGCCGGGAGCGGATCAATCAAAACTGAGCACGCGCAGCAACATTGCTGCGCACCAAAGCACGTTTCAAGCGGGCCTGGGCAAGTTCCAGCTCACGGGCATCCAGGTTTTTCTGGGCCAGCAATTCCTCGGCGCGGGCTTTGCTGCGCTCAGCACGTTCTTTGTCAATGGAATCGGCCCATTCAAAGGTGGTGGCCAGCAGGCGGCATTCGCCGCCAAACATGCTCAACATACCGCCCATGCAGGCGGCGCTGCGCTGGGTGCCATCCTCCAATGTGATGTGGGCCTCCCCCATGCCAAGGGCAGTGCAATAATCGATGTGACGGGCCATCAACTGAACCTGCCCGGTGATGGTCCGGCAGGACACCGACTGTACCTGCCCATCAAAAGCAGTGCCGTCCGGCGTCATGATTTTAAGTGGGAAACTGGACATGGTCCTGCCTCCTTACTGTTGCT
>OIBF01000140.1_pt1 | contig 28073 bp, 18 predicted proteins | sample 1580921 | NCBI WGS metagenome assembly OIBF01 (sample SAMEA3882506, study PRJEB24775) | human gut metagenome | biome: human-associated habitat; feature: intestine environment; material: feces | place: Netherlands | collected 2009/2010
GCCCAGCAGCGTCGTATCCACCGTCCAGTTGATTTGGTTGATGATTTCGTTCAGGAAAATGAAGAACGAAAAGCCCGCCATGTCGCGCAGCAGCGAGCCACGGACCAAAGCGGTGGTGCTGATGATCGCATCCTCCGGCGTCCAGGTGAAGCTGGAACGGGCCAGACGGAAACGGTCGGTGGAGCTCATGATGACCTTGTCGCCCTGGAACTGGACGCGGATGCCGGTGAGCACCGGACGGTTCTCCTCACGGGAGACCGCGACGGACGCCTGATTGACGGCCTGAGCGAAGGTGGGGGAGTCCACCTGGCCCAGTTTCGTCGGCACCACGGGCAGATCCGGATATTCGCTTTCCGGCATGAGCTGCATGGTGAAGGTCGACTTGCCCGACGTGATGGTCATCGTGGAACCATCAGTGGAAAGATAGGTTTTCGCAGCGGGCAGCGACTTGGTGATGTCGGCAAGCAGTTTGCCCAGCACCAGAACGCTACCGGCCTCGTCCACGCCGGCTTCGATGTGGTGGCGTGCGGAAATGGCGTAGTTGAAGGCGGAAAGCTGGAGTGTGCCGTCAATGGCTTCCAGACGGATGCCCGCCAGAATCGGGGTTGCGGGACGTGCGTCGATGACACGTGTGGTCCATGCCACGGCATCGGCAAGAGCTTGGGAATTGACTTCGACTTTCATGGGGTATTCCTCGTTTCGTTCGATTCACATGCCATTCTAGCGATAAGAGCAACGACGACGAAAGCGTGGGGAATTCCCCGCATTACGAGAATGACGATGAAAGTAAGAAAAACGTACTTTCGTAATAATAAGCCCTGTGGATAGTGTGGATAAGCTCGTTCAGCCCAAGCGCAGCAACGTCTCAGTACGAGGCGACATCTGTGGATAACTTCTGAGTCGAACGTGGATAAGAGCATGGGTTATCCACAGGCTCATGGCCGCGCAAAACTTATCCACAATTCACTGTGAATAATCCACGAGCCATCCACTGCCGTTTTCCGTGTTTCCAACGGCTTTTCCACAGACCTTTCCCCGAAATGTGGATATGTATGTGGAAAACTCGATGTACAAGAAATTATGTCCGGGCGTGTCACGCGGATAGTAAAAAGGCTGGTAAATAATTTACCAGCCTAAGGAAAACCGTTGGAAATACGCCGTTTGTTGTGGTTGCTTCCGTTACTTGTCGTTGGAACGCTGCTTGAGCTGCAGAGTCAACTCGGTCACGTAGTTGTAGATCTCCTGCTTCTCCTGCATCTCGTCGTTGATGCGCGTATACGCGTGCATCACGGTGGTGTGGTCCTTGCCACCGAAGACCAGGCCGATGTCGTTGAGGCTCATGCTGGTCAGCTCGCGTACCAGATACATGGCGATCTGGCGTGCCAGCGCGATCTTCTTGGTACGCGAACGGCCGACGATGTCGTCGAACGTCAAATAGAAGTACTTGGCCACCTGCGTGATGATGTCCGCGGGCTTGATTTCCACGTCGGTGGTGAAGAAGTCCTGCAAAGTCTGCTCCGCAAGGGCTTTGGTGACCGGCTGGTTGCTCAGCGACGCCATGGCGGTCACACGGTTCAGCGCGCCTTCCAGCTCGCGGATGTTCTCGGTGAACCGTTCCGCGATCAGGTTGAACACGTCGTTGGGAATATTGGAGCCGTTCATGGTGGCGATCATGCGCAGAATGGCGATTCGCGTCTCCAGATCCGGCGGTTTGACGTCCACGGTCAGGCCCGATTCGAAGCGGGAGATCAGACGTTCGTTGAAGCCCTGCAGGTCCTTCGGCGGCACATCGGAGGCGATCACGATGCGCTTGTTGGCCTGATGCAGGGTGTTGAACGTGTGGAAGAACTGCTCAAGGGTCGCGTCCTTGCCGCTCAGGAACTGGATATCGTCGATGAGCAGCACGTCGACCTCGCGGTAGCGGCGGTTGAATTCCTTGATCTGGCCGGAACTTTGGTTCGTATCGGCCAGAGCCTCGATGAATTCGTTGGTGAATTCCTCACTGGTGACGTAGCGGACCTTCAGATTGGGGTCCTTGACCAGCGCGTAGTTGCCGATGGCGTTCAGCAAATGGGTTTTGCCCAGGCCGGAGCCTCCGTAGATACACAACGGATTGAAATCATGGCCGGAACCCTCCGCCACGGCCAGCGCCACGGTACGTGCGAAACGGTTGGAATCGCCGGGCACGAAGGTGTCGAAGGTGGCGTTCTTGTTCAAATGCGTTTCGGGGTCGAGCAGCGGCCTGTTCTGGCCGCTCTGGAAATGGTCCTGTTCCGGCGGCATCGTCGCGGGAATCGGCAACTGGCCCTGCATCGTCTCGTTCGCAGGGGACTTCGCCGGCGATTTCGCGGGGGAGAAGCGCGGATAGGTTTCCTCCGGCTGTTCCTCCGTTTTCGGCTTCATTTCAACGATTTTGAAGGCGGGGAAGATGTCCTGTTCGGCGGATTCGCGCAACGCCTCCATCAACGGCTTGTTCAATTCGGTCTGCAAAGCCTGCTGAGCCGCCTCACTGGGCACGCACAGCATGATGGTCGGACCCCACATGCCTTCGGGATAGACGTTCTCCAGCCAGCTTTTGTCACGTACGGACAGCGACGGATTCTGGTGCAGCAGGGCCAAAGCGTCGGACCACACCCCACGAGCCTGCTCGAGAGGATCTGTTGTCGTGTTATCAGCCACGGATAATCCTTTCTCGACAGACGTACCACTGATGTGCAACTGTATATTTGTACTCTCTTTTCCCCGAGTTATCCACCGGCATGCGTGTTGAAAAGATTGAAATGTGAATAACATTGTTGTAGTTTGTGGATAACTTTTGTGGGGAATTCGGCGGAATCGCAACGATTATGTGGATTGTTTTATGCGGGGAATCCCCATGAAAATGTGAAGAAAAATGGACGACGCGACAATCTGTTCAGGGGTCAGAGTAGTTTAGTAGAGCTTGACTCATGAGGAGCCGTGCCTTGGCATGGCTAAAAACACCGGGAGCATTAATTATGAAGAGGACATTCCAGCCGAACAACCGCCGTCGCCACATGAAGCACGGTTTCCGTCAGCGCATGCGCACCCGCGCAGGCCGCGCTCTGATCAACCGTCGCCGCGCCAAGGGCCGCAAGTCCCTCGCTGCCTGATTTTTTAGTGGCATAGAGCGGTGGAACGGCTGAAAAGCCATCGCGATTTTGTTGCGGTGCTCAAACGCCGTCGTAGGGTATCGCGAGAAGACATCGTCGTGCATTATCTGATGCACGACGATGTCGTAACGGGCGATACAGCGACGGTGCAAGGCCGCCGTGTCGGCTTGGCCGTTTCCAAAGCTGTTGGCAACGCGGTCACGCGCAACGCCGTGAAAAGGCGTTTCCGTGTGCTTGCACGAAAGTACGAATCACTATTACCTGAATCCTGCGATATCGTGTTGCGTGCCAAGCCAAGTGCCGCACGTGCCGATTTCCTGTCGCTTGAGCAGCAGATGGCATCGTGTTTCGAAGCGGTGAAACGTAAAACCGCTTCCCGACAATGAGCAAGGGGCATCATCGCAATTGGATGGTGCGGCTCATCCGCTGGTATCAGAAACATATTTCCGCCCATACCGCACCTCGGTGCCGGTATTATCCCAGCTGCTCCAATTATGCGATTCAGGCGATTGAACGATTTGGCTGCCTTAAAGGTGGTCTTCTTGCGTTATTACGCCTTCTTCGTTGCAACCAGTGGAACCGTGGAGGAATCGACGACGTTCCACAGCTCTATTCCTTGTTTTACAGATGTTCGTGGTCGAAGGCACACGAGGAGCCTCGTCTCACGCCTCTGGATGTAGATGAACCTATAGGCGATAAGGAGAATGGCCTGTAATGAATCAAGATCAATTCCTCCTCGATAGTGGTTTCTGGGGCTGGCTGTACAAGCTCCTGTACCCCGTCGAGTGGCTCATGACGCAGATTATGGCCGGATTCCACCGATTCATGGTGATGCTGGGCATGAACGAGATCGGTTTCTCGTGGGTCATGTCCATCGTGTTCCTGGTGATTGTGGTCCAGGCGTGCGTGTTCCCGCTGTTCTACAAGTCCATGAAGGGCATGCGCAAGATGCAGGCCCAGATGGCCGTTTTGCAGCCCAAGATGCAGCGCATCCAAAACAAGTACAAGGGCAAGAACGATCCCGCCAGCAAAGAGGCTTTGCAACGCGAGATGATGAAGCTCTACCAGGACAACGACGCGAACCCGATGGGCGGCTGCACGTCGATGCTGCCTATGTTCGTGCAGGGTCCTGTGTTCATGTGCATGTTCTACACCCTGTCGGCCATTCCATACATCGCCCGTGGCAAGTTCAGGAACGGTTCCGGCCTCGGCGCCTTCGACATCGCCACCGCCAAGCAGTTCACCTCCACCAACGTGTTCGGCGTGAACGTGGCCGAGAACTTCACCACCGCCGACATCCACGGCAAGATCATCATCGGCATCTTCGTGGCGTTGATGTGCTTCTGCCTGTGGCTCATGCAGTACAACAGCATGAAGCGCAACATGGCCCAGAGCGCTGCGAACAAGCAGACTGAAATGATGCAGAAGATGATGCTGTGGATGTTCCCGATCATGTACATCTTCTCCGGCGTCGCCATGCCGTTCGCAGTGCTGGTGTACTGGCTGACCAACAACATCTGCAACCTGCTGCGTTCCGTCTGGCAGATCCACGTCTTCCCGACTCCGGGATCCCCGGCCGCCGAAGCGAAGGAAAAGCGCGACCACGCCCACGAGAACGCCCGCCGCGCCAAGGCCGGTCTGCCGTCCCTCGAAGAGGAGGAGCTGCAGAAAGCCAAGAAGGCCGCGGAGGCGAAGGAAAAGAACGGCTTCCAGCGTCAGCAGCCAAGCCGCAAAAAGAAGAAGAAATAACATCAAGTGTGTGTCCTGTGTTTCACGTGAAACGCAGGACACACCGCTTTTGTATCGGGCGAATCGCCCATATGATACAACCCAATCAGTAGACTTTCAGTAGACTTTCAGTAGACTTGAAATAATACGAACCCCGCTCAAAGGAGTAAAACACCATGGCGCAGGATGCTGAGAAAACCATCGATCAGCTCAATGACGAAGCTGACATCGCTGCCGATTACCTTGAAGGATTGCTTGACATCGTCGACTACGAGGGCGATATCGAAATGGGCGTGCGCAACAACCGTCCGACCGTGCAGATCGTTGCCGACGACGACACCGACATCAAACATCTGATCGGACGCAACGGCGAAGTCGTGGACGCCCTGCAGCAGCTCACCCGACTCGCCGTACAGCAGAAGACCGGCGAGCGGTCCCACCTCATCGTGGACGTCGACGGCTTCCTGAAGCGCAAGCGTCAGCACCTCCGTGATATCGCCTTGGATGCCATTGACGCAGTGAAGGATTCCGGCGAGCCGTATGACTTGAAGCCGATGAACTCCTTCGAACGCAAGATCATCCATGATGTGGTGCGCGAGGAAGGCATGAAGTCTCGGTCCCATGGCGAAGAACCGCATCGTTACGTCACGGTGTACGTCAAGGCTTCCGCAGTCGATGACGCCGACGAGATTGACGAAGCCTGAAATAGTTTCACGTGAAACATGAAGCGTCGCGAGTTTCTCGCGGCGCTTTTTTGATGCCTGTAGATTAGGATGGTGTGCATGAGTGATGTGAATGACGAATTGGATGGGTCGCCGATTCTTGAGGAAGTGCTTGGCGATGCATTGGGCAAGTTGAAGGTGTTTCACGTGAAACTTGCTGCGGAAGGAGAGCCGCGCGGGCTGATAGGGCCACGCGATGTCGGTATTATTTGGGAACGGCATATTCTGAACTCCGCGGCCATCGTACCGTTCATCCGTGAAGCAACGGCCAAGAGGCAATTCAAGACGGTGGCGGATATCGGCAGTGGTGGAGGATTCCCCGGTATCGTAGCGGCCGCCTGCCTGCCGGACCACCAGTTCACCTTGGTGGAACCGATGGAACGCCGTATCGAATGGCTTCATGAGTGCGTTGACGAAATGGGATTGGACAATGTCTCGATAGTGCGCTCCCGAGCCAACGCCGTAATCGAAGCCGTCCGTGGTTCGAACGGTGGCCGGAAGGGCAGGGGAGAGGATGCCGTCGATCTTGACGGGAATCCCATCCCGGTCAAGCATCCGTTTGCCGTGGTGACCTGCCGTGCGGTCGCGCCGATGGCCAAACTATCCGGATGGACGCTGCCGTTGCTGGACAAAGGCGGACGGCTGGTTGCCCTGAAAGGACGATCCGCGCAGGAGGAAATCGTCAAGGCCACCAAAGAGATCTCCAAAAACGGCGGTATCCATCCCCGCGTGGTGGAGGCCGAGGTCGGTCCGGGTCTGGAACCGACGCATGTGCTGATGGTGGACAAGCGATAAGTTATCCACAAAATCGCGTGAGTTATCCACAGTATCCACAATCGCGGAAATGTGTTACGAAGCATCTTGAAGAAGCTTGGAATTGCAACGATTGTTCTGTGGATAACTTTTGGGTGGTCGGATGAGTTATCCACCAACTATCCACCGTTGTTCACAATGGTGCACATGGCCGTGAACAGGTGAAAATCTGTCCACCCAAATGATGAAACTTGATTGTTGAATATGTATAGGAAGGCTAGTTCATGACTGGACCTGAAGAACCAGACAATTTGACGTCGATGGAATCCGCCACGGAAACCATCAAGCGAATCTTCGAAGGCTCGACATCCCCCGTAGGCGCGCAAATCGCTGATGAATCGACGCGATACAAGGCATTGGAGCATGCGGTCTGCCCGAAGCCGGCCCAAACGCGCTTGATCGCAGTCGCCAACCAGAAAGGTGGCGTCGGCAAAACCACATCCGCGGTGAACCTGTCCGCGGCCTTGGCCCGTTTCGGATGCAAGGTCCTGCTTATTGATATGGATCCGCAGGGCAACGCCTCCACGGCATTGGGTGCCCCGCACGCCTCCGGTCAGCCTTCGGTGTATGACGTCATCGAAGGACGCAAGCGCATCGCGGAAGTCAAGTGCACGTGCCCTGATTTCGACAACCTCGACGTGGTCCCCGCATCCATCGATTTGAGTGGCGCCGAACTTGAGGTCGCCGACATGGCGGATCGCAACTCGCTGCTGAAGAACGCGGTGGACGAGTTCCTCGCCACCAGCGAAGAGCATTACGATTACGTGATCATCGACTGCCCGCCGAGCCTGGGTCTGCTGGTGATCAACGCCATGTGCGCCGTGCACGAAATGCTGATTCCGATTCAGGCCGAGTATTACGCCTTGGAAGGTTTGGGCCAGCTCATCAACACCATCGGACTGGTGCAGGAACATTACAATCCGTCGCTGCTGGTCTCCACGATGCTCATCACCATGTACGACAAGCGCACGCTGCTGAGCCGCGAAGTGCATGGGGAAGTGAAGAAGCACTATCCGACAATCGTGCTCGACACCACCATTCCGCGCACGGTGAAGATTTCCGAAGCGCCAAGCTTCAACCAAAGCGTGATCGCATACGACCCCAAGGGCATGGGTGCGATCGCGTACTGCGAAGCCGCGCTGGAACTTTCGCGTCGTTCCGATACGGTGCTGCAGGCAATCGATGCAAGAAGGAATGAGAACTGATCATGGCAACTAAGTCGCGTTTGGGTAAAGGTCTTGGCGCACTGTTTCCTTCTCTTCCGGGGGAGCCGCAGCATCAGGAGCATGCGGCGCCTGCCGCTGCCGCCAAAGAAGTCAAGGCTTCCAAGACTGATGAGCATGTGAAATCCAAGAGCGCGTCCGCTACCGCACAGGCATCGGTGAACGCCGTGCAGGGGATGAAGCATGCTGTTTCACGTGAAACAACCAAGAAAAACCAGCATCGTCGTGCCAGCATGCCGTCGATTTCGTTGAACGAAAGCGCGCATCCCGCGGACATGTTCTTCGGCTCCACCGCTCAGCCAGCTTCCGAACAGGGCGAGCAGCAGGGGAGTGTTTCACGTGAAACCACGCCGACCGAACATAAGAAGGACGAACCGGAACTGCTTCCCGTGCAGGGTGGATATCTGGTTGAACTGCGTTTGAGCGACGTCGGTCCCAATCTGCATCAGCCACGTACCATTTTCGATGAAGACGACCTGCGCGAGCTAGCCGAATCCATCAAGGAAGTCGGCGTACTGCAGCCAATCGTCGTACGCAAGCGTCCGCAATCGCAAATCGAAGCCGCCCGCAGGGAAGCCGCAGCCAAACCGGCCGAACCGCACAACATGTTCGACGGGCGCATGGATAGCATGTACGAGCTCATCATGGGCGAACGTCGTTGGCGCGCATCGCAGATCGCCGGCCTGAAAACGATTCCGGCCATCGTCAAAACCACCGCCGATGACGACATGCTACGTGACGCACTGCTGGAGAACCTGCATCGCGTCGCGCTGAATCCACTGGAAGAGGCGGCTGCCTACCAGCAGATGATCGACGATTTCGGCCTGACGCAGGCCCAACTGTCCAAGTCGGTGTCGAAATCCCGTCCGCAAATCGCCAACACCTTGCGATTGCTCAACCTGCCGGCCGCCGTGCAAAAGAAGGTCGCATCCGGACTGCTGTCCGCGGGCCACGCGCGTGCGCTGCTGGGACTGCCGACGGAAGCGGATATGGAACAGCTGGCCACGCGCATCATCGCCGAGGGACTGTCCGTACGCAGCACCGAGGAAATCGTGTCGATGAAGGCCGCCGAAAGCGACCAGCCCAAGAAGCCGAAGGCCAGCAAGCTCAATCCGTGGGCTGGTACCCCCGTTCAGGTTGGTCTGGAGCAGCGTTTCGGCACCAAGGTCTCCATCAAGGGATCGAAGAAGCACGGGCGAATCGAAATCGTGTTCAAATCGGAAGACGATATGAAACGCATCGTCGACCTGCTTATGCAGCAGCAGAGCTGAACGAACCGAGCCAATCGAGCTCGGCGAGCGATAATGATTTGAACGATTTGAGCCTTACTTGAGCGAATCGAGATAAGCCTGCGCGTCCAGCGCGGCGCGACACCCCATGCCCGCCGCGCTGATGGCCTGCCGATAGACGCTATCCACGCAGTCTCCCGCGGCGAAAACGCCGGGTTCGCTGGTACGCGTGCTGGCGCCATCGACCGTGATATAACCGGCTGAATCGACGTCTACAAGCCCGTTAAGAAAAGCAGTGGCAGGAGTGTGCCCAATCGCCATGAAAACGCCGTTAGCGGGGATTACAGAGGTCTTTTCGGTGGCGGTGTTGCGCACCTCCACCTCCTGTACGCCGTTCTCGTCGCCGCGAATCTCCTGCACCACAGCGTCAAGCATGAAATCGATTTTCGGATTGCGCTGCGCACGCTCCACCATGATGCGGGAAGCACGGAACGTGGAACGCCTATGAATAAGGGTGACGGACGAGCCGAAACGGGACAGGAAATCAGCTTCTTCGAAAGCGCTGTCGCCGCCGCCGACCACCACAATCGGCTTGTTGCGGAAGAAGAAACCATCGCAGGTGGCGCAGTAGGAGACACCTTTGCCTGCGTATTCCGTCTCGCCTGGCACGCCCAGCTTACGATAGTTTGAGCCTGTTGCGATGACCAGCGCGCGTGCGTCGTACACGTCGCCGCCGTCAAGGGTGACGGTTTTGATGCCGGAATCGGCATTCGAAGCAACCGAAACAACATCGTCCCAAACGATATGCGTGCCGAACCGTTCCGCTTGCTTGCGCATATTGTCCATCAGATCCGGACCCATGATGCCATCGGGAAAGCCTGGGAAATTCTCCACTTCGGTGGTGTTGACCAACTGGCCGCCGGGCGTCAGCGCGCCGGCGACGACCAGCGGCTCGAAGCCGGCGCGGCCAAGATAGATCGCGGCAGTATAGCCAGCCGGGCCGGAACCGATAATCACCACATCACGCATATCACTCATGGTTGCTACTGTAATGCAGTTTCCACGACGGTTGCGGGCGGTTTTGCAGATGGCGTTCAAAAAAGCGTTCAAAAAAGTCAGCTATCCGTCACGTTGTTTCACGTGAAACAAAAGGAGGGTGTGCGGAACAATCCGCACACCCTCCTTGTCTGCCGATGCGTCAGAAAATCTGCACCGAATCGATGTACAGCTGGTTGCCGGGAAGGCTGTCGAACGGCACCCACAAGAGGATGTCCTGGGTCTCCACGGCCTTGTTGAACTTGATTTCGGTGGTGCCGCTGGCGTCGAACTCGAACTGGGCGACCTGTTCACCCTGGTTCGGGCTGGACTTGGCGTTCACGCGAATGTAGCCCTGGCCGCCGGAAGAACGGATCTTGATGACCATGCGATACGCTTTCTGGGGCTGGCTGAGGTGGAGGTAATAACCGTAACCCTGTTGTCCGTCCGGATTGGACAGGAACTGGCGGTTGTCGATCTCATACGGAGTCGTGTTCTCTGGCATCTTCGGTTCCGGAACCTTCCGCACCTTCTTATCCGAAGTCACCACCTTGTCGACGTCCTTCTTGGCGGAATGGCTCTTCTTCGTGGTTTTCTTCGGCTTGCTGGAATCGGAGCTGCCGTTGTCGGAGCTGTTGGCATCGTTGGAATCGTTGTTTGCATCGCTGGCGGAGCTGCTGCCATTGCCGGAATCGCCATTATTGCCGAAAGGCACGTCGTCAAGGTTCATTTCCGGCCACGGATTGTTGGAATTCGTATTGGTGATGCCGTCATCCGGCTTCTTGGTCAAACCATGAATGGCGAATCCCAATGCGACGGCCACCACAATGAACGCGACCACAATGGCCACGACCTTGGTGGTGAGCTTGCCGAACAATTTGGCATTGGCGACCTCGGCCGGACTGGAGGAAGAGGCTTTAGGGGCAAAGCTCGGCGGCACCGCAACGGGGGCTCCGTTTTCGTTCTGATATGCCGCGTCGATTGCTTCCTGCTCCGCCTTCAACGCGCGTGCGGATTCCTCGCCCGGCTCGATGACCCGTCCGTCAGGTCCGATCACCGGAATGCGACCGGTCTTCTCCAATTGCGAATCGTCCGTATGATAATCGCCCTGCGGCGACGGCGTGGAAACACGGATGGGGAAGGAGAACGGCGAATCCACATCTTCGGAGGATCCGTCGATGTCCTCTTCGCTGAGTAGTTCGCGGCTGTTGTTCCACAGCGATTTCACGGCACCGCCGGTCGCGGCCATACCCTTGGCCAAGGCTTCCTTGCTGTCGGAGAAATCAGTGTGTGGTTCAGGCGCTTCGAACGTCATTTCCGGAATGCTTCCGGTTTCAGCCAGCGTATCGGGCAAGGCGATGGCATCCTGCTCGAGAATCTGCAGCAGGGGCACGTTCACAATCGAGCATTCCGAATCCGCGGACGGTAACGCAATATCGGGGCCGTTAAGCTTCGCCAGCGGCTCGTAGTCGCCCAGCAACGCCTCCAATTCGGCGATGGTGGCCATCGGAACGGTCGGGAAACCGTCCTTCTCCTTGAGATCCAGACCACGCTTGCAAATCACGCGGAACTCCATCGGCACGTTCGGTGAAATCGCGTCAAGATGGTAGTTCGTGGACAGCGTCGACGGCGTGCGCGTCAGCAGGGAATACAGCAGGGAAGCGACCTGGCGAATCGCAAGCTGCTCCTGGTTTTCCACGGATTGCACGCGCGAAGTATCGGCCAGCATGATGCTTACCGGCGCGTCGGCGATTTCAATGCCGTTGCGGGTCAATCGCACGGTGTCCGTGCTGATCGAGAAATGCGTGAGATTGTCTTTCTGCAACACGTGCAGGGCTTCGACGACCTCACCAAGAATGGAACGGATCGCGGTGAAGCTCAGCGGCTTGCTGGACTGCGTGAGATACTCGCTCAACGACATGCCGGCATCGAGCTGCGTGATCACCAACGCCACCTCGCCCACGTGCTGAAGCTGCAGCACCTGCGTGAAATGGGCGTCGTGGGAAATCGCCAGCATGGAGGCCGTCGCATTGACGTCCTGCAAAGCCTTGCGGTTGTTGACGATAAAAAGCTGGCAATCCCGGGCAAGCACGTGATCGCTTGCCTTCCAAACCTGCAAGCCGGTTTCCTCGCGCAATGGCGAAACCAGCACATAGCGGTTGCTGATGGTATCTCCCAGTTGAGGTTTCATGGTTTCCTTCAACTCTGTAACGATTGTTCTACCTACGCTGTTATTCTTGGTCGCCGTTTTCGGCGGTACTTTGCTCAAGTTTACCGTTGGGGCTGGCCGTTCCGCCAGACTTAGGCTTGTTGCCAAGCCCTGGTATGCGGGTGGCGAGCATGCCCACGACCGAAGTGAGCTCCTCGGCACGCAGCGCCCACAGGCACGCCAGATAGACGATGGCGATGACGATGGTGAGCAGTATCGCGGACAGAACCGCCTGACCCCAGTTCATAGTGCCGTCGTCGGGGCCGATATGCGCTCCGACCAGCCGGTAGACGCCGTTGCGGCACAGCAGGCCAATCACGCAGGCGGCTATCGTGGCCACCAGCGCCTTCGCATAGGCGGTGATGATGCGCTTGTCGTCCACATCGCCGTCGAAACGGGAGCGGAGCATGTGCGTGAGCAGCGGATACGGCAGGATGAAGCTCACCGAAATCGCCAATCCGATGACGGTGATCCACTGCGTGGGCGGCAGAATGAACGTCGACGCGATGATGACGCCACCCTGGATGGCCATGGTGATCGCCATGAAAATAAACGGATGCTTGCCGTCTTCGAACGCGTAGAACGTGCGTTGGATGACCAAATACGAGCTGGAAAGTGGCAGGCCGATGCCCAAAGCGGCGAGCGGCGCGCTGATGAGCAGCGCCTCACGCACGCTGATGGACGGCAGCAGTGCGAGGATGATCGGCAACGGAAGCACGATGAACGCCGCTGCGAAGAAGCACATGATGAGATTGAGATTACGCAGGGCCGAGCTCAGATCCTTGCGCGCCTCGTCGATATTGCGGTCCGCGATGGCTTTCGATATTTTCGGGAAGATCGCAGTGGCGATGGACACGGCGATCAGCGAATACGGCAGCATGTAGATGGTGTACGCATTCTGATACGAGGCGTTGCCGGCCACGTCCAACTGGCTCATATGCAGCTGTTCCGAAGCCTTGAACGGCGCGCTGGTGGCCACGCGGGTGACGATGATGTTGACGATCTGATCGACGCCGACGATGCCGAGGCTCCACGCGGCGACCGGTCCCATCGAACGTAGTCCGATGCCGTGAACGCCGAATTTCGGACGGTATTTCAGGCCGATTCTCGTCAAAGGAATGAACAGCACCAGCGCCTGGAACGCCACGCCAAGCGTCCAAGTGCCGGCGGTCAGCGCGATTTTCGTCGGCGTCCAGAAGTCCAGCGGACGTTCCGTGGCCCTGCCGAACATCGCGATGAACGCGCCGAAACCGATGCAGCTGATGATGTTCGCGCCGACCGAGCTCCACGCATACGTGACGAAATGGTCCTTCGCCGCGAGAATCTGCCCGATCACCGTATACAGGCCGTAGAAGAAGATCTGGGGCATGCACCACAAGGTGAAGGAGGTGGCGAGGGCCATGGTTTCGGCGCTGCCGTTGACATACAGTTTGGTCAACAACGGCGTGGCAACGGCCATGAGCAGCGTCACACCCAACAACAAGGTGATGGCAAGGGTGATGAGCTTGTTGAGCTTGGTTTCGGCGTCCTTCGATTTCAGCGTGCGCACGATCTGCGGCACAAGCACCGCGTTGAAGATGCCGCCGGAAACCAGTGTGTAGATGACCTGCGGAATCATCGAACCGGCCTGGTAGGCGTTGGCGGCATAGCCGGTGGTGCCCAAGGCCCAGGCAAGCAGGATGGTGCGGATTTGGCCGGTCACGCGCGAAGCGGCGGTACCGGAGGCCATGATCAGTGAGTTACGGCCAACGGAAGAACTCATTCGTCGGGATCCTTCTTACGGTTGAATTGACGCCACAGTCCCACAGCGCCCAAGAGCACGGCGAAGCCGATGATGACGAAACCGCTCTTGTCGCTGATCTGCAGCGCGCTGGTGATGTGGGTGACCTGCGTGGCTCCAAACGCTGCACCATTCCTGTCGAACAGGCTGATGGTGGCGTTGGCGGTGCCGGACGTGGACACACGGATGGTGAACGCCACCTGTGCCTCGCCGTGGGGCGGCACCTGCACGGTGTCGAATCGGGACGTGACGATCTGCATGGAATCGGTCAGCGACGAGACCTTCACCTTTACCGGGTACGGGTGGCTGTTGCTGATGGTCACCGGCATTTTCGCGGTTTCGCTGACCACGTTCACGCTTTCCGTCGGCGTGATCGCCACACCGTTGATCAGCAGGGCCGCGAGCTGGTTCGCGCCTTCCGCCATCGTGCTTCTGGAAGGGCTTTCGCCGCCCAACGCGTGCAGGGCCATGATGGTGTGGGCGTTCGTCAGCTGCCTGCTCCAGGTGTTGACGTCGGATTCGTCTTTTCCGTTCGGCTTGACGAGGATCGACGTATTGAAACGTTTGATGTTGCTCGATGAGTTCGCCAGCGCGCTCAGAGTCTGCTGGACGTCGCTGCGCATGCCATCGGTAAGGCCGTCCGTTTGGGGAAGGTCGGTTGACATGCTGGCCGCATCTTCGGAGATGTCGGCATCCTTCAACGTGGCAAGGTCAGTGAGGTTCAGCCACGGCGACTGCTCGATGTCGCTCATCAGCGCGTCTACAACACTGGGGTCGGAATCCTCGTTCAGACAGACCAGCAGGTTGCGTTCCGCATAAGGCTGTTCCATCTGGTAGAACGCGCTTTGCGCGACGAATCGCGCCAATCTGCCGGCCGTGGTTCCCTCGCTGTCGGCGTTGGCATCGTCACTGGTCGCCTTGCCTTGGGCCAGGCCGGAAAGCACATTCTGCGCGGAAAGCACGGTGATGTCCCCGGCGTCGGTGGAGACCACCGTCTTGCCGGTACGTACGGTAGCCGCATCGTCCTCTTCGAAGTCATGCGTGGCGATGACGGTGCCGTACCCCTGCTGGCGGGCCTTCGTCAACGCTTGTAGGGTCCAATTGCCGTTGCCCTGCCACGCGTATGCGGTGATGTCCGCGTTGCTGTCACCCAATGCCGATTGATAGGTTTTCCGGGCTTTGGCTGCGGACCATTGACGGTCGTTGATACCGGCTGCGCTGTAGGCCGGAGCGTTGTTCATGGCGCTGTAGGCGGTCATGTCGAACAATGCGGGCTGGGTGATGCCGTCGACCCGCGTTGGCATCGCCATCGCCTGCAGGTAGGTCGGATCTCCTACGACCTGCAGCATGTCGTGCTTGGCGAAGGTCTGCTGCAACGATTTGAGCCGTGCGTCGTCATCCTTGCTGGGCATGGCGATTTTCGCCAGTTTCGAGGAGGAAATACCCCCTTCATCGACCAGCTGTCCAAGCAGCTTGCTGTCGGTGGTCCACCCGTTGGCGGCCAGCGGCTGGGCGACGGTGATGTGCAGCGCCGGCGTGCTGGGCGTGTGGAGTCCCGCGCCGGTGCGCGTCACGAACGTATGCGATTGAGCAAGGGGGGTTCCGTTGGCGGAATAGCTCAGCAGCACCGGCTTCGGCCCCCAAGAGTTGATGGCCGCGAGCGATTCCTGATGGGCGTCCGCGTCGATGCTCACGTTGGCGCTGGCTCCCGGCTGCAACGCGGGCACATCGGCCTGTCCCACGGATTGCGGGGTGGGGATTCGTCCGTTGCCTTCAGACCAATCCTGGATGTCGTTGCGCGAAACGAACGTGTAGAAGGCGTTCATGGCCAGCGTCAGCGTTCCCGCGGGAATCTCCTGTCCGGTCGTGTTGGTCACCGTGGCGTTCAGATGGTATCCGGAGGTGTCCGTCAATACGGCCGTGGAAGAGTTGATGGACAACATACCGTCCGTCGACTCCGCCGATGTGGTCGATTCCATGGCCCTTGCCGATGGCGTGGGTGCGTATAACAACATCAACGCCATGGTCAATACCATGGCGAGGATGGATGATAACGCGCGAAGGCCACGCGAAACGTGCCGTTGTGCGGATTGATTCACTATTACGCCTGTCTGTTGAGTTTCCTTGCGTACAACCATGCTATCTTCCGTTCGTTCGGATAGCTCAGCACATCGTCCAAATCAGCAAAATCCACCCAAATGGCGTCTTCGGCCTCATGGTCGGGATCGCCTTCGACGGTCAGCTCGCCGCCGATCTGCCGCAACGCGAAGTGGTGCACCAGCTTGTGCACGCGTTGGCTGGTACCGGTGAACCAATAGTCGATGGTGGCGATGGAATCGACCACCTCGCCCAGAATGCCGGTTTCCTCATGCACTTCGCGCACGGCCGTCTGCTGCGGCGTTTCGCCTTTTTCGATATGTCCCTTCGGCAGGCACCATTCCAAATGCCCGCTGCGTGAATGACGTGCGATGATCGCCACGCGACCCTTGTCGTCGAACACCAGCCCGCCCGCCGAATACTCGCGCACCACCGGCAGCTCCTGCGCGTCAAGCGATGCGAACGTGGTCGGACCATCCGCGGTGCGCCGGCGCGGCATCATCGCCGGCGTAGGCGCGCTCGGCGTGATGATCGTGCGCTGCTGCAATTGCTGTAGTTGTTGCAGCTGCTGCAGCGAAACCGACTGCGATGTGTACAGCAGTTCGTCCGGTTCCAGCGGATTTTGGGCATGGTCGTCCGCAGCATGGGCAAGCATGCGTGCAAGGTCTGCGGGCGTAATCATGATTCCAACCATACTCAATTCTGTGTGCAGGTGGGGTAACGGTATGCTGGTAAACGGAAAACTTGTGGTGCTGAAAGGTATGGCGTGAACTTCGAAGTGTGGCCAGAGGCCATTGAATTAGGACGTATGTTTGCTGCGGAAGGCTATGAACTGGCACTGGTCGGGGGTCCTGTCCGCGACCTGCTGCTGCATCGCAAATCGCATGATTTGGATTTCTGCACATCGGCGCGTCCCGAGCAGTTTGAGCATATTCTGCGCCGTTTTGGGCATGATGGCTTCTGGGATATGGGCCGCAAATTCGGCACGCTCGGCGCGATGCGCAGGCGTGAGGACGGCACCGAGGTGAAAGTGGAGGTGACCACCTACCGTTCCGACACGTACGACCCCGACTCGCGCAAGCCGGAAGTCAATTACGGCGACACGCTGGAAGGCGATCTTTCCCGCCGCGATTTCACCGTCAACGCGATGGCGTTGCGTGTTCCGGAACTCGAATTCGTCGATCCGTTCGGCGGTGCGAACGATTTGGCCAAAGGCGTGCTGCGTACCCCCGTCGATCCGCGGCAGTCGTTCGACGACGATCCGTTGCGCATGATGCGCGCCGTGCGTTTCGTGGCGCAGCTCGGCTTCCGCATCGAGCCGGAAACCGCCGAAGCGCTGTCCGACATGGTCGATCGCATCGAAATCGTCTCCGCCGAACGTGTGCGCGACGAACTGGTCAAGCTGCTGCTGTCCGATCGCCCGCGCGCCGGCATCGAAGCGTTGGTCGATTCCGGTCTTGCCGACATCGTGCTGCCGGAAATTCCCGCGCTGCAGCTGGAAATCGACGAGCACCATCGCCATAAGGACGTGTTCGAACACACCATGATCGTCATCGAACGCGCCGTCGCCCTCGAAACCGGTCCCGACGGTCCGGTGCCGGCCCCGGACCTGACGCTGCGTCTGGCGGCTCTGCTGCACGACATCGGCAAGCCGAAGACCCGTCGTTTCGAAGCGGGCGGCAAGGTGAGCTTCCACCGTCATGACGCCGTCGGCGCGAAGATGACGCGCAAGCGTTTGAAGGCACTGCATTTCGACCACCACATGGTCGAGGACGTCAGCGAGCTGGTCAACCTGCATCTGCGCTTCCACGGCTACGTGGAGGAGCCGTGGACGGATTCCGCGGTCCGCCGCTACGTCAAGGACGCTGGCCCGCTGTACGAGCGTCTGAACCGCCTTACGCGCGCCGACACGACCACACAGAACAAGCGCAAGGCCATGATGTTCTCGGCGGCCATGGACGAGATGGAACAGCGTGTACGCGACCTGAAAGAAAAGGAAGACTTCGACGCGATCCGTCCTGACCTCAACGGCGACGAGATCATGCAGCTGCTAAGCATCGAACCAGGCCCGATGGTCGGCAAGGCGTACAAGCACATGCTGGAATACCGCCTCGATAACGGTCCGGTGGAGCGTGACGTGGCCGTTGCCGAGCTGGAACGCTGGTACAAGGAGCAGGGCGAATAGCGATTGACATGCGGTGGTTTCGCCGCATGCATGGAACAGTGTGCTTGGAACAGCTCGAATACGAAAACCCGCGTTCCCGATTGGGGGAGCGCGGGTTTTTCATATTGCCTATATCGATTTCGATTGGCGGTCAGCTTTGCGGATTCACCGCATCATGCTCGGGCGCCTTGGGCAGGTCGGTCATCTTGTCCACCGCGACGCAGCCCTGGATGCCGGTGATCGCCTTGCCTGCGGCGGGAACCTTCTTCGTATCCTGCAGATTGTCGAATGTGGCGCCCACGATGACATCGATCAGCTGGTCCTGACGGTCGTCCATAACCAGCATGGCATCGGTGAAATTGCTTGCCACGGTGTACGCCTGATTCACGCCGTTCTTGCCGAAGACGATCATCGTGCGATCCACCTTCTTGGTGTAGTTGCCCGGCGTCTGGGGGTTGAACTCGCGGTTCTGCAACGCGTCGCTCACCGCCTTGGCGAAGCCGGAGAACTTCGTGCCGTTGAGCACACGCAGCGTGATGTTGCGATTCTCCACATACTTGGCCTTGTTGCCGTCGGCTTCCTTGATGGGGCACGGTGCCTGCTGGCCGTAGTTCGGCTGTACGGCGGCCGACTTGACGTCGCCCAGGCCTCCGACATGGAAAAAGAACAGCAGGGACACCACCATGGCGACCACCATGACGGCTCCGACGATGCTGAACACCGTCTTCTGACGGCGGCGAATGTACTCTTTGCGCGCGGCGCGCTCGTCGTTAGCCTGGGTCATTTACGAATTCCTTTTGAACAAACCAATTGCCATCAACTTTACTGTCATGCGGTGATATGTGTCATGCGGTGATATGCACAATCGGTCGGGCTGGGGCGTTCGTGGCGATGATGCGATCGACGCAACGGCTGTCCTGCCATGCCCGCTGCACGGCGTCCGCCGCATCCTCCGTCGGCACGAACGCGATGACGGACGGGCCGGAACCGGAGACGAACGCCTGGCTGGCTCCCGCACGCAAGGCTTCCTCGATCGCCTGTCCGCTACGCGGATGCAGGGAGACCGCCGCCTTCTGCAGGTGGTTCTCATCGCCATCGCCGGCACCGATCTGATCGAATGTGGCATACACTTCCGGCGTGCGCAGTTCCGCACGGTATGCGCCGACCAGCAGATGGCCGGTAAACCCACGTTCCGTAAGATCGCGTACGATATCGCCATCGTCATCAAGCTGTTCGATGCGTTCGCCGAAACCGGTGCCGCGCGCGTAACCGCCGGTCAGACAGAACGGCATGTCCGCGCCCAGCGTGGCCGCGACTTCCTGCAGGCGTTCGATCGGCCAATCGAGATCCCACAACGTGTTCAATGCCAGAATCGTCGCCGCCGCATCGGCGGAACCGCCGGCCATGCCCGCGCCGACGGGGATGCGCTTGTCGATGTTCAACGCCACGTCCGGCTCATGGCCGCTCGCTTCGGCCATGGCGAACAATGCCAGCACGGCGTGGTTGCGGCGCATATCGCTGCCGGAAGAGGCCAGGTCGCCCAGATACGCGCCCTCGAGATTCAGCGAGAAGCCGCTTCCCGGCGCTTTGCGCGTGGCGGTGACGGTGTCGTATACGCCGACCGCGCAATAGATGGTGTCGAGTTCATGACGGCCGCCCCATTCGGCATGCGACGGGCCCACATGCAGGGTCAGATTCGTTTTCGCCGGGCAGTCCACGCTCACGGCGTTGATGGTGGCCGTTCCGATGGCGGGCGAATCAATGGTGCTCATGACGCGAACACCTCATCCAACGCGCGTGCCAACGCCACGAATTCGTCGATGGTGAGCGTCTCGCCACGACGGGTCGGGTCGATGCCGGCCTTCTCGAACGCTTCGGACGGCACGATTTTCTTCAATGCGGCGTGCAGGGTCTTGCGGCGCTGCCCGAAAGCCGCGTCGATCAAACGGAACACGGTTTCGCGATCCACCACGGAACCGTCCGCATTGTCCGCGGCGGTGGTGTGACCGCCCGGGTAGCGCTTGAACAGCACCAGCGCGGAATCGACGTTCGGGGCCGGCCAGAACACGTTGCGGCCGATGACGCCCACGCGTTCCGCGGTGCCGTACCATGCGAGCTTCACGCTCGGCGTGCCGTAGATCTTCGAACCGGGCTTCTCGCTCAAACGGTCCGCCACTTCCTTTTGCACCATCACCAGGAAGGTGCCCAGATTGTCGAAACGTTCCAACAGGGTGAGCAGAATCGGCGTGGCCACGTTGTACGGCAGATTGGCCACCAGCGTGAAGGAATCGTCATCCTTGAAATCGGGCAGATTCTCCGGATTGACGGTAAGTGCGTCGCGGTTGACCACACGGAAGCGGTCCACGGCGTCCGGCATGAATTCGGCGATGGTTTTCGGCAGGCGTTCGGCGACCGGCGGGTCGATTTCCACAGCCGTCATCGTGGCGCCGGTTTCCAGAATCGCCAGCGTCAGCGAACCCAGTCCGGGACCGACTTCCAGCACATGGTCGTCGGCGGTCACGTCGGCCTCGCGCACGATGCGACGCACGGTTCCCGGATCAATCACGAAATTCTGCCCGAATTTCTTCGTCGGGCTGATACCCGCGTCGGCGGCGATGCGTCGGATGTCGGCCGCCCCCAGCAAATGGCCCTGCGTATGCTCGTTCACGTTTTCTGTCATTCCCTCATTATCCGTTCATGCCGGTACGAAAATCGTTGGCGATTAGCTGGATCAGTACCATCCGGTCTGTTCGGAGTGCTGCCACGCCGCGGACGGGCTGCCGTACCGCTGTGCGATGTAGCTCAGACCCCAGTCGATCTGCACGGCGGCATCGTCCTTCCAATTCGCGCCGAACGTGGCCATTTTGCTGCCCGGCAACGCTTGTGGAATACCGTATGCGCCCGAATACACGTTTTCCGCGCTCCAGCTCCATCCGGATTCGCGATTCCAGAGTTTGACCAGATCCGTCCAGTTCTGGCCGGTCCAGCCGCGCTGCGCCGCCGCGCCGGAAGCGTAGGCCTGTGCCTGTGCCGCGGAAGGATGGTACAAGCGGCAGCCTGCGGAAGGATTGCTCGGCTGCGGCGTGGGCTGCGGTTTGGGCTGGGGTGCGGGAGTCGGCTGCGGTGCAGGGGTTGGTGTGGGGGTCGGTGCCGGATCGTCCTTCTTGGTGTTGTTGGAATTGTTATTCGAGTTGTTGTTCGAATTGTTCTTATCCGAGGAATCCGACTTGTTCGAATCGGTTTTGTCGGAATCGGACTTATTGTCGTTTTTATTCGAGTCGTTCTTACCCGAATCGTTCTTGCCGTCGTCCGTCTTGCCGGAATCGCCGTTATCGCCGTTGCTGTTGCCGTTGCCGCTGTTGTCGGATTTGTCGGACTTGTCGGTATCGTCCGTAGTTTTTTCCGGTCCGACCGCAATGACTTTGTCGATGGCGATTTTCGTGGTCTTCTCTCCGGTCAGCGTCTCGCTTTCCTTCACGCCATCCACGTAGGTGACGGCGTACGTCTGCTGGATTTCGCCGTTTTCGCCTTCCTGCCGTACCGTGACTTCGCCCGGCTGCAGGTTCGGGTCGATGATGGTCTGCGTGCCGAACGGCACTTCCTTCGTGCGGGTCTCCTCACCATGCGTCACGCGGCGGACGCGCAGAATGGTCGTCTTGCCGTCCTTTTCGACACTGACGCGATCCTCCTTGCCCAACGTGATGCCTTTGGCGTCAAGAATGGAGGCAGCGGGCAGCTTGCCGTTCGGCGCCACCGAGCTTTTCCCGTCCGCGATGACGGTGACGGGCCCCTTCTGGTTGATGATGAGACCGCCGGTGAGCTTGTTGTAGACGTTGCTGATATTGACGGTGATTTTCGCCGCTTCGGTTTCGTTTTGGTTGAAGAAGTCCAGCAACTGCTCGGCGCTGGACGCGACCGTCCAGAACGGCACTTCCTGGCCGTCGATGGTGATGGTGGTCTGGTATGCGCTCTGCACGTTCACCACATCATGGTTCTTCAGCATGCTGGTCGGGCTGGTCGATTCCACCAGGTCGTGCGTTTTGACTTTCACGCCCTGCTCCTGCAGCAGACGGTCCACGCTCATCGCATATGTGGTCACCGTGGTGGTCTCCCCATTGACGGTCAACGCCACGGATTTGCGCGCGCCCACACCAAACGCCAACGCCGAAGTCAAAGTCAATGAGGCCACGCATGCCATGACGCGGACACGACGAAGCGTCACGAATCTCCGAGGGGTCCACCTTCTCGTCATTTATCCTCTTTTCAGCGCTGCCTACAACGCCGTTATTGTAACGGCTCAGCTGGAACGGTCGCCGTGCTTTCCGATGGTTTTATCCATACCGCCACATTTTTGAAAGCAGGTGCGAAAAGCGAAAAATAAAAAGGGGGCAGGAGAGAAGGGGATGTCCTGCCCCCGGTCGGACGAGACAGGTTGGGGGACGTCTCGTCCGCTTTGCCAGAAGTCTCAAGTTGGGGGAAGACTTCTGGAGCACTTACCCATGGTAAGAGGTCCAAGCCCGTCATACGGGTTCGAGCCTCCTGTCGGGATCGAACCGACGACCTGCCGCTTACAAGGCGGCCGCTCTGGCCATCTGAGCTAAGGAGGCATGTCCTCTTTTGCTATGAAAACAACAGAGGAACGATGAATAGCATAACCAGCGCTTCCACCGCAGTCAACTTAGTATTGCGGGTTGAGACGCGCCGGCTGCCCGTAAGGGGTTATTCGCCCGTGGTGACGGAAATCGGCCCCTTCTTGGCTCCGATGGACGGCATCTTGCCGGCAACGCCGACTTCGCTGTCCTTCAGGCCGATCGATTCCAACAGACCGTCCTTAACCGTCGTCTGGGCGGTGGTCAGCTGGTCCATATCCCAATACTTGCCGTTGATGATCACGGTCGGCGTGGTCATGCTGCCCTTGTAGCTGCCGGACTGATGCCACAGTTCGGAACGCTTCGGCGTGTAAGTGTCGATCGCATCAAGCCATTCCTGATAATCGCGGCCAAACGCCTTGTCCGCAACATCCTTGGAAACACCCGCGGCGATCATCTGCTCCTTGATCTTGGCGTCGCTCACCGACTTGTATGCGGAGCCTTCCTCCGGCTGGAAATCCTCGGCGTAGACCTTCTCCAGGAAGGAGATCAGATGGTTCGGGTCGCTGTCATGCTCGGCCAGGTAGATGGCCGCGTTCGCCGCGCGACTGGAATACTCGTCGGTGGACCAACGGTCCATGAACGCCATGAAATGCAGGTCCAGATTGATCTGGCCGGCATCGACCATCTTCTGCAGGTCGGCGTCCAACTGGCGGTGCAGGTTGCCGCAGCCCGGGCACAGGAAATCCATGTAGAGCTCGACGGTCGGCGCGCCCTCCACAGCCTTGCCGTAGCCGTTCTTGGAAATCAGCAGGCCGCCGTTCTTATCGACGAGCTTCGGAGTGTTCTTCACTTTCTGCAACGCCGTGTACGCTTCCTGCACGGTTTCGGTGGAAGCCTTCGTTTCGGCCTTCTTATGCATGTTGTGGTACACGGTGAACGCGCCGATCGCCACCAGAATCACCAGCACCGCCACCACGATGCCGCCGATGATCGTCTGCTGCTTGCGTTCCTTCTCCATCTGCTCGGCGCGCGCCTTCATCGCCGCGGCCTCAGCGGCCCTACGCTCGGCGCGGCTGGTACGCTTCTGCGCATCCTTGCTGTTCTGGGCCATCGGTATTCCTTTCGACCTCACGTTGTTATGCTGGGCACCATACTAGCGATGCCTTGCTATCGATTCGCCGGGAATTCCGTATTGCCTTGCGATTGCGTCGGCAGCTCGCTCAAGTGGCGCAGATACGGCTGTTTACGCAGTGCGCCGCCGCCCAATCGCAGTACGATCGCGCCCGGAGCGGCCACGGCCACAAGCCAGCCGATCGCGCAGAACGCAGCCTGCGCCAGCCCGCTTTCGGAAAGCGGACCGCCAAGCAGCGTCGGCATCGGAATCGTCAATCCAAATATCCACGTATCCATCACGGCATACGGAAGCTGCAGCACGACCGTGGTGAGCGACAAACCCAGCGCGGCCACGGCCAACATGATCAGCGTCCGCACGATGGCGACGCCGAAGCCCTTCACGATGTGCCAGGGCAGTCCCGCCAATCGCAGCAGCCAGTCGGAACTTTTCTTCTCGCCGCCACGTTTGCCTTCGCGCTCGAGCTGCGCCTCCGTGTTGAATCCGATGGTGGCCAGCGCACAGGCGAACAGCAACGCGGCTGCCATCGCCGTCCACAGTGAGAACAGTCCGCAGACGGCCACGGGAATCGCCATCAGCGCGCAGGGGAGCATGCCCCGGCCCAACATCGCGCCACGCTTCACATCGGCGGGATTGGGTGCTTCCGCAACGTTCGGCCCATCCATACCGGGTACCGGCGGGAATGACATTGCGGGCGATTGCTGCGCCGCGGCCACCGTGGCCTGCGGTATGACGGACGGTGGCTGCCGCATGGCGATGCATTGCAACGCGGGTTTGATGGTCGGGTCGACTTGCGTCGGCGCTTCCGCTGGATTCCATGCGTTCTGGGCCGGCAGCATTTGTGTTGACGGCATGGATTGCGGCATTACCTGCGTGCCTGTCGGCATCGCCCGCGTGCTGCCCACGTTGGGAAGTGCGTCGGAAAGCACGCTGGTCTCGGCATCGTCAACAGGTGCGATCACCTGCGTTGCGCTCGCGTCGGATTGGCTGGTCACTTGTTTCCCGATTACTTGAGTTGCGCTCACATCGGGCTGCCCGATCGCCTGCGTTGCTTCGCTGAGCCTTGGCATCGTGCGCGTGCCGATGGCGTTTTCGCCGGTTATGTCGTCCTGCGATTGCCACAACGTGCGCGGATTGTCGGGCGATTCAACAAAAGGGGGCATCGCCTCCGTATCGCCATCCGCTGCGCCACCATTGTCGGCCGCAACCCACGCCTGCGGATTCAACGCATCCACGGCGATCGCCTGCAGCAAATCGTCCGGCGTGCACCGCTTCGTCCGATCCGGATTGAGCGCCGAACGGAACGCGGCCATCGTGCCCGCGGGAAGTCCCGCAAGATTGGCGCTGCCGGCCGCGGCGCGTTCCAACACGGTCATCATCGGCTTCGTGCCGAACACCGGCTCACCCGTAGCGGCGAACGCCAATACGCTCGCCACCGACCACCAATCGGTCATTTCATCCGATTCCGCGCCATCAATGATTTCCGGCGCGATGAACCCCGGCGTGCCCATCACCAGACCGGTACGCGTCACATGGCTTTCGCCTTCGCCCATAGCGATGCCGAAATCCACCAATACCGGGCCGGTGCTCGACACCATCACATTCGTCGGCTTGATATCGCGGTGCACGATGCCGGCCGCATGCACGGCACGCACCGCCTCAATCAGCTTGCGTGCCAGCCGTTCCAAATCGTCGCCCACATATCGGCCATTGACGCGCACATCCTCACGCAGATTCTTGCCTTCGATCAACTCGGTCACAATAAAAGCCAACGCGTCGTCAAGTTCCATATCCACAATGCCGCACACGCCCGGATGCCGCACCTTCTGCAACGCCATCGCCTCCCTGCGCAGGCGCTCGCGTGCGGTCAACTCGTCGCGCTGCTGCTGCGGGGAATCGTCGTCGGAGAGGGAATCACGCAAAATCTTCATCGCATATTGATGGCCGCCATCGTCCCGCACACGCCATACCGAGCCCATGGCACCCGAACCAAGCCGGGAAATCAACGTGTAGCCGCCAACCAGGCTGCCTGCTTCCAGATTCAATGCGCTTAAGTCGCTCATACTTCCATCGTACTTGGCGTGCAGATTATGCACGCGAATTGACAGGCTGGGGAAAACGCCATGTGCCGCACGTTGAAGTCTGATGAAATCGAATCATCGACATGAAGAAGTGTCTTCACTTGCCGCACGCATCTGCAGCCACTTCACCGAAACCATGAGATGCGGGGCAGTGTTGAATGGTTTCGCGGTTCCGATAAAGGCATCGGAGCCTACGTGTCGTTTGGTTATGAGAATCAAGGAGGAGGCAGACCATGCTGCAAATCAACATGGCTGACGTTATGAACGTCATCGGCTCATTGACGCCGTACCTTATTGCGATTGGCGTGCTGTTCGCGCTCGCGCTGATTATCACTTTTGCCGTCAACAAGAAGACGGTCAAGGAAGTGGCGACCCGTAAGATCGTCCATTCCGAATCCTGGCTGGTGGCGCTTGTCGGCATCGTCGTGGCCGTGTCCATGATGCTGACCGGCCCGCTTTCCACGCTGCTCAACAACGCGACCACCACCAAGTACATGCTGTCCGACACCACCGTTTCCAAAGCCAACGAGCTGGCCAAGGAAGTGCAGTCGGAAGCCATCACCATGCTGAAGAACGACGATTCCAACCTGCCGCTGTCCAACAAGAAGGTCAACGTGTTCGGTTGGGGCTCCACCAACCCGGTTTACGGCGGCACCGGCTCCGGCTCCATGTCCGACCAGTACGAGACCGTTTCCATGCTTGACGGCATGAAGCAGGCCGGCATCGAAACCAATTCCGAGCTGACCAAGCTGTACACCGACTACCGCAAGGACCGCCCGATGGTGGCTATGTGGTCGCAGGATTGGACCCTGCCTGAGGTTCCGGCCAAGCAGTATTCCGACAAGCTGATCTCCGACGCCAAGGACTTCTCCGACGAAGCCGTCATCACCATCACCCGCGTCGGCGGCGAAGGCGCTGACCTGCCGACGAACATGAAGGCGAAGGGCATCACCTACAACAACAATTCCAAGGACTACGAAGATTTCAAGGATGGCGAGCACTTCCTGCAGCTGTCCCAGACCGAGCGCGACATGATCGACCTGGTCACCAAGAACTTCAAGAAGGTGACGCTCGTCTACAACGGCGCCAACGCGTTCCAGTTCGACTTCCTGTCCCAGTATCCGCAGATCAAGTCCGTGCTGTGGTGCCCGCCGGCCGGCCAGACCGGCTTCTCCGCACTGGGTGAGGTGCTCGCCGGCGATGTGAATCCGTCCGGCAAGACCTCCGACACGTTCGTGAAGGACCTGACCAAGACCGCTGTGTTCAACAACACCGATGGCACCGCCGCCGGCAACGCTTCGTCCGTCGGCACGAACGGCAAGTTCACTTACGACAATGCGGATGATCTCACTGCTTCCTACATGGGCTTCAGTGGCGACAAGGTCACGGTGACCCCGACGTTCGTCAACTACGTCGAAGGCATCTACGTTGGCTACAAGTTCTATGAGACCGCCGCTGACGAAGGTCTGATCAACTACGACGACACCGTCATGTTCCCGTTCGGCTACGGCCTGTCCTACACGACGTTCAAGCAGGAGATGGGCAAGGTCTCCTACAAGAACGGCAAGATCTCGTTCGATGTGACCGTCACCAACACCGGCGACAAGGCCGGCAAGGACGTGGTCGAGGTCTACTACAACCCGCCGTACACCGATGGCGGCATCGAGAAGGCATCCAAGAACCTGGTTGCGTTCGAAAAGACTAAGAAGCTCGAGCCGGGCGCTTCCCAGACCTTGACCCTGACCTTCAACACCGAGGACATGGCCAGCTTTGACAGCAAGGACAAGGGCTGCTACGTGCTGGAAGAGGGCGACTATATCATCAGCATCAACGAGGATTCCCACACGGTGCTGGATTCCAAGACCTACAATGTCGCTTCCACCATCGTCTATGACGAGTCCAACCCCCGCAGCACCGACGCCGAGGCTGCTACCACCAAGTTCGACTTCGCTGACGACAAGCTCGTCACCCTGTCCCGTGCTGATCACTTCGCCAACTATGCCGAAGCTGTTGCTGCTCCCTCTGACTACACCATGTCTGAGGAAAGCATGAGCACCCTGTACAACGACCACAACTGGACCCCTGAGGACTTCAACGACCCCAACGACGAGATGCCCGTTACCGGTGCCAACAACGG
>OIBF01000145.1_pt1 | contig 27712 bp, 21 predicted proteins | sample 1580921 | NCBI WGS metagenome assembly OIBF01 (sample SAMEA3882506, study PRJEB24775) | human gut metagenome | biome: human-associated habitat; feature: intestine environment; material: feces | place: Netherlands | collected 2009/2010
TGTGAAAGAAAAAGAATATAGCTCGTTTCTAAATCGTTAGCAGTTACATTCTTCATAGTGCTTAACTCGCTGATATTCAATCAATAAAAGTTTTTACTGTGACTCGAAAGATGGAATGAAAATGGCTTGGTGATGCCTGCCTTCTTCAACCATGCTTTAAGGGGATGGTTAATCATGCTGCGCTTCAATCCCTTGAACACGATACCCGTGCTTGGTTCACCACATAGTTCGTATGCTTCGTTGCTGATAGGCAAGGTTGCCTCGGTCTGAGTCTTCTGGGTACGAATACGCAAGCAATAGCCTTGGTCGGGAGCTATCTCGAAGTCTTCCCAACGCAATTTTAAAATGTCGCTGATTCGCAATCCTGTGAGGCAAGCAAAGAGGGAGGCAGACTTCAGTACAGGTATATCGCAAGGTGTAGCTGCCAACTGCTTTACTTCATCGAGGGTAAGAAACTCCTTCTTTACATCTTGTGGCTCAATCTTGTCCAGATAGTCATTGATGTTCTCACGCAGCCACTTGTCACGATAGGCGATTTTTAAGAGACCACGGAAAGTAGAGTAGTAACCTGCTGCAGAGTTGAGAGATACCTTTTGTTTTGTTCGATTCAACTGATTTGCATTCAGAAGATACTCTCTGAACTTTTTGCAAAGTTCCACTGTCACATCCCCAAATGTACAATGACCTTGAACAAATTTGAAGAAATGCTTGTAGACACATGTCCACTTGTCATCTTTCTTATGTGTCATCTTCTCAAAGTATGCCAAAAAATCAGCTTTCTGTCGTGTTTTGTCCAAAAAACCAAATTCTTCATTGATGAGTGATTGGGTTCTGATACAACGGATGGCCTCTGCTTTGTTGAGCATATCTGTATTAAACTCACGTTCCATCTCATTCTTTGGATGAGCATAGATATAGATACCTAAATATTCCCTGCGACTCATTTGCATAGTCTCAGGGTTGCGTACTGGTGGATAGAAATCCAAATAAAGAGAAATACGGTCGTTTTTAATCGCTCTTTGGCGAAGAGAAACTCTTGTACATGTATTTACCATGATGTTTACTTTTTATAATGTGATACTTATGTTTAATATATGATCCCGTATTAAGAGATCTTTGAAATCGATTGCAAAATAATAGAGTTATGTAATGGGGTACAACTTAACCTTTTGATAACCGCTAAATAACCTTAGGCTTGCCGATAGCTTTCTCTAAATCTCGCTTGGAAATCTTGATATACTTGCCAATCTTCACCTTTTCAATAGCGTATTTCTTGATACGCTTATAAATCTGGTCCTGACTTAAACCATACAACTTCATGGCCTCTGGTATTGTATAATAAAGTTGGTCTTCTACGGATTCACCTTTTGCCAATTGTACATGACGCTTGGAATACAGAACATTGTTACCTTCCATTTTTCTTGGAATAGCATTGTGACTAACGAAACTATATACGGCTGTTTTCGTCATACAATATTTCTGTTGAATGTCCATAACAGTCATCCATTCACTGATGGTTGGATCTGGAGACAAGTGTGCAAAATAATCATCCACCTCTTTCTTGTTCCAATATACTCTTCCTTGTATGGATATTCTTGAAATCTTGACTTTCTTGACTATCTCATAGATGGCGGTCTCGTAAGTGTTGTGGACTTCTGCAATTTCCTTGGCAGAGTAATATTCAGGAACAGGTAGCTCTCGGTTTGCATGAACTGCTTCTTTTGAAGCACTTTTTTTTGTGGTGTATGGCAAACTATCAACAAGATAATCTATATCTCGCTTTCTGATTAAAGATAAACGAGAAGTAATCTTGGATGCTCGCAACTTACCACTATACACCATATTATATATGGTCTGTCTGCTTAGTCCCAAAAGTATAGCGACCTCTTGAATAGTGAGGTATTCTTTCATGAGGATTTCAGACATGGATTTCTCGGAAGCTTTTCGGTGGCTCATTGTCTCAGCCATCTTTACTTTCTCCTCACGTCTTGCTGCCTTATAGGCATAACTGTTGCATTGCTTGGAGCAATAACGAGTTGTGGATTTTGATGCATAGAAGCTCTTACCACAATACTCGCAAATTTTTAGAATTCTTTCTTTGCTTGCTGTCATTTGTACGCTTTTTATACTTTTTTACTTAATTTATTGTAGAAAAAGTCGTCTGTCATTACCCCGTTTTCTTTCAATAGTCTTATATCATCGTCCATCATTGTCCAAAACTCTCGGCAATCTTGCACTCATTTGCCAAAAATGGAGTCTCAAATTATTACTTTTGAAAAGTGGAGGTACAAGAGCGGTACAAAAAGGTGCTAAAAAAGCCTTACCATTGATTATAACCAATAGTAAGGCTAAAAAGAAAGGTGCTCATTTTGAGCACCTTAACTATCATTTGTTGTCGATATTAATCGTTGTTTATCACGACTTATTTTCCGATGCAGAAGTGCTTGAAGATGTTGTTTAGTGTTTCCTGACTACTGATCTGTCCACCAGTGATTTCGCCAAGTTCCTCCAATACGATTTTCAGGTCTTCTGCAATGATGTCGCCACTCATGCCCATATCCATCGATTCCAATACACGGGAGAGGGATTCGTTGGCACGGATGAGGGCTTCGTAGTGGCGGGCGCTGGTCACGATGACATCGTTTTCTGATATTTCAGGAATGTCGGCTGCTTCTACCAAAGCTTTCTCCAAGAGGGGGATGTTCTCGCCTGTGCGGGCGCTGATGCTCAGGATGCTAATGCTTGCTGGCGAGGACGAGGGTGAAGAGGCAAGGCTGTTCTTGTCTGCCGACAGGGCAGAATAATGGAAAGGAAGTGAGGTTGGGTCAAACGAGAGAGCATCGATCTTATTGAATACCATCAGCAGTTTTTTGCCTTGGTTCTTTTTCTCCATCTCATCAATTTCTGATTCTGCAGGCAGTTCATCGAGGAGCCAGATGATGATGCGGGCCTCTTCCATTTTCTGGAAGGTGCGCTCGATGCCGATGTTCTCCACCACATCGTTGGTCTTGCGGATTCCGGCAGTGTCGATGAAGCGGAAGGTGATGCCGTCGATGAGGGTGGTGTCTTCTATCACGTCACGCGTGGTGCCGTGGATGTCGCTCACGATGGCTTTTTCCTCGTGGAGCAGTCGGTTGAGCAAGGTGCTCTTGCCCACATTGGTCTTGCCCACGATGGCTACAGGGACGCCCTGCTTGATGGCATTTCCCGTCTCGAAAGAGTGGGCAAGGGTATTGATGCGGCGCTCTATCTCTTCGGCAAGAGCTCGCAGGTCGCTGCGGTCGGCAAACTCCAGTTCCTCGTGGTCGCTGAAGTCGAGTTCCAGTTCAAGCAGCGAAGTCATCTTCAACAGTTTTTCGCGTAGTCGTGTCAGCTCGTTGCTGAAATGTCCCTTCAACTGGCTCATTGCCATGTGGTGGGTGGCCTTGTTGGTTGAGGCTATCAGGTCGGCCACGGCTTCAGCTTGCGACAGGTCCATCTTGCCGTTCATATAGGCACGACGGGTGTATTCGCCTGGCTCAGCCTGTCGACAGCCCACTTCTGTGAGCCGTAGTAAAACCTGTTGAAGAATGTATCTGCTGCCGTGACAGGAAATCTCCGTGGAGTCTTCTCCCGTGTAACTGTGTGGTGCCCTGAATACGCTAACGAGCACGTCGTCGATGGTTTTTCCGTCCTTATCTTTGATTTCGCCATAATGTAGGGTATTGGCTTTCGCCCCGGTCAGAGGTTTGCCGCTGGCAGCCTTAAATATATGATCGGTGATTTCTATAGCCTGGTTTCCGCTCAGGCGTATGATGCCTATGGCGCCTCCTGCAGGTGTGGCCAGGGCGCAGATACATTCTTCTGAGTTTGTCATTTATCTATCCTTTTTACTTTTTTACCTTTTTACTTTTTTACCTTTAAACTATATTCTATCGAGCACTACTTTGATGAGGTTGTCGATGGTACTCTTGTATCCAGTATTGGCACTGAGGGCACGTCGGTTGGCGATGACCATGCAGCAGGTGAGCGCCTTGTGTCCGAGGAGCAGCGACAGTCCGGCAAGAGCCGAACTCTCCATCTCGAAGTTGTTGACACGCAGACCGTTATATTCGAACGCCTCAATCTTTGCATTCAGCTCTGGATCGGCCAATGGTGCTCGCAGTTCTCTGCCCTGTGGACCATAGAATCCGCCACAGGCGATGGTGATTCCTCGCACCATGTCATCGGCGGCAATGCGGTCGAGGAGTTCCGGATTATTGTCCACGCAGTAGGGATTGCCTATTTGGTCGTTCCATTTCACCTGACGTTTGAATTCCTTCTCGGTGTCAAGGTCGCAGATTTCGTTGCGGCGTGCATAGAAGTTGATGAGTCCGTCGAAGCCGATACTTTTCTGTGAGGCAACGAAGGTTCCGGCAGGGCAGTTGAGCTGCAAGCCTCCACAGGTGCCTATGCGCACGAGGGTGAGTGTGGTGTGTTCGGGCTTCTCGGTACGTGTCTTGAAGTCGATGTTTTTCAGAGCGTCGAGCTCGTTTACCACGATGTCAATATTGTCGCATCCTATTCCTGTGCTCTGTACGGTGATGCGTTTGCCCTTATAGGTGCCGGTAATGGCATGGAATTCACGGCTTTCCACCTCGCACTCTTTCTCTTCGAAGTGGGATGCCACGAGGTATACACGGCCAGGGTCGCCAACGAGAATCACCTTGTCGGCGAGTTGTTCAGGACGCAGATGGAGGTGGAAACAACTTCCGTCCTCATTGATAATCAATTCAGATTCTGCAAAATACTTACTCATAATCTACATGTTTTTTGTCGTTAATAACGTTGGATTGTTCTCGGTTATTACTGCAAAGATAGATAAAATCTTTTTTAATTCAAAAGCCTTTGTGCTTTTTTATATTGAAAGTTTCTTAAATAAAGGAAATAAGTGCCATTTTTAATATTATTTAGAGTGTGATATTCGTTTTTTTCTCCCTAAATGTTTACTTTTGCGTTCGATTTTGCGCGGCAAGGGCTTTCTGCAGTACCTGCTGGCGCAAGGAAACAGGTAAACCGACTAACGGAATATACAACAAAAACAGAATAGTATTATGGCAGAATCTATTGACATCCGCGAGCTCAACATCCGGATAGAACAACAAAGCCAGTTTGTCACCAATCTGGTGATGGGCATGAACAAAGTGATTGTAGGACAGAAACATCTTGTAGACTGTCTCCTAATAGGTCTTCTGAGCGATGGCCACATCCTGCTCGAAGGCGTACCAGGTCTGGCAAAGACCTTGGCCATCAAGACCCTCTCTCAGCTTATCAGCGCTGACTTCAGCCGCATTCAGTTTACTCCCGACCTGTTGCCTGCCGACGTGGTGGGTACACAGATCTATTCTCAGAAGGACGAGACCTTCCATGTGAAGAAGGGTCCTGTGTTTGCCAACTTCGTATTGGCAGATGAGATCAACCGTGCTCCTGCCAAGGTGCAGAGTGCGCTGCTCGAGGCGATGCAGGAGCATCAGGTCACCATCGGCGACGAGACCTTCCGGCTGCCCAGTCCGTTCCTTGTAATGGCTACGCAGAACCCAATAGAGCAGGAGGGAACCTATCAGTTGCCCGAGGCACAGGTGGACCGTTTCCTGCTCAAGGTCATCATCGACTATCCTACACTTGAGGAAGAGAAGCTCATCATCCGTGAGAACATCGCCGGAGGTCTGCCCGAGGTACATCCCGTCACCACAGCCGACGAGATACTGAAGGCTCGCCAGATAGTGGGCGAGGTTTACATCGACGAGAAGATAGAGCAGTACATTGCCGACATCGTCTTCGCCACCCGTTATCCTGAGCGTTACGGTCTGTCCGACATCAAGGATATGATTACCTTTGGCGGCAGTCCACGTGCCAGCATCTCTCTTGCCAAGGCAGCCAGGGCTTATGCCTTCATCAAGCACCGCGGCTATGTGATTCCTGAGGATGTGCGTGCCGTGGCTCACGACGTGCTCCGCCATCGTGTGGGACTCTCCTACGAGGCAGAGGCTTCCAATGTGACCAGCGAGGAAATCGTGAGCCGCATAATTAATAAGGTGGAAGTACCTTGATTTTGAGGAATAAGTAATAAATGGACACACAAGATATCTTAAAGAAAGTACGCAAGATCGAGATCAAGACTCGCGGTCTCAGCCAGAATGTCTTCGCAGGCCAGTATCATTCGGCCTTCAAGGGCAGGGGTATGGCCTTCGCCGAGGTGAGGGAGTACCAGTATGGCGACGACGTGAGAGACATCGACTGGAATGTGACCGCCCGTTTCCATCGTCCCTTTGTCAAGGTGTTCGAGGAGGAGCGCGAGCTTACCGTGATGCTGTTGGTCGACGTAAGTGGCTCGCTCGACTTCGGTACCACACGGCAGATGAAGCGCGACATGGCTACCGAAATTGCAGCCACCCTGGCCTTCAGCGCCATTCAGAACAACGATAAGATAGGTGTCATCTTCTTCTCCGACCGAATAGAGAAATACATCCCGCCCAAGAAGGGCCGCAAGCACATTCTCTACATCATCCGCGAGATGCTCGATTTTCATCCTCAGAGCCAGCGCACCGACATCGGTGTGGCTTTGGAGTACTTCACACGGGTGATGAAGCGCCATTGCACAGCCTTCGTCATCAGCGACTTCTTCGATGACAAGGACTTTCAGCATCCCCTTCAGATTGCCAATCAGAAGCACGATATGGCTGCCATTCAGGTGTACGATCCACGTGCCAAGGCGTTGCCCGACATCGGACTCCTCAAGGTGTGCGATGCAGAGACAGGTCACGAGATGTATATTGACACCAGTTCCAGGAAACTGCGTCAGGCGCATACACGCCACTGGATGATGCGCGAGCAGTTGTTACGCGAAACCTTTGCCAAGAGCAAGGTCGACTGGACGGCTGTCGCCACCAACGAAGACTTCTCACGTGCTCTGCTCAACCTGTTCATGCAGCGGGGCTGAAAAGCGGAGAAGTAAACCAATAGGGAAAAGAAAAATGACGAAACAGAAGAATATTATCATCATGATGCTTGCCTTCCTGATGCTGTTGCCATTAGGGTCGGCAGCCCAGGAGGTGGTGCAGAAGCTCGACTCTCTGCAGATCCTGATAGGCGAGCAGACGAAGCTTCATCTCAAGGTCACCGCTGCCAAGGGTGCCAAGGTGGTGCTGCCTTCGTTCAAGCCGTCACAGATGCTCATTCCGGGCATCGAGGTGGTGGAGCAGAGCGATGCCGACACCGCCGAGCTCGACGGCGGCAGGCTACAGATAAGCCGCGACTATACGCTCACCTCTTTCGACGAGAAGGTCTACGCTGTTCCAGCCCTTCAGGTCAAGGTCAACGGCAAGACCTGTCAGGGCAACCCGTTGGCGCTCAAGGTGCTCACGGTGCCTGTGGATACGGTTCATCCCAACCAGTTCTATCCCCCCAAGGACGTACAGGACAATCCCTTCCTATGGAGTGAGTGGAGTCCTCTGTTCTGGCTCAGCATTCTGGTACTCTTACTCTTCGGTGTCATGCTGTGGCTCTGGCAGCGCCTCCGTCAGAACAAACCTATCGTGATTCGTATGCGCATCGTGAAGCGCGTGCCGGCCCACGAGAAGGCGCTCAGCGAGATCAATGTCATCAAGCAGCAGCACACCGAGTCGCAGGAGACCCAGAAGGAATACTACACCCGCCTCACCACCACGCTGCGCGAGTACATAGAGCAGCGCTTTGGCTTCCGTGCCATGGAGATGACCAGCGGCGAGATTATAGAGCATCTGCAGTCGGCTGGCGACCAGAAGATGATAGACGAGTTGAAACAGCTCTTCCGTACAGCCGACCTCGTGAAGTTTGCCAAGTACGAGACCTTCCTTGGCGAGAATGACGCCAATCTGGTCAACGCCATCAACTTCATCGACCAGACGAAGACCAACGAGCAGACCGTCGAGGAGAAGGTAGCTCCCGAGCTTACCGACCAGGATCGCAAGACGCGCAGTCAGCGCAAGCTCATCAAGGCTTTGCTCTGGGGTGGAGCGATTGTCATGGCAGCCATCACCGCCTACGTGATCTATGGCGCCTGCATGCTGCTGATGTAGGAGTATAGAATAAAAAAGAATAATATTATAAAAACATGGAATTTGCAAGTAAAGCATATTTTCTGTTGCTCCTGTTGCTGATACCTTATATATTATGGTATTTCCTGTACAGGAAGAAGAACGAGCCTACCATGAGGCTGAGCGACACCCGGCAGTTTGCCTATGCTCCCAAGAGCCTGCGCCAGCGCCTTGTCCATCTGCCCATGATGCTCAGATGTCTGTGCTTCGTGCTCATCGTCTGTGCGATGGCTCGTCCGCAGACCCACAACTCCTGGGACAACAAGACGGTGGAGGGCATCGACATCATGATGGCGATGGACGTTTCTACCTCTATGTTGGCAGAAGACTTGAAACCCAATCGTATGGAGGCTGCCAAGGATGTGGCTCACGAGTTTATCTCGGGCCGTCCCAACGACAACATCGGTCTTACCATCTTTGCTGGTGAGGCCTTCACCCAGTGTCCTATGACCACCGACCACGCCAGTCTGTTGCGCCTGTTGCAGGACACTCGTACCGACATTACTGCCCGTGGACTCATCGACGACGGAACGGCGGTGGGTATGGGTCTCGCCAATGCTGTCAGCCGACTGAAGGACTCCAAGTCCAAGAGCAAGGTGGTCATCCTCCTGACCGACGGCAGCAACAACACCGGTGACATTTCGCCTATGACGGCCGCCGAGATAGCCAAGAGCTTTGGCATCAGAGTCTACACCATCGGTGTGGGAACCAACAAGGTGGCTCCTTACCCTATGCCCACAGCGGCTGGCGTTCAGTACGTCAACATGCCTGTGGAGATTGACACAGAGACACTCAGGGACATTGCCCGTACCACTGATGGCAACTTCTATCGCGCCACCAACAACGCCGAGCTGAAGCGCATCTACCACGACATCGACAAGTTGGAGAAGACGAAGATGAATGTCACCCATTTCGCCAAGCGCTACGAGGCTTATCAGCCTTTTGCCCTTGCAGCCCTGTTGGTACTGCTCGCAGAGATATTGCTTCGCATCACCTGGCTCAGAAGAATCCCATAGAGACGAGCCGAAGTTCAATAAATATCAAATGAATATGCTAAGATTTGAAGATCCAATATATTTGTGGCTGTTGTGGATGTTGCCGGTACTCGTACTGGTGAGGTTCATAGGATGGCGAAGGAGAAGGGCCAAGCTCCGAAAGTTTGGCGACCCTGAGCTGTTGAAAGCCCTTATGCCCAATGTGTCATCTTATCGCCCCACGGTGAAGTTCGGCTTGCTGCTTGCAGCCTTGGCCCTGCTCATCCTCATGGTGGCGCGTCCACAGATGGGCAGCAAGATTTCTCACGACAAGCGTCAGGGCATTGAGACCATCATCTGCCTCGACATCTCCAACTCGATGTTGGCAGAGGATGTGGCGCCTTCGCGACTCGACAAGAGCAAGATGCTGGTGGAGAACCTGGTCGACAAGTTCACCAACGACAAGATAGGTCTCATCGTCTTTGCCGGCGATGCCTTCGTGCAGTTGCCTATCACCAGCGACTACGTGTCTGCCAAGATGTTCCTGCAGAACACCACACCAGCCCTCATCCAGACCCAGGGCACCAACTTTGCTGCTGCCATCGACCTGGCCACCAAGAGCTTCACCCAGCAAGACCATGTGGGACGCGCCATCATCGTCATTACCGATGGCGAGAACCATGAGCCGGGAGCCGAGGATGCTGTCAAGGCAGCCAAGCAGAAAGGCATCAATGTCTTTATTCTGGGAATAGGAAGCACCAAGGGAGCCCCCATTCCTATGGGCGACGGCTCTTATCTCAAAGACCGTACGGGCAACACCGTGATGACTGCCCTCAACGAGCAGATGTGCCGACAGTTGGCTCAGGCTGGCAGTGGACAGTATATTCACGTCGACAACACCAGCGATGCGGAGCAGGCACTCAACGACGACCTCTCCAAGTTGCAGAAGGGCGAGACCGACACCGTCATCTATAGCGAGTACGACGAGCAGTTCCAGGCTGTAGGCATCCTGGTCATCCTCTTGCTCATCCTCGACATCTGTATGCTTGAGGTGAAGAATCCGCTTCTCCGTAACGTGAAGTTCTTTACACATTAAAAATTAATCGAAATGTATCTAACTTATCATATCATACCGACGCTGCGGCTGCGCAGGCTGTGCTTGCTGTTGGGGCTGCTCCTCGTCAGTACATTTGCAGCACTGGCACAGAACGACCGCACCTTCATCCGTCAGGGCAACCGCCAGTACAGGGCACGCAAATGGACGGCTGCCGAGGTGCAGTATCGCAAGGCGATAGCCCGCAATGCCAACAATCCACAGGCGGTCTACAACCTGGGCTGTGCGCTCATGATGCAGCAGAAAGACTCGCTCGCCATGCAGCAGTTTGCCAAGTCTGCCGACTTGCAGACCACCAACAAGATACGCCGCGCCAAGAGTTTCCACAACATGGGCGTCATCATGCAGAACCATCAGGAGTTTGCCAAGGCGATAGAATGTTACAAGATGGCGCTGCGCAACAATCCTCAGGACAACGAGACCCGCTACAACCTGGCGCTCTGCAAGCATCAGCTGAAGAATCAGAAGAACCAGCAGAACCAAAACAAGAACAAGAGCGGCAACGACAAGAACAACAAGGACAAGCAGAACAAGAAGAACAAGGATCAGAACAAGGATCAGAACAAGAACAAGGATCAGAACAAGGATCAAGACAAGCAGAAAAATAATCAAAACAAAGATAAGAACAACCAGTCACAGAAGCCCGAGCAGGACAAGATGAGCCGTGACAATGCCGAGCAGTTGCTCAATGCAGCCGTGCAGCAGGAGAAGGCCACCAAGCAGAAGATGCAGAAGGCGATGAGTCAGCCACGGCGCAGGCAGTACGACAAGAACTGGTAAAACAATAAGCAAACATCATTTCATTATGAAGCAAATAGAATGGTACACATTGATGATATTCGTGATGCTGGGCCTGGCGGAGGAAGCCAAGGCGCAGCATGTGGCGGTATCTGCACCAACACATGTTGCTGCTGGCGAGAACTTCAGAGTAGCCTATACGGTCAACGCCCGTGAAGTGGAGGAGTTCCGTATGGGCAATGTGCCCGATGGACTGGAGGTGATAGCCGGACCCTACACCTCTTCGCAGTCGAGCTATCAGGTGGTCAACGGCCACACCAGCTCTTCTTCCTCTTTCACCATCACCTACACGCTCTATGCGGGCAAGGCTGGAACTTACACCATCGGTACCTCGCATGCACTGGTTTATGGCAAGAAGCTCGCAGCCCATCCTGTCAAGATCACCGTCTCGGGCCATGCTCACAACTCTGGCGGAGCACCCAGGATGCACAACGATGATGCCGATGAGCCTCGCATGCGTCAGGCGGGTTCTGCCATCTCGGGCAACGACCTCTTCATCAAGGTCACTGCCAACAAGAAGCGTGTGCACGAGCAGGAGCCTGTGCTCCTTACCTATAAGGTCTATACACAGGTCGACCTTACACAGCTCGACGGCAAGATGCCCGATCTGAAGGGCTTCCACTCTCAGGAGGTGCCACAGCCACAGCAGAAAGTGCTTCACAACGAGGTCATCAACGGCCGTCCTTACCGTTGTGTCACCTGGAGTCAGTACGTCATGTATCCTCAGATGACGGGCAAGCTCGAGATTCCTTCCATCACCTTCAAGGGTATCGTGGTTCAGCAGAACCGCAATGTCGACCCCATCGAGGCTTTCTTCAATGGCGGCTCGGGTTATGTGGAGGTGCATAAGGCTATCAAGGCGCCTGGCATTACCATTCAGGTGGACCCGCTGCCAGCACGTCCTGCCAACTTCTCGGGTGGAGTAGGCCGCTTCAATATCTCTGCCACGCTCGACAAGAACGACGTGAAGGCTGGCGATCCCATCAACATCCGTGTGGTAGTGGGAGGCATCGGAAACCTGAAACTCCTCAAGCAGCCTGTGCTCAACCTGCCGAAAGACTTCGACCAGTATGACGCCAAGATCACCGACAAGACCAAGCTCACCCAGAACGGTGTGGAGGGCAACATGGTTTACGACTTCCTCGCAGTTCCGCGCAACCAGGGCAAGTACACCATTCCATCGGTAGAGTTCACCTACTACGACACCAAGACCAACGCCTACCGCACCATCAAGACCCAGCCCTTCACCCTCACCGTGGAGCAGGGCGACGGCTCAGACGGTTCGTCGTCGGCCAACTACAGCAATGCCGACAAGGACATTCATGCCCTGAAGTTGGGCAAGAGCAAGCTTTGTGACATCGACGATATGTTCTATGGCAGCTTTGGTTATTGGACGAGTCTGATGGTGCCTCTCATCGCCTTCATCGGTCTGCTCATCGCTTTCCGCCGCCGTGCCATCGAGAATGCCGACATCGTGAAGATGCGTTCCAACAAGGCCAACAAGATAGCCACCAAGCGACTCAAGAAGGCACGCTCCCTGATGATGGCCCGCAAGCAGGGCGAGTTCTACGACGAGGTGCTCAGAGCCTTGTGGGGCTACGTCAGCTACAAGCTCAATATGCCTGTCGAACAGCTCTCGCGCGAGAATATTCAGGATAAGCTGTTGGCTCACTCCGTTGATGCCGACACCATAGAGAAGTTTACCCAGGCTCTCGACGAGTGTGAGTTTGAGCGCTATGCTCCTGGCGACCCTGCCGGCAATATGAACAAGACTTTCGATTCAGCCATGACTGCTATTATGGAAATAGAGAATGCCATCAAGGCTGCCCGCAAGCAGGGCAAGAAGACTTCTGCCCGTCAGGGCGACTATACCTTCGGTGTGGTGCTGCTGCTCATCTTCATGGGCTTCAGCCTCTCTGCCTCTGCTGTCACCAAGCAGAACGCCGACACCGAGTACACCAAGGGCAACTATCAGCAGGCCATCAAGGACTATGAGGACCTGCTCAAGAACGGTGTTTCGCCCGAGGTCTACTACAACCTCGGCAATGCCTATTATCGCACCGACAACATCACCAAGGCTGTCCTGGCTTACGAACGTGCCCATCTGCTGTCGCCCGGCGACGAGGACATCAACTTCAACCTGCAGTTTGCTCACAGCAAGACCATCGACAAGATCACTCCTGTCAGCGAGATGTTCTTCGTCACCTGGTACAAGGCGCTGGTCAACTTCACCAGTGTCGACAACTGGGCCAAGACGGGCATCCTGTCCATCATCCTTGCCTTGGTATTGGTGCTGGTCTATCTCTTCGCACCCCAGTTGCTGTTGCGCAAGGTCGGCTTCTTCGGCGGCATCCTCTTCTTTGTCGTCTTCCTCTTGAGCTCACTCTTTGCCTATCAGCAGAAACAGATACTCGTCAACCGCACGGGCGCCATCGTCGTGGCTCCTACGGTCAATGTTAAGAAGACTCCTTCCCGACAGAGCGCCGACCAGTTCGTCATTCATGAGGGAACGCGTGTCGACATCACCGACCGCTCTATGGATGGCTGGCGTGGCATCCACCTGGCAGATGGAAGAGATGGATGGATAGAAACCAAACAACTGGAGGAAATATGATGTTTGTCTCATGTCTTCTCACCGATCTCGAGGTGCTCCACTTCTTCAATGGAAGCGACAATCTGTTCATCGACCAGTTGGCGCTCGTCCTTACGTCGGGGCTTACCTGGATACCGCTTTATCTCACCCTCTTCTACATCATTGTGCGCAACAATGAGACGATGGCACAGATTGGTCTGGCGGTAATGGGAGCACTCGTCTGTGTGGCTCTTTCCGAGGGTATCACCGATGGCGTGGTAAAACCCTTGGTGGAACGATGGCGACCCAACAACGACCCCATCCTGAAATACACCATTCAGGTGGTGGACAACCTTCGTGGCAGTGGCTACAGCTTCTTCTCGGCTCATGCTGCCAACACCATGTCGATAGCGATGTTCTTCTCGCTCCTCATGAGGGGCAAGCGCCTCGCCATCGCCCTCTTCTCGTGGTCGCTGCTCAACTGCTGGACACGCCTGTATCTCGGCATGCACTATCCCTCCGACATTCTCTGCGGACTCCTTGTGGGTGCTGTCATCGGTGTCGTGGGCTACATAGGTTATCTGAAACTGTATTACAAGGTGTCACCCCACATCACATATATCTCCGACCAGTACACCCCCACGGGTTACGACCACGACGATATCGACAAGATACTCTGCATCCTGGCTTTCACCCTGGTCTATGCCTTCTTGCGGGCGATAGTCATGGCTGGAGGAGTGTAACATTAAAATTCAATCATAATGGATACAAAACATATAAAAATTACCGATTACAATTACCCCCTTCCTGATGAGCGCATTGCCAAGTTCCCCTTGGCGCAGCGCGACCATTCCAAACTCCTTCTCTACCGTCATGGTGAGGTAGGCGAGGATGTGTTCTACCGTTTGCCTGAATACCTGCCCAAGGGCGGACTGATGGTTTACAACAATACCAAGGTGATTCAGGCGCGTCTGCATTTCCGCAAGGAGACGGGTGCCCTGATAGAGGTCTTCCTCATGGAGCCTGCCGATCCTACCGACTATGAGCTCATGTTCCAGACGACTGGACATTGCTCATGGCTCTGCATGATAGGCAACCTGAAGAAGTGGAAGGAGGGCAGTCTGAAGCGCGACTTCGAGATCAAGGGGCATCAGCTTACACTCTCTGCCACCATGCGCCGTGGCGACGCCTTAGGCTCGGAGGCAGCCTCTATGGTGGCGAAGGGTGGTGGAACCAACTATTGGGTCGACTTCGACTGGGACAACACGCAGGTCTCCTTTGCCGAGATTCTCGAGACCGTGGGCGAGTTGCCTATTCCGCCTTATCTCAACCGTGCCACCGAGGAGAGCGACAAGACTACCTATCAGACGGTTTACTCGAAGATAAAGGGCAGTGTGGCTGCTCCTACTGCCGGACTTCATTTCACCGATGCCGTGTTGCAGGACATCGACCGCCATGGCATTGAGCGTGAGGAGGTTACCCTTCATGTGGGCGCTGGTACTTTCAAGCCGGTGAAGAGTCTTGAGATAGAGGGCCACCGCATGCACACCGAGTATATCGTGGTGCACCGTCATACGTTGGAGAAGCTCCTGCAGCACCATTGCGAGGTGATTGCTGTGGGTACTACGAGTGTGCGTACCATCGAGAGCCTGTACTATATGGGTGTTCATCTGCTCTCTCATCCCGTGGCGACAGAAGACGATCTGCACGTCAACCAGTGGGATCCTTACGAGTTGTCGGCAGATGGCGGTTTGGTGAATGCCATTCAGCCTTCTCAGGCGATACAGGCCATCATCGACTATCTCGACCGCAATGGTCTGGAGGCTTTGCACACCAGCACGCAGATCATCATTGCCCCCGGCTATCAGTACAAGATAGTGAAGATGCTTATCACCAATTTCCATCAGCCTCAGAGCACTCTTCTCCTCCTCGTCAGTGCCTTCCTCCATGGCGACTGGAAGAAAGTGTACGCCTATGCTCTGGCTCACGATTTCCGTTTCCTGAGCTATGGTGATTCTTCGTTGTTAATTCCGTAATTCATTGCGTGGTTAATGACTGAAGTTGAGTAAAGGAGATTTCTCTGAGCGAGACAGGGGATCGTGGGAGCGAATGTGACGATTGCCACATTCGCTCCCATGTTTTTTGCATTCGTTTCCACGAATCTCTGTTTCGCTCCCATGAACGTCAGATTTGCTCTGGCAGAATCGTCTGTTCTCCTTTAGCAGAGTGGGCTCTCTGCTTCTTCTCTTCTGATGTTTCTCAACTTCTCTCTTCTGAGAGTGAGGTAATCTCAGCTTCTTCCTCTGCCATTCCTCATTGGGCAGTGAAAGCACCTGTTCTATTTCTGCATCTTTGGTCATATGTTTGTTGTTTATTCAAGTTTCGCAAGCTTTGCCCCTCACGCCCTGAAGGGGCAGAAGCTCTTAGCCCAGGGCAGCGCCCTGGGTTATTACGGGTGAAAGCCTATCGCCCTGTAAGGGCAAAAGCTTTAAAACTCCAGGCAAATTACAATGCTTTTGCCCTTACAGGGCGCCTTGTTGACTGCCAATATACCCAGGGCGATGCCCTGGGCTAAGAGCTTTTGGGCCTTCAGCCCGTACTTAAACCACTTGCGAAACTTGAGTTGTTTAGATTTCGATTGCAAAGTTCGGCATTTTTTTTTGAATACTCGGTGCACCTCTATGACGTGCACTATTGTTAAATCCGTTAAGAAAATAAAAGGTTTTTATACAGATTGGGAGGTATTTTGCCATTCTGCCGTTTTGCCACCCAATTGGAACAATCCTTATAAATGTGGACAAAAATGCGGGCAAATCCCATCCGTTCCCCCTTATTATCAATACTTTATCTCACTTTTCTCGCGTTGTTTATATATAAATGTTGAAATGAATCGGCACGGCAGCAGTTTTGGTAGTAATAACTGTTCAAAAAGGGTAGTAATTTCTGTTTTCATCCACTTTTTTAGTTGTGGATTTGCTCGGGTTTAGCGAAGTGAATCCACAGGGGATGCGCCCTTTTTGGGGGTGCCCAAATCCCCTGTTTTTGGCCCCGCATCCCCTGTTTTGGGGTGGCGAATCCCCTCATTTCTCCACTTTTTTCGTTTTCTTTTACATCAATTTTGTGTTTTTCTTCATGATTTTTGCATATTTCCCCATTTTTTTGTCAAATTTTCTGCTTGAGCAAACGCAAATTGGCAGATTTAGGGAGTAATTTGCTGTGTTTCTGATGATCATCTCATGCAAATTTCGCATAATTTTCCGACCTGTTCGGTTGAAATTATCCTGCGCACCCTCCTGTATGGTTGATATTATCCAATACACCCTTCTGTATGGTTGAAATTACCCAGCACACCCTTCTGTATGGTTGAAATTACCCAATTCGCCCTCCTGTACGGTTGAAATTATCCTGCACGCCCTGAAAGGGCAGAAGCTCCTAGCCCAGGGCAACGCCCTGGGTATTAATGATATACAACTAACGCCCTGTAAGGGCAAAAGCTTTACATATCGCAGAGGATTTTCATTTTTTATTAGATGTATTTTAAAGCTTTTGCCCTTACAGGGCGCATTGCTGATTACCTTATACCCAGGGCGTTGCCCTGGGCTAGGAGTTTCTGCCCTTTCAGGGCGTGCTGCTGTGGACCTCTTGGCCTTTTGGGCGTTGCTGCTTATATGGGCTTTTGGACCATTTCAGGGCGTGCTGCTGTGGGCTGCTTGGTTTTTTGGGGCGTACTGCTGTGGGCTTCTTGGCCTTTTGGGCGTTGCTGCTTATATGTGCTTCTTGGCTTTTAGGGCGTGCTGGGTAATTTCAACCATACAGAAGGTCGTGCTTCTGTGGGACTTTTGGGCCTTCGCCTGTACTTGAAACCTGCTAACTTTAAAAGAATTATCCAGAAAAAAGAGAGAAAATGATGGCAATTTGAGAAAATAATCGTAAATTTGCAATTGTAAACCAAAGATTCTGGAAGATGGTAGAGATAAACGATAGAAGATTGCCAGTAGGCATCCAGTCTTTTGAGAAAATCAGAGAGGGTGGATACCTGTACGTTGACAAGACAGATATTATCTGGCAGCTTGCCAACAGAGAGAAAACGTATAATTACCTGAGCCGCCCACGCCGCTTTGGTAAATCTGTCCTCGTTGATACACTCGAAGCTTATTTCTTAGGCAAGAAGAAACTCTTTGAGGGACTGAAGATCATGCAGATGGAGACAGAATGGGTGAAGCGTCCTGTCATCCGGCTGGATATGAGTCGTGCAGGAGCTGCACCGGAAAGTGTGCGGAGCTATCTGGACAATGCCTTCCATCAACTTGAGTCGGAGTATGATATTGCTGTACGACAGGACAGTTCTCTTGCCGACCGTTTTGATGCTATCATTCAGACTGCATACAATAAAACCGGGCTTCAGGTGGCGATTCTCATCGACGAATACGACTCGCCCTTGCAACATTCCTGGAAAACTCCGCAGCATGAAGCATGTACTGCTGTTTATCGTGAGGTGTTTGCCATCCTCAAGGCAGATGACAAATACGAGAAGTTTGTCTTCATCACAGGTATCACCAAGTTTACGCAAATCTCTCTCTTCTCTGTACTCAACAATCTGAGCAACATCAGTTTTGAGCCAAACTATGCCGCCATTTGCGGTATTACCAAGGAAGAAGTCTTGCGTGATTTCAAGCCGGAAATCAATAAATTGGCTGAATACGAAGGTTGGACTTTCGACGAAGCTGTGGCACAACTGACAGCCTACTATGATGGCTATCATTTCAGTCGCCGCAACATGGTGGATGTATTCAATCCCTTCAGTCTTATCAATGCCCTGTCAGATTCTGACCTGAAGAACTACTGGGCTTCATCGGGTGCAACCTCCATGTTGCCTAAGTTTGTGGATAATATGGAACTCAAACTACGTAATTTTGACCCTTGTACCATTCTTCGCCAAACCATCGAGACCTCTGATGTGACAGGTGGTGGAGCAGAACTGTTTCTCTATCAGTCCGGTTACCTTACGATAAAGGGTTACCAGATGGGAGTTTATATTCTGGGATTCCCTAACAGTGAGGTAAGACAAGCGCTTTATGAGACTGTGTTGCCTGCCCTGACTCTGCGAGGCAACTCTGATATCCAATCAATTCAATCAGATTTGTTGCTTGCCATTCAACTTGGCAATCTTCCCGAAGCCATGAAATGCCTGAAAGCCCTCATTGCGGATGTGCCCTACAGCAACAAGAAGCTCGCCAGTATGGACATGGAGGAGCGTTATCGCCTGATTATGAGCACCATATTCAATGCCATCGGTTGCAGGGTGGAAGTGGAAAAGATGATTGCTACGGGCAGGATAGACATGGTGGTGGAAACCACCCAATATATCTACGTCCTGGAGTTGAAGTTGAGCGACAATGGTGGTGTGGATGCTGCAGCAGAGCAAATCAGAGCCAAGCAGTATGCCGAGCCTTTCAAGGCCGACAAGCGCAAGGTCATCGCCCTCGCCATAGAGTTGGATGATAGGGGAAAGGGATTGGTAGATTGGAAGGAAGTTTTTTAAGGTAACTGAATTAAAAGGAAGGGACAGATAAGCTCTCACGCAGATTCCTCAGATTTTTGAAGCAACTTTCTTAGATAAATCCTTGTGGGTTTAAAAATAAAAACGTAATTTTGCATAAGATATCCTGCATTGGGCAATCTGAAAGATAGCTTTCATTGCGCTCGATAGTGCTATCTTTGCATAAGATTTTAGAAAACAAACGATAATGGAACAGGTAGAAGAAAGATATATTAGTTTGCTAACCGACTTTGGTTTCAAGCGAATTTTTGGATCGGCTCCCAATAAGGATTTGCTGATTTGTTTTCTCAACAGCTTGTTTAATGGTAAACAGGTTGTGAAGGATGTGTCGTATCTTAACCCGGAGCATGTGGGCGATGTCTACACCGACCGCAGAGCCATCTTTGATGTATATTGTGAGGGCGAAAACGGAGAGAAGTTCATCGTTGAGATGCAGAACGCTTATCAGACGTATTTCAAGGACCGCTCCCTGTTCTATTCCACATTTCCTATTCGAGAACAGGCGCCTAAGGGGGATGACTGGGATTTCAAACTGAATCATGTCTATACCGTTGCGTTGCTCAATTTCAGCATGAACGACGATGCCTTCGACAAGGAAAAAATCCGCCATCATGTGCAGTTGTGCGACACAGCTACTCACAAGGTCTTTTATGACAAGCTTGAGTTCATTTATGTCGAGATTGCGAAGTTCGATAAGAAGCTGGATGAGTTGCAGACGCTTTACGAAAAGTGGCTCTATGCACTGAAGAACCTCTATAAGCTTAGTCAACGACCTAAAGAACTGTGCGACAAGGTTTTCGACCGCCTCTTCGAGGAAGCGGAGATAGCCAAGTTTTCTCCGCTGGAAATGCGGGAGTATGAAGCCAGTAAAAAGGCTTATCGTGACATTAAGAATTCCGTGGATACAGCCAAGCGCGAAGGAATCGCTGAAGGTATGGAGAAGGGTATGAAGCAAGGCATGGAGAAGGGCATGAAGCAAGGTCTTGAGCAGCGAAGCCTTGAGATTGCCAGAAAGATGCTGGCAAAGGGAATGGATGCAGCGTCGGTGATGGAAATTACTGGTCTCTCGGCGGAGCAGATGCAGCAGCTGAAAGCGGAATCTTAGATGATAAATATAGTCAATATAAACGGGCCTATATGCACAAATTATAGTGGCATATAGGCCCGTTTAATGACTAACAGAGATTTCTCGGTAAGTCATTGAGACATCTCTGTGACTTGCCGAGATGTACTAACTTCCTTACATTCGAACCTTTTGACAAGAATGCCAGTGTAATCGTTTGCACAGATATTTGCGCAAAAAATACCTTGTATTCGTACCTTTGCTTTTACATTTTTTATATATTTGCAGCGAAAAAGAAAAGTGAACCAATAAAATCGCCTACGGGCGTTGCAGGAAAGGACTGCAATTCGTTAAACTGAAATATTGAGCAAAGGAAAATTGTTGTTTCTAACTAACTTATTATTCTTTCAATTAAGAACAATGTAGTTATCCATTCCGATGGAATTCATTGGTTTGGGAAAACAAGGAAAGTAAAACCTACAGGAAATGACGAGTTAACTAAAAGCTAAACATAAAGTTTAAAACTATAAAAATATGAAGAAAAGATTTACACTAATGATGATGGTGTTATGCATCTTAATGAACATACCACTGAAAATGATGGCTTACGACGAAGTCACTGTTAAAAGTGATTATAATGGTGGCTCTTGGACTGGTGCTTTCAACTCCAATTTCACTTTTACCACGACTGATGGTAAAATCTATACTTGTAAATTGGATAATGTGCCATCAGGTAATCCTATTTATTTCCGTATTGTCAAAGGAGGAAAAGAGTATGGACCAAAAAGTGATGCTTCAGAAGACTTGCTTTTGTCAAGTTCTTTTCAGACTATTTATGAAAATTATAATAAAGCCCTGAAGATTGTTCCTACTTCAGGTAAGACTTCTTATACCATTACTTATGATAGTGAAAAAAACCAGATTAAGTATGATGCTGAGTCAGGTGGCACAACTGGTGGTGGCAGCGGCAGCACAACCGAGAAATGGGATACAGAGAAAGTCAATCGTCTTAAAGGTCGTGTTTACTCTCAGGGATTCTATCTCGCTGGTAACTTCTTCAGCTTTAGTGGTAATGAAGTAACTTATGATGATGCTGTGTTCAAGTTCCAGCAGCAGAAAAATGATGCTACCATTGAAAGTGGAAAGGAGTATGAAGTATATAAGGTAGAGATTCCTGCTTCTCTTAAAGCTCATGCACAGGTAATGTATGTTAATGAGTTTCGTGAGATAAAAAATATCTTTGGTCCTGGAATATGTAGTATTACTAATACTTACCCCTATGCGGATAAGACTATAGGGTGGCTTGATGCTAAGGTTAATGATTGTGTTCCTATTACTAAAGAGAATAGCAATTATTGGGATTTTGTCAATCGTAATCAGACTGCCGATAACTATTCTGATGGTATGTATAATTTGTACATCGCTGTCGATCCAGCGACTCATACTGTTAAGAAGTGGAAGATTGAACATGATAGTGACAAGCGTGTAGCTTACTTTATTAGTGATGCTGCGGATGCTACTGCTATGCCTGTTTATGATGCTTTCGACAAAAGCCAACACACTAATGAATTTAGTAATAAGTTCTATGCTTCTGTAAACTTTTCTGCAGATCACAATTACTATGTGATATCAAATATTTTGCAGCTATCAAAACATATATCATGGACAAAAGATAATTATGAAACTAAATTAAATAATAAGAACTATCTTCCAACAACCAACAAGCTGTTTTTGCAAGGTAATGGTGGTTATGAATTTAGTACAAACGATCAACATAACCAAGTTTCTCCAAATGAGAAGCCAATGCCTGGTGGTGATTTAGGTAATATAATCGTTGAATATAACCCTTCGCAGGGTTGGAATGATCCTGCAAATACAGCTGAGCACCTTGGTATTCGTGGTATGATATTACAGCGTGATGGACATAAAAAAATCACCTCTGTATCTATGGTAGGTGATGCTATTCCTGGTACATTGAATGAAGATGGCTCATGGGATTTCACCTCTCATGCAGCAGATATGATTTACGATGATGTTGAGCAGTGCTATACGACTACTATAGTAACAACAGTTGATGAAGGCAAAAAGCATTTCAGATTTGTAGGTAACCATGATCCTAAAATCAATTGGTATGAGGATTCTAAAGACGACGCCAAAATGAAGGCTAAGACTCCTTTATCAGATCCCGATGCGGAAGGACATACCGCTGATGCCAATGATCCTAATAAGGTTAATTATACACAGGATGGTGCTAACTCAGAAGTAGATTGGAATATCATCTGGAACCGCTCTGCTGGTAGATGGACCGTACGTCTTTACTTCTATACCCGTAACGTTGATGGTGAACCAGTTACTGACTATTATTACACCATTAATAAAATTGATGATTTGGTGCTGCGCGACTTTGGAGAAGTTAAGTATAAGACTGAAGGCATACGCGATATACGCTTGAGAGGTGGATATAGGTTCTTCAGAACATGGAGCGATCACAAGGCTTGGAAGATTTCTAAGGATGTTGATATTTTCATTGTTGATAATATGACAGAAGGAACCAATAGCGTAGAGTTCTCTTTGAAGAAAATTTCTGATTCAGAGACTGCAAACGTTATTCCTGCTGAAGTTGGAGTGATTCTGGCTACTAAGAAAGATGCAACAAATATAGAGGGTGGTGGCAAATTCTATGAACGTCCTTCAGAGACATCTTACAACACCTTGGTGATTCCAATGGAGGAGTATACAGGTGAAGAGACAACAGCAGACTATAGTCAAAATTGCTTGGTGCCAATGGTTGAAGCTGGCGTAGTTCCAACTTATAATGAGAAAACCGATGAGTATAATTATCTCTTTGGTTTCTTCCGTGCTAATAAGGGCATGAATGTAACAACCTATAAAGATAATCAATTCCTTTTAGGTTTCTGGCTCTCTAAAGGTGCAGGCCTCTTCTATAGCAACAGTGCTTATTTGCCAGTAAAAAGTGCAACAGCAGCAAAGATGAAATTGGGTACTAAATATGGTCAGTTTGAAACAGATCCTATTACAGGACAATCTAAGTATATTCCTGCACTCTTGTTCGATTTTGCTAATGTTGGCGGTACAACAGGTATCAACGAGGTGGTAAATCAGAGCACTAAGTTGAATGACGGCAAATACTACACCCTGAGTGGTCAGCAGGTAGAGAAGCCTACAGCAGGTGGTATCTATATCCACAATGGCAGAAAGTTCGTGGTTAAGTAAATATAAACATTGTAGAACAAGTAAGCAATTAAAAAGATGAAAAAGAATTATATACAACCGAATGTTTCAGTAAGTTTTGTAGTTGTGGAGTCTAAATTGTTGGCTGGATCTGGCGGTCTAGTTAAAGATCAAAATGATGATGGTGGTTCTTGTTCCAAGAAGTACGACTTCACCGACGACAGTTTTGACAACACAGCTTGGCCTAAGGATAAATCACCCTGGGACTGATGATTAGGCTTCATTACATTTTAGTAAATAGTAAGAATAGGTTGAGAAAAGTGTAAAATTAATTAAAGGGTTAGTTTAATTAGTTTAATTAATCGCTATTATCATTAAAGAGGGCTGCAGAGATGCAGTCCTCTTTTGTTTTGCAGAGTGTAGAATGTTAAGATATTTATGCAATCGATTGCATATTATTATTCGCAATTTTTAGCATTTAATTTACCACCTTATATATATAAAGAGTAATTTTGCAATAACAATCAAATAACTAACATAGATATTCATCACTAACTAAAAATTAAATAACCAGTCTATCAAATGAGGAAATTTACATTTAGGCTATGGGCAGTCCTTATGCTCATGTTGGTCTCCATGCAGACGATGGCTACCGATGTATTTACAGCGAATCGTACTGACTTCCGAGACGAAAGTATTTATTTCATGATGACCACTCGTTTCTACGATGGTGACACAGGAAACAATGTGCTCTGTTGGGACAACCAGTCAGAGCAGATCAAAACAAAAGACCCTTGCTGGCGAGGCGACTTCCAGGGTGTCATCGACAAACTCGACTACATCAAGGCATTGGGTTTCACTGCCATCTGGATTACACCAGTAGTGCAGAACGCATCCGGTTACGACTACCACGGTTATCATGCCATGGATTTCCAGCATGTTGACTGCCGTTATCAGAGCAGCGATGGCAGCAAGGATGGTGATGCCATGTTCCAGGAACTCATCGACAAGGCACACGAAAAGGGTATCAAGATTATCCTCGACATCGTGCTCAACCACACCGGTAACTTCGGTGAGCAGACACTCTGCAAGGAGTTCGACCGTAATACCGACTTGGCAACTCAGGCACTCATCAATGCTTGTATGATTCCTAACGAGGAGAAGTTGGGTTCCGACTACCTTACAAGTGTCCCTTATGAGCAGTATCAGCGTCGTCTTGGCTTGTTGAAGAACGTCCGTGGTAAGAACGAGGATGTTCACAACTACTGGCACCACTTTGGTGACTTCAACTGGGACTTTCCTAACCGCTGGTGGGCTCAGATTGCAGGCGACTGCGTCGATCTGAACACCGAGAACGACTACGTAGCAGATTATCTCGTAAAGTGCTACGGCAGCTTCATCAAGATGGGTGTCGATGGATTCCGTATCGATACATCCGGTCACATCTCACGTTTGACATTCTGCAAGCAGTTCATTCCTCAGTTTACAGCCCTCGGTAAGCAGTATGAGGACAAGCGATTGAACAAGGCACCATTCTTCATGTATGGTGAGGTTTGCGCCCGTTACAGTGATGTCACATACCGTGGTCAGGATAACCTCTCTTGCTATTATTACACATGGCAGGCTCCACAGGACTTGCTCGACAAATGGGATGGTAGCCAGAAATACTGGGATACACAGGTACTCTTTGATAAAGCCAATGGCGGTACAGGTGTAGATGACCATCAGATGGCTCTCTGTGAGTCAGACAATGCCCCAACACCAACAAGCGACAATACCTTTATGGTGAATGGTAAGTGGCATGAGCCAGACTATTCTCAGGCAAGTGGTTTCCATGTGATCGACTTCCCATTGCACTACAACTTCGGTAATGCTGCCGCCGCATACGGTTTGGCAAAGTCAGGTGACAAGAGATATAATGATGCTACCTATAATGTGGTATATGTTGATAGCCACGACTACGGTCCTCAGCAAACCAACGACCAATTCCGTTTCTCTGGTGATGATGCTCAGTGGGCAGAGAATCTCTCTCTGATGTTTACCTTCCGTGGTATTCCATGTCTCTATTATGGTTCTGAGGTTGGTTTCCGTCGCGGTGCTCCGATTGACAGAGGTCCTCACGGTCCTCTTTCAGAAACTGGTCGTGCTTACTTCGGTGGTTACCTCACTGGTGATGTAGAAGCCAAGGATTTCGGTGACTACACGGCTACAGGCAATGTGGCTGCTACATTGAATCATGATGTCGCTCAGCACCTCATCCGTCTGAACAAGATTCGTCAGGCTGTTCCTGCTTTGCGTAAGGGTCAGTGGACCGACGATGGTTGTACTCCTGCCAAGGGTGGTATCGCCTTCAAGCGTGCTTATAAGAATGACAGCTATGCACTCGTTGCCATCAATGGTGGTGCAACATTCACAGATTGCCCTGATGGTACTTATACCGACGTGGTAACAGGCAAGACTTACACTGGTACTACTATCACCGTTGATGCTCCTGCTACTCAGGGTCAGCTCCGTGTTCTCGTGAAGGACTGGAAGGGCGGTCAGATAGGTGAGGATGGTCCTTTCATCTATAATGAGACTCCTAAGTCTAAGTCAGAGGCTGATCAGGCTTACGATGGTCATGAGGAAGATGGTACAACATGGGTTGAGCCACAGACTAATGAGTTTGGTTTGAAGTTCTCTCAGAATGGTGGTACATTCCGCACCAATACTGTTACTGTAGAGGTAAGCCTTAGCGGTAAGGCAACTTCTGGTTGGTTCCAGGTAGAAGGTCAGGACAAGGTAGAGTTGGCTCCAGGCGAGATCAAGAAATTCACTATCGGTGAAGACATGAACTTCAAGCAGAGCAAGACTGTAACATGGTATGCTAAGAACGACAAGAGTGAGAAGAATGGTTCTGTATCCTTCACCAAGGTGGATCCTAACGCATCTATCACCGTATATGTAAAGGCAGACAATGCTCCAACTATCTATGCTTGGGTTCCTGGTACTCCAGCTAAGGAGTTGACAGGTGCATGGCACGGTCAGACCATGGATGGTCCTGAAGAGATTGGTGGTGTCAACTACTGGTACAAGACTTTCTATGGAGTAGAGAGCTTCAATGTGATTCTGAATAATGGTAATGACAAGCAGTCAAGTGACATCACTGGTATTACAGGTGATATCTACTTGGAATACGATGGTGGTTCAAGTGTCAAGACCCTCGATGCTCCTGTCAACACAGCAGCCAAGGTTACTTTGAGTCCTAACGGTGGTGACTTCCAGAAGACCATCAAGGTTACTGCTACCCTCAGCGACAATGCCAAGAGCGGTTGGTATAAGATTGGCGATGGCGAGCAGGTGGCTCTTACTCCTGGTAAGCCAGTTACCTTCACCCTCGGAGCTGACATGATGGAAGGCGAGAGCAAGACTGTAACTTGGAGCGCAACTAATGCTGAGAATGAAACCAAGACTGGTTCTGCTACCTTCAACAAGAAGAAAGAGGTGGTTATTCCTACTCCAACAGGTATCTTCGCTTACTTCCTCGCTCCTTCAGACTGGAATGATGTTCACGCTTATGTTTGGACTGATGGTGGTGGCGAATATACTGGCGGATGGCCAGGTGTAGCTTGTACCAAGACTGGTGAGAAGAAGAACGGTTTGGATATCTGGATGTGGAAGTATGATGGTGATAAGACTGAACTTCCTGCCAAGATTATCTTCAACAATAATGGTAATGGTAACAACCAGACAGGTAATTTCGATTTCGTAAACGGTGCAGTTTATGACCGCAACGGTAAGACCAATGAGAGTGTCTCAACAGGCATCAACCAGACTGTAGCAGCTCAGAAGTCAGGCGCAGTGAAGATTTACACCCTCTCAGGTGTGAAGGTTGCCGAGGTAAGCAACGCTCAGGATGCTGAGTACATCTTGGCTCCAGGTGCTTATATCTGCAATGGTAAGAAGTTTGTGATTAAGTAACTTTTGATGATTGCAAATTGTCAATATAAATATACGTTTAGTTAATTAGGTTTTATTAAGTGCTATTAAAAGGGGATTGCAGTGATGCAGTCCTCTTTTTTTGTTTTTCCGTCTGCTGTTTGTCAAGATTTGAGTGTAATCGTTTGCACACGTTTATTCATTCTTTTTTGCATCATATTTCCCCATCATATATATATAATGTGTAATTTTGCATGAGTAAGCTAACAGAAGAATATTGCCAAGAGTTTTAAAGTGAAGGAATTAACAATCACATAACTAACATAGATATTCATCACTAACTAAAAATTAATAACCTGTCAATCTTATGAAAAGATTTACATCAAGGCTATGGGCAGTCCTTATGCTCATGTTGGTCTCCTTGCAGA